>JAABUH010000612.1_pt1 | contig 49069 bp, 57 predicted proteins | sample 5559121 | NCBI WGS metagenome assembly JAABUH01 (sample SAMN10711871, study PRJNA513364) | rock metagenome | isolation source: Antarctica rocks | place: Antarctica: Victoria Land, Battleship Promontory nord | collected 2015-12-28
GGAGCATTCTGCGAAAGCGCCACGGTGGCAAAGGACGCGGACGAGGCACTGACCATTATCGCTGGCCCAATGCCTACTTCGACGCCCACGGGCTGTTCACCATGATCGCAGCCCGGAAGGCGGCAGGTTATCCCCGATGAGGAAACAACCGACTGGAGAGCCGGATGCGGGAGATCCGCATGTCCGGTTCGGTGGGGAGGGGGCTTCGGCCCCCTTACCCTATCGTGCTCGCGGCGATCGGGTGATCACCGTCGAGGCTGGGACTGAGCTGGAGCGCCTATCCGCCCAGGCCTATCGGATCCACCCAGGCACCGTGGAGCACTACCGTACCGCCCTGCGGGAGGTGGCGGGCACGACCGATCCACGTCAGGTCCACGTCAGGTCCACGTGGTCCACCTCTGGACGGCCGGAGCGTGTAGCCACGAACCCGATCTAGCCGAAGTGCATGCCAGGCAGACGCTGGGCGGTGCGAGTATCCTCACCTTGGTCCGGGCGCTGGGGCAGCTTGCGTGGTCGCAACTGGCGGGCTGCTCGCTGCTCACCGCCGGTTCACAGGTGGTAGGCGAGGAGCAAGGACCCAGCGCGGTGGAGCAGGGCGGTCTCTTTGGCTACGGCCGGGTCTTTGCCCGCGAGCACGCCGAGTTTCGCCCCAAACTGATTGACCTGCCGCGTCACTGGACTGAGTCGGAGATCGTGCACCTGGTGGAGGAACTGACGCTCTACGATGGCGAGCTCGAGGTGGCGCTGCGTGATGGATACCGCTTTGTGCGGCGCTTGATCCCGTGCACCTTGCCAGAGCCGGTCGCGAGGTTGCGACCGGCCGGTTCGGACGAGGCATTCCGGCTGGAAACCGCACAGCCGGGGACGCTGGATGGTTTGATTTTACGCGCGGCCGATCGTCTCCCACTCGCGCTGGACCAGGTCGAAATCGAGGTCCACAGTTGCGCCCTGAGCTTTCGCGATGTTATGTCGGTCATGGGGATGTTGCCGGGCGCCCCGAACGGCGTGGCGCCGCTCGGCTATGACTGCGGCGGCACAGTGGTGCGTCGCGGCGCCGCGGTCGAGCAGGTCCAGATTGGGGACGACGTGGTGGCGATTGCGTACAACTCCTTTGCCCGCTACGCCGTTACCTCGGTCGACTTCGTGCTGCCGAAGCCAAAAAATCTCAGCTTTCCTGAAGCGGTTTCTGTGCCGGCCGCCTTTCTCACCGCCTCCTATGCCCTGGAGCACCTGGCTCGTCTGAAACGGGGTGAACGCGTCCTGATCCATGCCGCCGCGGGTGGCGTGGGGCTGGCAGCGATCCAGCTGGCGCAGGCCGCCGGCGCTGAGGTCTTTGTCACCTGCAGCACGCAGGAAAAGCGCGATCTGCTCGCGTCGCTGGGCGTCAAGCACATCATGAACTCGCGCACCCTCGACTTTGTTCAGGAGATCATGGAGCTGACCGGCGGGGAGGGGGTCGACGTGGTCCTCAACTCCCTGGCCGGCGAGTTCATCCCCGCCAGCATCTCTGTACTGCGCCCCCTTCCACTCACTATCTTCCCCATCACCGAGGTCACGGCGGCCTTTCGCTTCATGGCCCAGGCGCGACACATGGGGAAGATCGTGGTCGAGGTGCACAGCCACGCAGTCGAGATTGCCGATCCATCTCGCGATTCGTACGCCCTGCGACCAGACGCCACCTACCTGATTACCGGAGGTGTGGGCGGCATGGGGCTGAAGACAGCGGCCTGGATGGTGGAGCGCGGCGCGCGGCACCTGGTGCTGGTGGGTCGCAGTGGCGCATCGCCCGAGGCACAGGACGCGGTGGACGCACTCAGCGCCCAGGGCGCCGAGGTCGTGGTAATGCGCGCCGATGTGGCTGATCCAGAGGCTGTTCGATCGGTACTGACGCGGATCAGAGAGACCATGCCTCCTCTGCGCGGCATCATCATGAGCGCCGGCGTGCTGCAGGACAACCTGAGTATCAACCAGTCGGCGGAACACTACCTGGCAGTGCAGCGACCGAAAGTCTATGGCGCCTGGAACTTTCACACCATGACGCGGGATCTACCGCTTGATTTCTTCGTGATGTACTCGTCGGTGGCTGCCAAGCTCGGTGGACCGGGGCAGGCCGACCACGCCGCCGCCAACGAGTTTCTCGATGCATTGGCCCAGTACCGACGCGACCAGGGTCTGGCCGCGCAAAGCATCGGGTGGGGGTCATGGTCGAAGGTCGGCCAGGCGGCGCGTACCGGGCAAGACGTAAGCGGCGAGAGTCGAGGGCTATTTAGCATGACGCCGGAGGAGGGAATCCAAGTTCTGGAGCGTCTTATGGCCGAGGACGTGCCGTACGCACTGGTGCTGCCGGTGAACTGGGCCATGTTCCCCAGGGCCAGCGTATGGGTGCGCCACGCCCCCTTCTATCAGGTGGTCATCCAGCAGGCGGCGCTGGGAGTCCAGGGACCGCTGCTAGCCGGCACTCTTACTGTCGATCAACTGCATGCACTCCCTGAGGAGGAGCGCGAGAAGACCGTACTCGACTTTCTGGCCAGGCAGCTTGGTTCCGTGCTGGGGCTGGACGAAGGGAGCATTGATTTCGATACAGGGCTCACTCGGATGGGCCTGGATTCGCTGATGGCGGTCGAACTGCGCACCAAGATTCACCTGCAACTCTGGGTCGCCGTCCCGGTGATCACCCTGCTCCAGGGAGCGACGTTGCGCCAGCTAGCCAGGCTGGTACTGGACGAGTTGGCTTCTAGGGAGGCGGCGGAGGTCGTCGAGACGGACCTCGCATCGCCCGCCCAGGAACTGGTGCGCACGCTGCCCCAGATGTCGGACGCGGAGGTCGATGCCCTGCTGGAGGAATTAATCACCGGATAGTCTCACCGGGACCTCGCACCGCCTCTCAATGGTGGTGGTGTCCGCTGGGATGGAAGGCAGGTGGCGCATCGGCTCGATGCATCTTCAACCACGAGAGCCACTCCTCGACGCCCTCGCCGGTGCGCGCGCTCATCAGGATACGTTCAACCCCCGGATGAACTGCCTCCAGGTTCTGATACAGGCGGGGCAGATCGACGTCCAGGTGCGGTAGCAGATCTTTTTTGTTGATCAGCACCAGATCGACCGACCGAAACATCAGGGGGTATTTGAGCGGCTTGTCCTCCCCTTCGGTGACCGAGAACACCATCACCCGGCTATTCTCGCCCACGCGGAACTCGGCCGGACACACCAGATTGCCCACGTTCTCGATCACCAGGATGTCGATATCGTGCAGCGGGAGGGACGGCAGCCCGTAGCGCACCATGTTCGCGTCGAGATGACACTCTCCACCGAAGCCGGGATCGGTGTTGACCTGGACAATGGGGACGCCAAACCGCTCCAGACGGTCGGCGTCGAGCGTGGTGGCGATATCGCCTTCAAGGATGCCCATCCGCACTTCGCCGTCGAGGGCTTCCAGCGTGCGCTCCAGCAAGGTCGTCTTGCCCGCCCCCGGCGAACTCATCATATTGATGACGTAGGTTCCCGTGTGGTCGAACTGCGCCCGATTGGCCTGGGCCAACGCGTCATTGGCGCCCAGTACGCCCTCCATCACCATCGTCTTGCTACTGCCGTTCTCCACCTTCACGCTCCTTTATATAACCAGCGATTCTGTGTAACCAGCGATCCTGTCAGAACCTGTCGTCTTGTTTCTATTTGTATCCTCCGTGACCAGGATTTGCAAACTGTGGCCCCCCCTCCCCTCGGACGGTTCATGCCCGGACAGTTCTGTGCCACGGTGGTCACCTGGTAGGTCAATCGACTACGGTTCTGCGTCCACATTGCCTTGACTACAGGCGAATTGATGGCGTAGGGGCCGTGGCTCCGCCCGACTCGCCTTCGGTCCTTGGCGGCGGCGCTGCTAGTCGGCATGGGATTCGTCCCGGTTGAGACGCTGGCGCCCGTGCCCGGAGCGAGAGTGTCGGCGCTGAGACAACGAGGGCTGGCCGGGGTAGGAACCCGGCCACTACCGGGACAGTGGCTCCGATGGGAAGTGCCTGCCTAAAACCGGCACTGTTGCCGTAGGGGTCGCGGCTCCTGCCCGACCCGCCCAACGGTGGTTCAAGTAGGTAGCAGTATCCCGGCGGCCACCCAAGGCGGGCCAGGAGCACACCCTGCGGTTCTGGGGGAGGGAGTTAGGGGGCCGGGCGCTATTCTGCGTCGATACCCGCCGCCGTACAGTCGGCGCAGAGGCCGCGCAGCACCAGATGCTGCATATCCACCTGCAGCCCATACGACTGGGCCAGTTCATCGGCGAGGTGCTGGAAGGGCGTATCGCTCAGCTCCACGGTCGCGCCGCACTGGCGGCAGACGAGATGGTGGTGCGCATCGGTCATAAAGGCCCAGCGCGTCACCTTATCGCCCAGCGAGACGCGGACTACCAGACCGTGCGCCTCGAGCGTTTCCAGGGTGCGATACACGGTCGCCGGGTCGATGGCTGGATAGTGTTCCAGCACCGTGGAGCGAATCTCGTCAACGCTGCGGTGGCGGTGCTCTTCTCGCAAGATCTGCAGGACCGCGACGCGCGCCGCCGTGGCATGGAGCCCATGGTCGTGCAGCACCTGTCTGAGCGATTCAATTGCGGTATTGGTGACCATGATCTCCCCTTGGCCTGGAGGGAGCCTCCCGCCGGCAGCCCTGGATCGAGACTGACGGGCATGGCACATGCCGCGCGAAGACCGGCAGATGCTGGGCCGCGGGACTCCTGCCCTCAGTATGCCAGACAGCATATCAGCCGCCGGGCGCCGGCGCGGGCGGAGGAGATACGCGCCCAGAGATCATCGCCCTGGCCGTGTAATCCGTCAGAATATGCTGTACGAAATTCAGCGCCATCGCGGACCCTCGGGGTCCCGGTCGGTAGCCCGCGCGTCCTGGGCGGATCGGCCCGCAGGCCGACACTACGGTTCCGTCCGCCCAGCATACCCCACAGAAGGGGGCACACAGCAGGCGGGCGAGCGACCGGTACGGTGGCATAGTGGCGCGGACACTCCCGCGGTTCGCGCCACTATGCGCACCTCCTCGCCGGATTACCGTGCCGGATCGCGGTTGTATGCCGCTCGCGCCCAGAGGTAGCCGATCAGGGTGATGGCGGCGCACCAGGCGACCGCGATGACAGCGCTGTGGCCGCTCGGCGTGCCCATGAGCAGTCCGCGTAGGGTGTCGATGATGGGCGTGAAGGGCTGGTTCTCGGCGAACCAGCGCAGGCCGGCCGGCATCGAGTCCGGGCGGACGAAGGCACTGCTGATGAATGGGAGGAGCAGCAGGGGGAGGGTGGCGCTATTCGCTCCGCCGGGAGTTTTGGTCACCAGGCCGAAGGCGACTGCCAGCCAGGTGAAGGCGAAGGTGAGCAGCGCGAGGACGCCGACCGCCGCGATCCAGGCGACGGGACCGGCGGTAGGCCGAAAGCTCATGAGCAGGGCGACACCGATGACCAGACCGATGCTGACCAGCGTCTGGATCACGCTGGCGGCCACCTGTCCGATCAGCACCGAGGCGCGGAAGATCGCCATGGTGCGGAATCGGGCGATGATGCCTTCGGTCATATCCGCATTGATGTTGATCGCGGTCGCCGCGGACCCGCTGCCCACGGCCATCACCAGGATGCCGGGAACGATGTAGTTGATGTAGGTGGCGCCGCCCAGGGCGTGGCCGATCGTGCCGCCGAACACGTAGACGAGCAGCAGCAGGAAGAAGGTCGGAGTCGTCACGCCGCTAATCGCCATCATGGGATAGCGCAGCATGTGCCGGAAATCGCGCCGAAGCATGGTTGCCGAATCACTCACGGCATAGGGAAGGGTACTCATCGAACGCTCTCCTGTTCTTTGCTGGGATGGCCGGTGAGGGCGAAGAAGACGTCGTCGAGGTCGGGGGTGTGGATCGAGAGGCCGTCGACCGCGATCGACTGGTCGTCGAGCCGGTCGAGCACGGCCTTCAATGACCGGACGCCGCCGTCGCTCGGGACCTGGAGAGTAAGCGTGTGGTCGTTGCGCGACACCTCGCCGAGCGCGTGGGCAGCCGATTCGAGTCCGCGTGGATCGGCGAATTGCAGGCGGATGTGGCCGCTGGGGATCAGGCGCTTGAGTTCGTCCGCGGTGCCCTCGGCGACCACCTTCCCGCCGTCGAGCACCGCGATCCGGTCGGCGAGCTGGTCTGCCTCCTCCAGGTACTGGGTGGTCAGGAAGATCGTGACGCCGTCGGCCACGAGGTCGCGGATGATGTCCCACATGGTGTGACGGCTGCGCGGGTCGAGGCCGGTGGTCGGCTCGTCGAGGAAGATGATGCGCGGGGCGCCGACCAGGGTCATCGCCAGGTCGAGCCGGCGCCGCATGCCGCCGGAGTAGGTGGCGAGCGACTTGTTGGCCGCCTCGACCAGATCGAATCGATCGAGCAATTCGGCTGCGCGCCGCCGGCCTTCGCGCCGGCCCAGGTGGTGCAGGTCCGCCATCAAGATCAGGTTCTCCTCGCCGGTGAGGAGGGCGTCTACCGCCGAGAATTGGCCGGTGACGCCGATCACGGCGCGCACCGCATCGGAGTCGCGGGCCAGATCGTGCCCCGCGACGCACACGTCGCCACCGCCGGGGCTGATTAGCGTGGACAGAATCTGAACCGCCGTGGTCTTGCCGGCGCCGTTGGGGCCGAGCAGCGCGAAGACCGTTCCCTCAGCAACCTCCAGATCGATGCCGTCGAGCACCACCTGGTCGCCGAACGACTTCCGCAGCCCAGTTGCCACGATCGCTGATTGGGGTGAGATAGTAGTCATATGTCGAGATCCTCCACGGCGGGCTGGTCGGCCATGCCGGCGATCATGTCGTATAACTCGGTCGGAATCTTCTCGTGCAGCGCATCGAGGGAATCGACGACCTCAAGCGTGGATTCTCCCTGGGTGAAGGCCCAACTCTGCTCGCCAACGCCGAGATATTTTTGCCATCCCCCGAACCAGCCACTAGAATCCGAGCCGGTCCAGCTCCAGTCAGGGGAACGGTTCATGTGTACCACGAACTTGTCCGTGCGCGTCCGGTAGACCCGAAACACCTCGACCCGTTTTCCGGTGGAATGTCCCCACTGGCCAAGGAGCACACCGGAGAAGCGAACCTTGCGCCCCACGCCGTGCCCCACCTGCACCGTGATCTCCTGGTAGCCCTCCCGGCGACCCTCTTCCACCTCGACGAACCGACGCAACGCCCGCCCGATCGCCGCCGACAGATTGCCGCCGGCCAGTTCCTGTGCCCGCTGGTAGACCGGGAGATCATCGTCGGACACGTAGATCGTCTTGTTCGGCATGGTTCCCTCCATCGCCACTCCTATTATACGTATACTAATATGCACATATTAGCACAGGCACGAGGCACACGGCGCCGCGACATGTCCTACAGTGCTGGCCCTCTGCGGTTCATGAACGGACAGTTTGACAGAGTTGAAGTGGTCGGCGCAGGCCGGAGTCGTCCGCTTCGAGTCGCTTCACGATCTACCCGGCGGGCTCGCTAGAGACGCGCTCGTCCTCGGCAGCTACCCACCCCGCCACCTCCTCCGCGGGCATCGGCCGGCCCAGGTAATACCCCTGCGCGCTATCGCAGCCCATGGACAGGAGCAGATCGAGCGTTGCCTGATCCTCAACTCCCTCGGCCGCCACCCGCAGGCCGAGATTGTGGCCGAGGCCGACGATGGCGCCGACAATCAAGGCATGGTCTACGGTATCGGCCAGGTCGATCACAAACGACCTGTCGATCTTGATCTCGTCTACCGGCAGACGTCTGAGATAGGACAGAGAGGAATAGCCGGTGCCGAAGTCGTCGATCGCGACGCGAACTCCCATGTCGTGCAACCGGGTGAGAATCTTCATCGAGTGCTCCGGATCGGACATCACGGCGCTTTCCGTTAGCTCCACGGTGAGGCAGGGAGCGTCTATAGTGAGGGTCTGGAGGAGACGGCCAATCGAGTTGACCAGGCGGGCATCGTGCAGGTCGCGGGACGAGAGGTTGACCGCCACGCAGAGCGACAGATCCGACTGCCGCCAGCGTTGCATCTGGCCCAACGCGGACTTGAGCGCCCAGCGACTGAGCGGGCCGATCAGTCCGAGCTGTTCGGCCAGCGGGATGAACTGCTCGGGCTGCAGCAGGCCGTGCGCCGCATGCGGCCAGCGGACCAGCGCCTCGACGCTGTTGACCCGTCCGCTCTTGAGATCCACCGTCGGCTGGTAGTGCAGGACCAGTCGATCGCGATCAATCGCCCGGCGCAATTCGGCGATGAGCTGAAGCCGCTCCGGACTATTTTCATCCTGCTCCGGTGAATAGATCGCGTAGTCGCTGTGATTCCGCTTGGCCACGTACATGGCGACATCGGCCCGCTGCAGCAAGGTCGCCGCGTCGTCGCCGTGGCGCGGGAAGAGGGTGATGCCGATGCTCCCGTCGATGTCGGCAGTTTGATCTTCCAGCACAAACGGCTCGGCCAGGGCCTGGCGGATTTTGCGTGCCGTGACGCTGGCGCCACGCGCTGTGGCGCCGGGGAGCAGCATGGCGAATTCATCACCGCCCATGCGGGCGATGGTGTCCGACTGGCGCACCACCTGGCGCAGGCGGGGACCGATCTGCTGCAGCAGGAGATTGCCGTAATGGTGCCCGAACGTGTCGTTCACTTCCTTAAAGCGATCGAGGTCCATCATGAGCAACGCCAGCGAGCTTCGCTCGCGCCGTGCGGTGGTGATTGCCTGATGCAGCCGGTCGTCGAACAGCGTTCGGTTGGGAAGATCGGTCAGGGCATCATGCAGCGCCTGGTGACGCAGTGTTTCCTCAAACCGTTTGCGGTCGCGGCTATCGCGGCCGATGCCCTGCACACCAATCGGCTGGTCGTTGCGCAGAATCAGTCGTGTGTTCAGCTCGAGGGGAATCCGGCTGCCATCCTTGGCGAGCAGATCGAGATCATAGGTGGTGCGGGATCCGCTCTGCAGCTTTTCCAGAATCCTCCCGCGTGCCATGTCCAGGTGCTCAGGAGCAATCACATCGGCGATGTTCAACTGCAACGCTTCCTCCTCTGAGTAGCCGCTGAGCCGGCGGGCCGCCGCGTTGAGGGCGGTAAACTTCCCGCTGAGGTCATGCGTGAACACTACATCGGTCGCGTTCTCAAACAACTCGTGATAGCGCTCCTCGCTCTCGCGCAGTGCCTCCTCGGCCTTTTTGCGTTCGGTAATATCGTTGAGAATGCCGAGCACACCGACGATCTCACCGCTCGCATCGCGGTGCGGCGCATAGGTTGGCGCCACCCACCTCGCCTGCTGGGCATCCGACACCATAAACGGTGCGTCGGGTCCCTGCACCGTCTCGCCAGCCAGTGCCCGCCGCAACAGCGCCTGAATTTCCGGGTTCCGAAGGAGGGGAAAGAGGTCCGGCGCCACCCGGCCCAGGACCTCCTCTGCCGCTATGCCGCTGATCCGTTCCATATATGGGTTCCAGAGGAGATAGCGAAACTCGCGATCATAGGCCACGATGCCCTGCTGGGCATTCGCGATCAGGTCCTGGCTGAACTGATTCATCGGCATGCTGTTAGGTAGACATCCTGTCGACGATGCTATCAACCGTGACATCGGTTGCCGGTACGTGGCTCCATGCTCCCTGCATCTGGTAAGTATATGCGGTATCATCGTCCCGACGCCGCTTTTGTACACACGCCCCAGGGGAACGAGAAGGAGACGCCACGTGGATCACAAGATTATTGGAACCACCATGCCCGTGTTGGAGATCGACCTCCAGCAGGGCGAAAGCATTATTTCCGAAGCCGGCGAGCTGTCCTGGATGAACAGCTCGATTGAGCTGAACACCCACACGCAGATGGCCGGCGGAGGTGGCATGTTCGGCGCCCTGAAGCGAGCGGCGGGCGGTGGCACGCTCTTCATGACGGAATATCGTGCTGCCAACGGCCAGGGACTGTTGGCGTTCGCCACCAAGGTGCCGGGGCATATCTTGCAGGTCGATGTGGAACCCGGCCAGGAGTACATGATCCACCGCCATGGCTTCCTCTGCGCCACGCCGGGCGTCGAGCTGGGCATCGGCTTTCAGCAGTCGCTGGGGGCGGGCGTGTTCGGCGGCGAGGGGTTTCGCTTGCAGAAACTTACCGGCTCTTGCACCGCCTGGATCGAACTTTCCGGCGAGGTCATCACCTACGATCTGAAGCCAGGTGAGACGCTGCGGGTCCATCCAGGCCATGTTGGCATGTTCGAGAGCAACGTGAACTTTGAGATCACCCGCATCAAAGGCGTGAAGAACATGATCTTCGGCGGCGATGGCATCTTCCTGGCCGCGCTTACCGGCCCCGGCCGAATCTGGCTCCAATCGATGCCGCTGGCGAACCTGGCCCATGCCCTGTCCCACTACATGGCCGCCGGTGAGGTGAAGGCCGCGGGAGCCGGCGGCGTGATCGGCGCCGTGATCAAAGGCGCGACCGGGTAGGGAAGAGGACCATGTATAAACTATTGATCGGCCCGTCAACTCCCCCTGATATAGGCCAGGCTCCCCGCATCATAGCGCCCGAGCACCTCGTGTGACTCGGCTTCCAACACGCCGCCGAGATACGTCTCGATGTGCCGACGAAGATACGGGATGCTTTCCATTGCCGTGCCCATGCCGGCTACCGCGTCGTGGGCGGCAAAGACGATGTGCGGCACGTCGGCCATCACGGCGGCGCCCAGGCACATGGGACATGGCTCGACTGTGCTGAAGAGCACGGCCGACTGGTAGCGCGTCCACAGCGTCTCGCCGCCACTCTGCAATCCTTCCATCTCGGCATGGCAGAGTTGGCTTCGCCGTCCCCGATGGCGCGCGCGCCCACGGGAGACGATCCGCCCGTCGATCACTAGCACGGAGCCGATGGGGAGCTCCCCGGCCTTGCCCGCCGTCTCCGCTTCGGCCAGGGCCTCACGCATCGTGCCCTCCAGATCGAGGCCGGCTACCAGGGGCGAGAGTGCCGACGCCGTCACGATTGAATCCCCTCTCTGGCGGCGTCTGCACGGCGGGCGGCGTCGAGCTGGTCGTTGTGCTTCTTCAGCACGTCGTCCAGCGCCTCACGCAGGATACTGGCTTCGTTTCGCTTGACCGCCCGGGCCAGATTGGACAGGCGCTCAAGCTGGGTCGCGGTGTAATGACTGGTCTTGGTAATCATCCGGCTGTCGGCCAGCGGCAGGGACACCTTGTTGCGACCGGTCGATTTCGCCACGTACAGCGCCTGGTCGGCGGCCCGCAGCAGCTCTACATCGTTGCCTCCATTGCCCGGAAAGGCCGCCAGGCCGATCGAGCAGGTGAGCTGCATATCCGCGAACTCCTCGCCCAGCCGATCCGCTGCCCGGCGGCGAAACTCTTCCGCCACGGTAAAGGCATCGTCCAGTCGGGTGTCCGGCAAGGCCATGGCAAATTCGTCACCCCCGTAGCGAGCCAGTACGGCCTGCTCCGGTAGGCTGTCGCGTACCACCGCCGCGATCAACAGCAAGGTCTCATCGCCGCGGCGATGCCCGTGGACGCTGTTCACCTGCAAAAAGTCGTCGATGTCGAACAGCCCGATAGCCAGCGGGTCGCCGCTGGTCTGGGCGCGGGGCACCAACTCGTCGCGCAGCAAATGGCGGAAGTAGGAGGAACTGACCAGCCCGGTGAGGCTGTCGGTGGTCGGCTGCTCAAAGGTGGCGGGGTAGGTGGTCATGGCATTTCCTTTCAACTCGCATCGATTACATGCATCGGTACCGGAGCATACATATGTATAATGCCGTGGAACGCCGAAATGCAAGTGGCGGGAGTCTGAGGGTTGGGAAGGCAGTGGGTCCAGGAGGGCCTATCCACGAACTACGTCATCTCGATCTGACCGGGTTGCGCAGATGCCTGTGGGGTGTCAGATGAGGATCTTGCCTCCATTGGTGGCGTGCGTCGAGATCTGACCGAAATCCTGACGGAAGTGGCGGAGGGACGGTCCGAACTGCTTTACCTTGGACCGTAGCAGTACCTTCACGGAGGTTGGAGGAGCGCCGCAAGTCGCGTGCATTCCGCAGTTGGAAGAGAGCCCTCCGACGGTTACCCCCATCGCCGCCCCGAGGAACTGTGTTTACGCCTCCATGAGGCGCCCACGAAAAATGCTGACCCGTTGTAGAGCATCGCGTATGGAGCGGACAGAGCAACGGCCCAAGACCCGGGTCGCCGCTGCCGACAACGCGACTCTATGGCTGGATTCTCCCGTTGAAGTTCTCGGATGAATCGCCAGCGCGGCACTGGGGCCAACTAATCCGTCCGGCTCCAGATCCTGAAGGCCCTGACGCGGCAGCTTCCCGAGACAGATCACACCGAGAGGTTTCCGCCTCGAGCACCTCTATGAGACCAAGCACCTGCTGGATATGATGGTCCTCCAGTTGTGTCGCACGGCGCAGGGTAGCCGTTAGATCGACCTGACGCTCCTGGGAGTCGACCCGTGCCATCCCGAATCCGTAGTCAATGTAACTTTCAGGCACGCCCAGGGCGCGGGCATACTTCGAGAGGGTGGTCAGACGCATGCGAGTCCGGTCACCGTTCTCGATTTGATGGACATGCGATTTTGAGACGCCGGCGGCGTATGCCAGCTCGATCATGGACATATGACGGCTCAAGCGCAAGCGCCGAACGCGGTCCGCCAGGGTCTCAGAAGCCATGGAATCGTGAGTCATGTAGATATTGGCCGTACCTAGGTACTGATTGCATCTAGTCCTGTAGGATTATATTCCATGTTCGGGATGCCTCAAGTGACCAACCCGGAGACGACCGCCGATTCCCTTTTTCCGGCTGTTGGACAGCCGATTAAGCGCCGAGAAGTCTTCCGAGCTCTTTAACGGCTTGTATGACGCCCTGCTCGACCGGCGGGCTGAGGCCCATGCCGAGTCCATGGTCCGCGGGCTGGCAGCCGAGCAGGTAGACGCGCGGCGGAAGGACACCGAGGGCGCGAGCCAGGATCAACGCTTTAGACGGGACGGTGTAGTGCATGTCGGCGCTGAACTCGACGCGCGCCTGATCGGACAGTTCATGCACCAGCGGTACCTCCATCTCCAGGAGATAGACGGTTCCCGGCTCCCCTCCCCGATCGGCGGCATCCACCAGGACCAGCATGTCGTAGCCATCCATGAGTTCATGGACCAGAGCAATGCCCGCGATGCCCGACTCGATCACTCGAACGTCCTCCCGCGGGGGTATGGCGGCAAAGCGCCGGACAGCTTCGATGCCGAAGCCATCGTCCCGGCACAGGTCATTCCCCATACCGGATACCAGGACCTTCACGGCGCCGTGACCTCTTCCAGGCCCATGGCAATCTTGACCATCCCGTCCTGTACGGCCACTGGTAGGACTCCCAGCTTCCCCTCCGCATCGAGCCTCTTGCCCGTGCGCAAATCATACCGGCACCCGTGCCAGGGGCAGATGACGGCGGAGCCTTGCAGTTCGCCCAGGTGGAGGCCGAGCGCACTGCCCGGTGGGCACCCGTTTTGGTGAGCGTACACCTCTCCGTCCAGCCGCACCACAAGCACTCCCTTTCCCTCCGGCCAGAGTGCCCGCATCTCGCCGGCGGGGAAATCCTCGATTGGCCCGACATCGACCCAGCGAGGTTTCCGCAGCACGGTTGGGCCAAACTGAATGGCGGTTCGCTTGGGTGGAGAGGGATCTTCCGCCACCAGCATGGTGAAACCGGGGAAGCCCTCGCGTAGGGCCTCTTCGACGACCCGCTGCAGCGTGCCGGCAGAACCAGGACAACTTCCACACGACCCGGAGAGACGCACACGCACGCGGCCGTCCTGTACATCCAGCAAGTCCAGCTGCCCCCCGTGCGACTCGATATAGGCATACGCCGGTTCGAGCGCCTGCTCGACCTGGTCGCGCTCGCTCGGCAGAACCAGGTCGTACATCTCCAGGAGGGTATGGACCATCGGATCCTCGGTTATCCGCTGGACCACGTCCCGACCAGCCGCACCCGCCATCATCTCCAGCACACGTTGGAGTCCTTGCCGGTGGACCAGGTCCACCCCCTCAAGCAGGGCGAAGACCTGTTCCCGGATCTGCTCGTCTTCGATCTGCTCCATGGCCGCAACGCCCTGGCCAACCCAATCGAGCAGGTGTTGGAACTCGGTATCAGGATTCGCTTCAGCCTGGACGGCCTGGGGAGTGGGAATCATTCGCAACGGTATGATCGGGTGGGAAGGGCGAACGGAGACCGGACTCCCATTCTGGTTGGTCTCGGTCATGGGGTGGATGTCCTGGCGGCGCCGTTTGAGGAAACTCTACTTCTGCTTTGCACATCCGCCTGGATCCAGGCGACGGCTTCCTCCAGCTTCTGCCTGCCGAGGGCGGTCATGTCCATTCCCCATCCTTGCTCCACCGGTTCCAGCTCGATGACGGTGGTGCTGGCAGGAAGAGCCTTGAAGTGGTCCATGATGATCAGAAGATTTTCGAGACTGATGACACCGGTCACCGCCTCGGCAATCCGAGCTTGCACCTGCTCTGGGTCCGCGGGGCCTCCCTCCCAGGTGTAGATATGGAGCGTGCCCGGCGCCCGGTCACGCTCCATGGCGCCCGCGAAGATGGCGCGAGTGTACCGGACTGGCTCGTCCTCAAGTCGCATCAGGACGCCGATGGGGCCGAAACTGAAGTCCTCGATGCGGACCTCCTCTGGCCAGCTCAGTTCCTGTAAGCGCTCGACCAGGAGCGGTCCAAAGGAGAGATCGCTCAGGTGCGAGTAGCCCACGCCGGCCAGCAACATCACTAATCATCGGCTCCGCAGGCGCAGGTATTGACCTCACGGCTGATGACACCCTCGTCGGTGTGAATGTGAGTGGTGCAGGGCATGCAGGGATCAAACGATCGAATGGCCCGCTGGATGTCGATCCCTTCGAACTTGCCATCCGCCGAATTCTCGAGAATCGGTGTGTTGAGAACGGCCTGCTCGTACGCTCCCGGCGTGCCAAAGGGATCGTGCGGGGACGCATTGATGGTGGAAGGCGTGACGATCTGATAGTTGGTACAGACGCCGTCTTCGAGGACCAGCCAATGCATCAAGAATCCGCGTCCGGCACCCCAAAATCCGACTCCGCGCTGCAAGCCCTTCTTGGGAATCTCGAATTGGGTGGATACCGCGGTCTGGCCGGACTTCATCAAATCCATGCCCTGTTGCCAGATATTGAGCGCCACCAGAGCCGTGTAGGCGACGCAGTAGGCCCTGCCACGGTTGCGTTCAAAGGCGTTCCACTCGTCGGGTATGTGCCACTCCAGCTCCATCTCGGGCAACCTCCCGGCGGGCAAGACCATACGCAGACTGTTACCGGTCGGGAGGATGTACGGATTCTCCGGGAGCTTCTGGGCCATGGCGGTGGTCCACATGCGGGCCGTGCACTCGGCGTCCATGAACTGGCGATCCCAGCGTGGTGACGTGGACCAGGTATATTTTTCCCGCCAATTTGGCGCCTGCGGCCGTGGTTTGGTTTCCTTGTTCCAGGGGTGGAACGGGCTGAGGGGCGCATCGAGCGGATCGGTCTTGAAGCGATGCCCGCTCCAGGCCTCATAAAAGGAATGATCCACGAACTCCTCGAAGCCGAGATTGATATTCTGGAGTTTGGTGGTCACCAATTCCCCGTCGACGATGACGCCGGGAGTCGCCCAACGGCGCTCGCCCCATTCATTGCAATTCTCGTAGGTTGCATCGTAGGCGAAGGGATCGTCCCAGACGCCGCAGTCGATCAGGTTCTTGCGCGTGCGTCCCACCTCGCGGTAGCGAGAGTCGCAGTCGTAGAAGAAGTCGCAGAGGTCGTCGTAGATCGCCGCCACCTTCTTCGAGTAGTCGAAGAACTGCTGGACGCGCAGATAGATCTCGTTAAAGGTGGTGAGGCTCACCGTGGTGCTCACGCCGCCGGGCACAACCGTTTGCGGGTGGGGGAATTTCCCACCGATGAGCACGTATGCCTCCTTGGCAACACGCGTCATGTGCAGCGCTTCGAGATAGAGGTGACCGGTGAGCGCGTTCATATCGCGCATGATGTCGGCGATCTTGCCATAGCCGTGGACGTTGGCATTGGGCGCCGGCGTTGTCTCCGCCCGGTCCCAGATCTCCGGATTTGTTCTGCGCACCACCACCTCCGAATAGTCGGGACCGGCCAGCAGGAAGAGGTGGAGCGGCAGATCGAGCAGATACTCCAGAGCCAGGAGCATGTTTCGCATCACGATGCCCAGAGGCGGCGGCTTGACACCGATTGCCATCTCGGTGGCCAGTGCGGAGCAGGTCGAGTGCACCCCTCCACAGACGCCGCAGGCGCGACTCGTGATATAGATAGCGTCTCGCGGATCCCGGCCCATCATGATGATTTCGTAGCCGCGGAAGAGCGTGGCGACGGATCGACTGTCAAGAACTTTGCGTTCTTGCAAATCGACCACCGTGTGAAAGGCCAGGGCGCCCGCCACGCGTGTAACCGGATCCAGGTTTTTCTGTTTGATGTGCCCGTTGCGGGCCAGTAGATCCTCGATCTGGTCTTGTGTCAGCGTCTTGACCGATCCGCCGTTCAAGTCCGGCCGCCGCTCCGTGCTATACGGGTCGGCGATTCCACCTTTTAGGTATGCTCGGCCTTGCTCATCGAACTCAACCGGCAGATTCTTGAAGCACATTGTGCTGTTCGTCCCCTTCCTGTCCAAGTACGCGGTTTACACCCAGAAGATGCCGATCTGTTGCCTGGAGATCACGCAAGAGCGCGGCAAGAGCTCCGTTAATGGTGGTCAAGTGTGTGGGAAGCGGCTCGGCATGGCCCTGGATAGCCTGCAGGCCACCCACCAGCTGTATGAGGTGCTGGTCGGCACGCCGCAAGTAATAGATGATCCCAACCAGGTAGACGACCAGCACCAGAATAACAATGGCGGTAGCGGCGAGCGTCAAGTAGGTGAGGATCATCAGCGTATCGCCGCTGCTCTGGCGCCCAACACCTCTTCGATAGCGCCCGTGTGCTCTTCGATGGCGTGCGCGGAACCAAGGATACCGGTGGCCACCGCGATGGTGGCATCGAGAGCCGCGATGTTCGCCGTATTCCCAGCGATGCCAACGCCGGCGGTCAGGGCGGTTGCCGCGTATCGTTCGATCTGTCGCGCTGCTAGCAACGTCCGGTGGAGGAGATACACCGCCAAGGGTAGAATCACCACCACGGCCACGACCAGCGTGATCCACCAGAGAATGTAGACGATCTCGGGAACGTTCACGTTACGCTCCTTCCTGGCGCACAACCGCCTCGATGGTTCGCACCAGGTGGCCGTCTATGCTGCGGAGTCCCTCGGCCGCTTTGGTCAAGGACTCATTGAGCCGAACCACCTCGGGACCCAGGTGCCCGGTCTGCTGCTCTATGGCGCGTACGCCAAACGCGATCTTGCCCAGATAGCTGGCACGGCTGCTGTACCCGATCGGCTCACCGCCGATACTCCGCAGCGCGCCAATGATCCGTCGAAGATAGAACACCAGGGCGCCAAACAGAATGAGCACGGCAAGTATCGAGAGAATCATCAAGAGTATGGCCACGTGATCCCCTTTCGTGTCGTTTGCCTCGAGCATCGCTGCGAGGTGGTCATCGTACCTGGCCGCCGGCCAGGGCACATCGTGGTCAGCCAGGGCAGTCGTTGGCGTGCGCCTCGATCAGACCGGTAGCGCCGTCGATGGCAATCGCGTTGCTGAGAATGCCGTCCACCGCTCGGTTCGTGTGATGCAGGAGGGGTATATGGACGGTGTTATTGGCAACCTGCTGCCCCACGGTCCAGATGGCCGAGACGGCGCTATTGATCTGGTTCGCCGTTCTCACGATGAGGGTCAGCAGCACCGCGACCACCACGATCACCACCAGCCCCAGAGCGAGAGAGATGGCCCATACGGTGGTAGCTGCCCCTTCGGTCACGAGCATCATGTGCACAATCGATTCCTTCCTGTCTCAGGACTCAGGGTGTGAGGCATGAAGGCCCTCCACGATGCGACCACCGCGAGAACCGATGCTCTCGGTCGTCGAGAGAATCTCATCCGCTAGCCGATTGGTTTCGGCCAGCGCCCAGATGACACGAGTATCGCTCGCGATCTTCTCTAGCGCATGAAGGCCCTCGCCGCCGTGCTTCAGGATGCTCCGTGCAACCAGGAGGATGGCGATCAGGAGAGCAGCGGCGAGGAGCACCACCACCGCCGCGATGACCAAGCTGATTCCCCACACCGTAAAAAGATGGCTGTCTGACATGCGCTAGTCCTTTATCTCGCTCTCGGAGACATCATGCGGAGTTTCCATACCGCGAGTGCGTGGCGGTAGGTCGGTGGCGTACGTACGCCCATCGTTGCGCCCCGGTCTCTTGGAGCCCATGAACTGGAGCTTTTCGTAGAAGAAGTGAACAGATTTGTCGAGCGGACCCGGGGGCGGTACGTCTCCCCATCCTGACGGCACTGCTTTGCTGGGTGTCTTGTCCCAGCGAACTTCCCGGTTGCGATCGTGATTGCTGAGCGCACGGAGCCGGCGAATGCCGAAGCCGACCGTGCGTGAAGCATTGCTCGAGATCAATGACCCCGGCGGACTCTTGTAGAACGGCGCGAACTTATCGGGAAAGCCCGGCATGGTGCACCCGATGCAAGGTCCACCGGCCGCCATGCAGCCTCCCATGTGGGACTGCGCGCCGCGTGACACGATGTTGCAATTCACGACCGGGCCCCAGCATCCGATTTCGACCAGGCACTCTTTGTCGCCATAGTCCTCGGCAAACACGCCTTCTTCGTAGTAACCCGCCCGGTTGCACCCGCGATGCACGGTCTCGCTGAAGAGCCAGGCGGGGCGGCCCAGCTCATCGAACTCCGGCAATGGACCGAGGCCCTGGAGAAACATCAGAATGACCGCTATGGTCTCGGTGAAGTTATCTCCCACCGGAGCACAGCCGGGAATGTTGATGACCGGGAGGCCGAGCGCGCTGCGATAGTCCTTGCCCAGGAAGTCCATGACGCTCATGGCGCCGGTTGGGTTCCCGGTCGCGGCTGGGATTCCTCCCCAGGTCGCACAGGTTCCGATGGCAATAACGGCCGCCGCGCGCTCCGCCATGACCTTGAGCCTGCTGGCGGTGGGGAAGGGCTGATCTTCGTCGTTGTCCATGACTTGGTCGCCCATGGCGGAGAAATAGCCTCCGGTCGCCCCGGCAATGCGCTCGTCGGCAATAGAGCCTTCATAAATGCAGACGTAGGGAGCGTCGAGTTCACCGTTCTGGGCCATCTCAAAGGGGTGGATAAAGTCTTCTCCCACCTCCAGGGAGAGCACGGGATGGTGAAGGACGACCTTGGGCAGACCCGGGATGACGCCCAGGAGCAGGTCTTCGACACTCGGATTGGTGGCGCCGGTGGCCGAGATGCTACAGCCATCGCAGCTCATGCCGGCCAGCCAGAAGGCGTGGACCAGCTTCACCGGACCTTGCGGAGCGTGCATTTTCTCACGCACCGGCCGAGCGGCCACGTCCGGTGGCCGCTCGACCACGGGCGGAAGAACGGCCTCAGGTGGCCCCACCGGTCGTGGCGGAGCCTCAACCGGCGTGGCCATCATGCGAATCGTCATGACCTGACTCCCTTTCCTTTCATATCGTTCCCTTGCCTACGAGGCCAGGGAGGTTTGATGGACGGTGGACGGGCATTCCTCACCCGCGTGATCTGGATCGGTGCACCAGCAATCTTCGCTACATTCACCATGACCGCTGCGTCCCAGGAAGGGACGGAATTCATCCGTGAACCGACGTTTGGCCTCCTCTTTGCCCACCTCGGTCAGCGCGTACGCGTCGCCGGGACGAAACAGCAGGCCGGTGGCCGAAAGATACGCAAGATTATGCATCAACACCGCGGGCTCTGCTTCCAGGAAGCGGCGTAGGTCGGGGACGGTTACCGTATCCGCGAAACCCTCGCCCAAGAGCCAATACATGACTTGCAGGATCTCGTCCTGCCAGTAGAGGTCATCAAGCGGGGAGGGAGAAGAACTACGATCCATTTCCATTGGGTACGATCTCTCCAGCGATCTTCTTCACAGTGGCCAGAAGTGGTGTTTCTCCACCCATGTCCATGGGCGCCACGCCTCGTCGGTCGGCCTCTGTCACCGACTCATCGAAGGGAACGGTGGCCAGGAGCGGAACGTTATGGCGCGCGAAGTATTCGCGGACCGCTTCAACGTCGCGCTCGTCTCGTGCTTTGTTGGCAACCGCATAGACTCGTTCTATACCGAGTTCGTGGGCGAGTTCCGCGGTGCGCCCCGCGACTTCCAACGACTTGTAGTACGGCTCGGCCACCACCAGCATGGCATTGACGTACCGGGTGGTACCACGCCGCAGATGCTCCAGGCCCGCCTCCATGTCCGTGACGGTAATCCCAGTTTCGTCTCTCATCAAGTGTCCCATTAGCTCACGCACGGTGGCATGTGCACCGCACAGTCACCCGGCGCCGGCGTGATCGACGGTCGCCATCAGCAACAGCGTCACGTTGTCGCGCGCCTGAACGGCGTATCCATTGATGATGTCACTGGTCGACTGCCGGAGCGTGAGGACGGTCTCGCCTTCGGCATTGGTTCGTCGCTCAAGAAGGTCGCGCGGGATAGAGCTGACCCGCTCGGCGTCCGCGCGCGAAAGGCCAAGCGTAATCGCCAGGTTCGGCGCAGGGTCGGCGTCGATGGCGAGAACTTTGTGGCCCTGACGAGCGAGAACACGGGCCAAGGTACCGGCTATGGTGGTCTTTCCCGATCCTCCCTTGCCCGCCACCGCGATCGTCATGGTGGTACCGTTGCCCTCGATTCCTGGGGTCAGGGCGGGACAATTGCTACTCTGCGTCTGACTCTGTTCCATAGCGATCTACGACCGTCGCCTGCCAGCCGGCAGCCTATCGGGCTGCGGCGTCTGGGGCCGGTCTGCGGCTCCTTTCGTAACGAGCATTGGTTGCCTCGTGGTCGAGTGTTTCCTCGGCCTGTCGCTTCAGAAACGTGTTCAAAACGTCGCGCTGATACCTGATCGCGATAGTCCAGGAGTCGAGGTGCGAGACGCCTCGACCGGTGAGCTGGTAGACACGTCGAGCCGGTCCCTTGCCGCTCGTGTCCCAGGATGACTCGACCAGGCCCTCAGCTTCCATGCGCCGTAAGTTGCGGTACACGACCGGAGGATCGCTGCTGAAGCCGAACGGCGTCAGTCGGTCGACCAGGTCATAGCCATGCGCGGGCCCCTCGCGCAGTAACAGCAGCAGGCAGGGCAGTACGAAGTTTTTGGGCTGGCCTCCGCTGCACTGGCAGTCACCAGCCACAACGGTGTCGGGCGATCCATGCACGGCGGTCATTCCGCACTCCTACTACCTATGTACGCGCTATACCTATATGTATGTAGCATAATGGCCTACTACGTGCAACTCGGGCGGCCCTAGGTGGAGGGGCAACGAGAGTTCATGACAGGTGGAGACACGTCGGATGGGAGACCTGAGGGTTGCCTTTCTGGGGAAGGGCGGTACGGGGAAATCAACGCTGGCGGGCACCGTCTGCCGGCAGCTGGGCCGGCGTGGGCACACCGTGCTGGCGCTTGATGTCGACACGGCGCCAGGGCTCGCCATTTCCATCGGCGTGCCGATCGACGGGGGGCGGCTTCCACCCAAGCTCGCCGAACTGGTGGAGGGAAAGAAAGGCCGGCACTGGCAAATGGTGAAGGGCGCCGGCCCGGCGCGGCTCGTCGATCGGTTCTCCGTGCATGGCTCGGATGGGATCCGCTTTCTGGAATTGGGAAAACTGCCGGACCGGGTGGAACCGAGCGTGTCGGTGGCGTTTCGCCACGTGATGGAGCGGTTCCGACGGCCGGGCTGGGATCTCGTGGCCGATCTCGCCGCCGGGACCCGGCAGCCCATGTTCGGCTGGGCCGATTTTGCGACGGTGCGGGTGGTCGTGGTTGAGCCGTCCTGGAAGTCCACGCTGACGGCACGCCGCCTGATGCCGGTTGCCACGCACCTGGTGGCAAACAAAGTTCGCTCACGGGGCGAGTTGGAGCTGGTCACGGCAGCTGTCTCACTTCCGCTTCTCGGCGTCATCCCGTACGATAGAGATGTAGTCGAGGCGGAGCATCAGGGCCTTGCGCCGATCGATTTCGCGGAGCGCTCGCCGGCGGTTGAAGCGGCAGCGGAACTGGCGGCTACGCTGGAGGATCTGGCATGAAGGTCGCGGTCATTGGCAAGGGTGGAGTCGGGAAGACGGTTGTCTCCGGCATCCTTTCTCGTAGCCTCGCGCGGCAGGGCTGGAAGGTCGTCGCGCTCGACTGCGACTCGAACCCAAATCTGGGCATCTCCCTGGGCATCGGCGCCGATGCCACTGAACGGCTGGCCGCTATCCGCCAGTCGCTGGACGAGGGTGAGGGAGTGCATGCCCCCACGATTGAGGAGATGCTGGAGCGCTTTGGCGCGCGTGGTCCGGATGGCGTGCGGCTTGCGGTCGTCACCCAGATCGACCATCCCGATCCCGGCTGACCTTGATGTGGTGTCTCACCCGAGCAGTTGCTCGGGCAGATTGAGTCTCATGGAGACGGACAGTCCGCCGTGGTGGCGGACATGGAGGCGGGACTTGGCACACTGACCCGTATGGCGGAGGGCTCGCTTGACCGCGTGCTCCTGGTTGCGAACCCGTCGGTCAAATCGATCGAGGTGGCGCAGCGTGCCCGCCAGATCATTGTCGATCGCAACATTGGGGCCTCGATGGTGGTGGTGGCCAACCGCCTCCGTGATGAAGCAGACCTGGCGCAGATTACCGGAGCGTTGGAAGGCGTTGATCATATCGCGATCCCCGAGGACCCGGCCATTGCCACGGCCGATATTCGAGCCCTGTCTCCCGTGGATGAGGCGCCAGATTCGCGTGCCGTCCGGGTGCTAGATGGGCTAGCGCGCTCCTGGACGCACAGTACATAGATGTCGCGCGCACCTACCGAGAACGACTTCCTTCGCGGTACTATTAAGATGTCCATTCGTGGTTGACCTGTGTGTCGCTTGGTTTGGGTGGAGGATGGAGAAGATGAAGATGTCGACGCGTACCGCCCGGTTGATTCTGGTTCCGATTGCCGCGATTGCTCTGGGTGTCTCCGGCTCGCGGGGAACCTCCTCTGCCGCGCCCAAAATGACGCCCGGCCCCATGCACATGGGGCATCACATGGGTCCGGTGAGCTTTAAGGACGATCATCAGGTGGCGCCGGCGGTGACGGCGATGTTGACGCATGCCTCGACCAAAACGTGTGGACACATGGTTATGGGATCTGGATCGGTCAAAATGATTCCAGTACACGTCGGAATGATGGGAACCGCGCCTCATATTGACCTGGTGGTGCAAGTGCATGGGGCAGGCATGATGCGGAAGTTCGGGATCAGCGGCACGCTTATCGGCCCCAGTCCGATGAAGTGGAGTGGGATGGCGGGCTCCGCCGGCACCGGCATGCATGGCAATCTCTTCGTAAAAATGCGACTGATGCCGATGATGCGAGCCGGTACCTTCAAGACACAGATCTTCCTGCACGACATGTCGTGCGGCACGCGGAATCTCGCCTATCAGACCCCAAAGACCATCATTCACTTGAAGTAACGCCGGGGCCAGAGATAGTTCTGGCTGATGTAGGAGACAAGATATGGCATGGTTGCAAAAGAATCCACTGGTACTGGGGATAAGTGGCGCGGTGGTGGCGAGCATGTGCTGTGCCACGCCGGTCCTGCTGGTAACCCTCGGTCTCGCCACCAGTTCATTCGTGCTGGCTTGGCTGAATCTGAAGCCCATCTTCCTGGCACTCGCCGCGGTGCTGCTGGTGGGAGGCCTCGCACTGACGTTGCTGCGGAGCAAGCGGGCCTGTTCTACCAGACGCTTCCGCCGCAGACTCTGGCTCTACCCGTTGGTCACCGCCGTGTCGTTTGGCCTCGGCTACTACCTGCTGATGGATGTGGCCACGCCGCGCCTCTACTCGCAGGTGTACGCCGCCGACCAAACCGCGGTAGCGCATGACGGGATCGTGCTTGAACCAAATGGCCAGGTCGTTACGCTGCGCCGAGCCACGTTTAAGATCTACATGGGCTGCGCGGGATGCGCATCCACGCTGCGAACGGTGTTCCTGGGACTGTCTGGGGTCCATGCCGCGGCCATCGACATCCGACACAAGACCGCGTCTGTGTTGTACGATCCGACCCGCATTGAAGCCAAGACCATTCAGTCCAAAATTCCCTATCCCTGGTATTACACGCCCCATCTCTCGGGCGACATGACCATCGCGGCCCCGTCGGCCGCCACCGTCCAGACCTATTCCATGCTGGCGTTGCTGACACTGCTGGCGGGTGTGCTGGCGTTCACCTCTGCCGGAGTGTGGTCCACAACGCGGCGACGACTGTAAACCATCCACCGCCGATGGGCTGTGAGTTGACCGTTCGACCCATCGGCGTCGTGTGCAACAGCTTACCTGGCCCGGAACGCCCCGACGATTGGTCTCTCATAGAGTCCGAGTTGCTGATTGATGCCCACTGGACGGAGGCTCTGGATAGCGTCGAGGCTCTGGAGCGTCTGACCGTTATCTGGTGGTTCGACCGGCGTGAAGGCGAGGATGTGCCCATGAAGGTGCATCCTCGTGGCGACCAGGGCATTCCGCTGCGGGGGCTGTTTGCCACTCGTGCCCCTATTCGGCCCAACCTGCTTGGCCTGACGACCGTGGAGGTTGTGAGCCGGGATGGGAACATCGTCCAGGTTCGCGGGCTCGACGCATTTGATGGCTCACCCATCCTCGATCTGAAGCCCGCCTAGCTCACGGAACGGAGAGCCGGAGCAGACACACGGCCGGCTTCAATCGCCCCCGTCCCCCCGATCCACTCGGCTGGTGACGGCTTGCCGCATGACCGGATCGTATTCCATACGCCGGGCGGTCCAGGCGGCGGCCTCACTGCCGTGTAGCCGTGCCACGACATGCAGCGCCATGTCGATGCCGGCCGAGACACCGGCCGACGTCACCACGTGGCCGCTGTCGATCACCCGTGCGTCCGCTCGCATGTCGACAGCCGGGTACTGTTCACGCATCCATTCGACGCTCGCCCAGTGGGTGGTGGCAGGCCGTCCGTCGAGGATGCCACGCTCCGCCAGCAGAAAGGCGCCGGTGCAGACGCTGGTGGTGAGCTCCGTTCCCCTATTCTGGTCGGCGATCCAATCCAGTAACGTATCGTTGCAGCGCTCCTGGCGCGTCCCCGGACCACCCGGCACGACCAGGATGTCGAGTGGTGGATGGTGGTCGATGGTGTGACGCGGCTGAACCAGCAGCCCACCCCGGCACCTGACCAGCCGAGCTTCCTGGGCAACCGTCAGGACCGTGAAGAGGCGGGAGTCGTCCTCGGTCTGTCCGGGAGGTCGAGCCACCGAGAACACCTCAAACGGCCCGCAGAAGTCGAGCACCTCGACCTCGTCAAAGATCACGATGCCGACGGTACGGTGCCCGTCTCGCTGCTGCCGCGGGGTGTCCTCCACCATCAGCCTGCGATCCGACTTGCGGCGTACCATCCTGGCGCGGCGATCTTGCCGTCCAGATCATGCAGGTACATCGACTCGATCGTTTCCACCTTACTCACGCTCATTGTAAACATGAACACGAGAGGCCGCGAGAAGAACGGTGCACCAACGCTGCCCGGCCCGCCCGCATTTCTTGCTGGTAGGTCAGGCGAACACCTTCAAGGCATGCTCTTTTGCCAGGCGACTGATAGCACTCTCGTGGGGTAGCCCGTGCGTATCGATGCCGTCACTCACGCCCAGAATCTCGATGCCGATGGGTTCGCCATTGGCTGCGTAGTCGATCCGACGTTCGTGGTCGATGTCCTCGCCATAGGCATACGGCAGATCACGGAGTCAAATAAACAGAGCATCTGCGTCGAGATCACGGTGCAGTGTGAGAGCCATTCGTGCGTCGTCTAGCTACCCCGACCCCAGAATCTTTTTGGAGTGGTTATGAAGCAGCCATCGCTCGGCGGCTGCGCCATTCGCCGCGAGCCAGCATAACGGAGGCGACAGTCAGCATCAGCGCTACCCCGATGATGATCCACTCAAGCGATCCACTGCCCTGATCCGGGTCGACCTTGAAGATTTCCTCGATCCAGGTTCTGGTGATGAGCGTGACCGCGAGCAACGCCGCGCTCGCGAGCGCCATGGCGCTTTCGATCCAGAAGGCTTTCCCCAGTCGTCGATAGGTTTCCACGGTATGCTCTCCTCTCAGCGGAGCTAAGGAATACAACTCGCCAACCGGCGTTCTTCCATACGGTCCAGTCTCTCATCAGTGCTGCCCGACCAAGGACGGACGCGTGCCGAATTGCGCTCTATCAACCAGCATGATACATTTCTGGTTGACATGGCAAAGAGATGTACCTGCACGAACTAGGCGCTGCGCGACCAATGGCGCGTGGCCCAGCGACGGTAGGCGTGGAAACTGCCTGGTGATGCGCAACAGCGAAGGCGCCGTTTTCGGACTACGTCTGCTCGGAACGTCAGATCTCGTCGGGAGGGTGATCGCCGGTTTGCCCGTCGATCAACTCGCGCAGGATATCCATGTGGCCGGCATGCCGGGCGGTCTCCTCAATCATATGAATGAGCACCCAGCGCATCGACACGGTGGCGCCATACCACGAGACGCCGGTGTCCTCGAGAGCCAGGTCCTGAATCGCGCTGTCCGCCGCGGCCCGGGCACGGCCATACAGCGCCACGATGTCCGCGCTGGTCTCGTGTGGCTCCGCCCGCATGTCTGCTTCCGGGTCGTTGGGATCGAACGGCAAATCCTCTGTTGGGCGGTCAAAGGTTTCGCAGAACCAGCCGTATTCCACCCACGCCAGGTGCTTGACCAAGCCCAACAAGTTGGTCCCCGACGGAGTCATCGGCCGTCGCAGTTGGGCGTCGTCCAGGCCCCCCAGCTTCCATAGCACGACCTCACGGTGCCGGTCGAGGCTGGCCTGCAGACTCTCCTTCTCGCCACCGGTGAATGGCACTCGTCTCATGCAGACACTATAGCAGCCCAGTCTGACGATGAGCATGCGGAACCGCCTCAATCGAGAGCCAGCCCTCGATGGCCTCATAGATGTTCTGCATCAGCTCGCCGTACGTCTCCCCCTGTGTCATGCACCCTGGGAGTGCTGGCACTTGGGCCCAGTAGCCGCCGCCTTCGGTCTCTGCGACTCTGTGAATTACGGCTTTGATCTTCACGGTTGTAGCCTCTGCGCTAGGATACCGCTTTGTCGGTGAGCGTCTCAGGATAGAGGCAGACAGTATCGCTCGTTTGCCCCTCACGTGGTGCGCTGTTATCCTGTAATGTATGTTACAGGAAGCGAATGGGTCTGCCATGTATCCGTGCCCAGCGAGTGAACTCCAGCGGGACGTCTGGCTTCTTCTCATCTATCGAATCCCGGCGGAACACTCCTCTGCCCGCACCACGATCTGGCGCGAGGTGAAGCGCCTGGGCGCCCTCTCCCTACAGCATGCGGTCTTCCTTCTTCCCCTCTCCGAGGCGAATCGCGCGGCATATGACCGCCTCTCGCGTCGTATCGAGGAGTATGGAGGTGAAGCCACGATCCTGCAGGCGACTTCGTTCGCCCCTGGGTGGGACCAGAAAACCGTCGAACGGTTCAACGGAGCGCGGGACGAAGAGTACGAAGAGGTCGTCGACGAGACCGAGCGCTTTCGGGAGGAGATCGAGCGAGAACGACGTAAGGGGAAGTTCACCTTCGCCGAGTTGGAAGACGAGGAGAGCAATTTAGAGCGGCTGCGCAAGTACCTGGCGCAAGTCGAGGCACGCGACACCTTCGACGCGCTGGGAGGGGGCCGGGCAGCGGCCGAGGTCGACCGCTGTGCCGAAGTCCTGGAGGCCTTTGCCCAGGAAATCTACGACCGCCAGTCCTCCCTGGACAGTGACACCCTCTAGACATCGCCGCACCGGACGCGGGACGACACCATCGATCAAGTAGGAGCCATGGCCCACAGTATCAGCGACGCGCTCTCAATCTTTGCTCTCTTTCACTTCTCGACCAGTACCCTGACCGGGCTCCTTGATCGCTACGGGTATCCACTCGTTACGCTCTTCGTCGCTGTCGAGTCCAGCGGCATTCCCTTTCCCGGTGAGACCATGCTCGTCACTGCCGCCGTCTACGCTGGCACCGGTCACCTCTCTATCGCGGGGGTCATTGTGGCGGCCGCCCTCGGCGCCATCATCGGTGACAACCTCGGGTATACCGCCGGCCGCTACGGCGGGCATGCTCTCGTCACCCGTTACGGCCGCTACGTCCGACTCCGACCCGAGCATCTCGACTCCGCCGAACGTTTCTTCGACAAGCACGGAGACAGGACGGTCTTCCTCGGCCGCTTCGTGGCGATCCTGCGCGCCTGGGCTGCGTTCCTCGCCGGCACCAATCGCATGCGCTGGTCCAAGTTCCTCGTCTTTAACGCAGCTGGTGGTATCCTCTGGGCGATCGTGTACGGCTTGCTGGGCTACACGCTCGGGAACAATCTATCGCTGCTCAACAGGGTAATCAGCATCCTCGGGATCGGCGGCGTCGTGGTGGCTGTGATCGTCGTAATCGTCGCAGTCGTGGTCTGGCGGCGACGTCGCTCCGCTCGGAAGAAGTCGTCTGACCAGCTCGCGCCCCAAAACCGAGATGTAAGGAGTTTGTAATTTATGCCCGCTGACCTGACGATCTTTGCCGCCAAGTACCTTGTATTCATCACGGCGGCTGTTGCTCTTGGAGCCGTTGCGTTCGCACTGTACCGTCAGCCGCGCCGGGAGATGGTGCGCTGGTTGATCGCCGCCGGTATCACCGGCGTGATGGCGGAAGTCGTCACCCAGATCGGCAGCGCGATCTACAACGATCCGCGCCCGTTTGTTGTCAGGCACTTTCACCCGCTGATCGCACATGCCGCGGACAACGGGTTCCCATCCGACCATGCCCTCCTGGCCGCCTTTGTTGTGGTCTGTGTCATCTTCGTGCGCTTCTGGCTTGCCGTGCCCGTTGTCGCGATCCTTGGCGTACTCGTGGACTGGGGCCGAGTGGGAGCGGGTATCCACCACCCCATCGACGTGATCGGCAGCGCAGTGTTTGTCGCGCTCGGAGCAGTCATCGCGGTTGCCGTGATGCCGTTCGTGTTCGAACGGATCTTGCCGCACTTGCCTCGCGTGCTCTCTGGGACGGATCCCCTCTCCACGTGGCGACGGTCATCCACCAGCACCAGACCATAAGCGCCAGCCAGTGATCTGATTGATGATCCCAGCCACGGGGTTCTCTCCTGGCCCCATGCCGCCGTCTCCATCGTCGCTTCCTGGACGACATCTGCTTCATCGACTATGCGGGGTCGCTCCCAGTCCCGCCGGCTGCCGGCCACACCGTGCGAGGGGCGAGGGCCTGCGCTGGCGTCATCACCTCCATCACCAGGAGGCTGGTGTACCCTTGGCCAGTGATGGAGTGCGAGGTGCTATGAGCGACACGCCGAGATTCCTGTGCCCCAAAGTGGCGGCCACCTTCGAGCATCGAGAGGTGGCTGCGTCCTACCGCTATCGTCCAACCTATCCAGATCAGGTATTCGAGACCCTGGCCGGCTTGATCAGCGATGAGCCCCGCGCGGTCCTGGATCTGGGCTGCGGGACCGGCTTCGTCGCCCGTCCGCTGGCGCCGCTGGTCGATCGAATCGATGCCATCGACGTTTCGGCGGCGATGATCGAGGAGGGCAAATGTCTTCCAGGTGGTGATGACCCGCGGCTCACGTGGCTGGTCGGGCGAGCTGAGAGCGTGGTCCTGCACCCACCGTATGCTCTGGTGACCGCCGGGGACAGTTTGCACTGGATGGATTGGGACGTGGTGTTGCCTCGCCTGGCCGGCGCGCTCTCGCCACAGGGCTTGCTGGCTATTCTCACCGTGAATGGAGATGTGGTCTCGGAAGACGGCGCCCTGCGCCAGGGAATCGTGGATCTGATCCGGCGCTACAGCACCTATGGTGAGTGGCGACCCGATTTTGACCTGGTGGCAGAGTTGAAACGGCGCGGTCTGTTTGGCGAGGTTGGCCGGATGAAGACCGACGCCATGCCCTTCCGTCAGTCGGTGGACGCGTACGTGGAATCGTTCCACGCTCGCGCCTCGCTCTCCTGGGAGCGCATGGCCACCGATAGCGCGGCGGCGTTCGATGCGGCGCTACGACACTTCCTGCTGGAGCGGGTGGGCGGCGAGGTGGAACTCGCGGTGCGCGCGAGGGTCGTGTGGGGGAAGCCCCCCCTCCCCCCGGCCCCCTCCCCCTCGCGGGGGGAGGGGGAGAGCTTGAGAGAAACAGTTTCCCGTAGTAGCCCCCCCTCAGTGGAGAGGGCGAGGTCTTCAGAGAAACAGTTTCCCGTAGTAGCTCCCCCTCAGTGGAGAGGGTGAGGTCTTCAGAGAAACAGTTTCCCTACATAGCTCCCCTCCCCCCTGGAGGGCTGATAGGGGTAGGGGGAGGGGGGGCAGGCTCGGAACTGATGCCAATCATGGCGCCCGGCATGACCTCCTCGATGGCCCGCTCGACTCGTCGAGCATCTTCCGCGGCGCCCAGTTGCTGGAAGAGTGCGAGCGCCTGGCGGAGGTCGGCTAGCGCCTCGTCGTGCTCGCCTCGTTGGGCACGCCAACTGCCACGATAGGCCAGGGCACGGGCTTCGCCGAAGGGAAACGGCATGCTGCGCGCCAAATCCAGCGCTTCGCCCAACACGTGACCCGCTTCCTCGCCGCGTGACTGGCGTGCCAGTACCAGGCCGCGCACCGCGAGCGCTTCCACCACGTCGGCCTGAATGCGACGCGCGCGCGCCTGCTCCACGGCGCGAGATGAGGCCTCCAGGGCCTCGTCATAGCGATCTGCGTCGAGATAGGCCCAGGCCAGCGTCCAGAGAAACCCGGCGTCCTCCTGCCAGCCACCGTCGCTCATCTGCCCTTCGAGCAGATCGACGGCCGCTGCTGCCTTGCCCTCCAGCAGATTCTTCTCGGCGACCAGCCGGGTGGCCAATCGGCGCCAATCCGGATCAGCCCGCGCTGCCAGCACCAGCGCTTCCGCCGCATAGCGGGCGGCTGATTCCAGATTGCCCTCGCGCAGCGCTAGCCAGCCGCGGGCTAGCACCGGCCAGGCGATCATGCGGTTGGCGCCGAGCGAGCCGATAATAGTCTCCGCTCGGTCCAGGTAGATCTGGGCCTGGGCCCAATCGCCCACCAAAAACGCGTTGCTGCTCAACTCCAGCGTTCCCAGCATGATCTGGCCGCGGTCGCCGCGTCGTTCGGCAACTTCCATCTGGCGTTGGTGATACTCGCGGTCCTTGTCCAGCTCGCCGCGCTCGGCATAGTAGCCGGCCAGGTTACTCAACGCCCGCCCCAGGTTATCCAGATCGCCGGCCCGTTCGGCGCGTGGGATCAGATCCTCCAGCACCCGCTGGGCGTCGTCGCGCTGCCCCAGCAACCAGAGCGCGTCGCTGCGCGTGATCTGGGCGCTAATCAGCAGCTCTTCGTCGCCAATGGCGGTGGCCAGCTCCACCGCCCGTTCGGCGGCGCTGAGTTCCTCGCTGTGATGCGGACTGTTGACATAAAGTCTGGCTAGGGCAGCCCACAGCGCAGCCAGCCCATGTGATGGCGGGCCGCTGTCCAGCGCCTGGACCAGCGGCTGCAGCCGGGCGATACCCTCGTCGCGCGTGCCCCGCTGGAAATGGACGTGACCCATCTGCGCCACCGCGCACGCCTCTCGTTCGCGGTCGCCGGCGGCATGGTGAATGGCCGCGGCCTGCTCCAGCAACTCCAGGGCGCGGTCGTACCGCGCGTTGACCGCTGAAACGCCGGCTAACTTCTCCAGCGCCTCGGTGAGGCGCTCGGTGTCTCCCAGCTCCTGGGCCAGCTCCAGCGCGGTGCGGTAGTGCCGAACCGCCTCGCCGTTGGCAAATACCTGCTCCGCCTGGTCGCCGGCCAGCATGGCGTACGGTAGAGCTTGCTCGGCGTCGTCCCCCTCGAGAAAATGCCAGGCCAACTCAGCGGCACGGCGATCGGCGCCCTGTGGATGATCGCGTGGCAGCCACTCCGGTGAATCGGGTGGCAAGCGCTCCAGCGCCTTGCCCGCCGCGAGGTGTAGCCGCTTGCGACGGCGGGTAGAGAGCTCCGCATAGAGCGCCTGCTGGGTGAGCGCATGGTTAAAGGCATACTGGTCCGGCGCCGGTTCCCGCACCAGCCCGGCCGCGATGGCCCCATCCAGTGCCGCCTCGACCTCATCCTCGGTCCAGCCCGACTGATCCCAGCCGATCAACTGCCGCGAGCGTTGAGCCGGCGGCGGCGGCGCGAAGTGCCCGAGGGCCAGCAGATCGTCAAAGGCAAAGGCCTGCCCCAACACGCTGGCCTCCCGCAGAATCTCCTGCGAGCGCTCGTCCAGCCGCGAGAGGCGCTGGCCGATGACCGACCGCACACTCTTGGGGACTTCCATCTCTCGGATCTTTTTCAGCTCCCAGTGGCCATCCTTGCGGAAGACGTCGCCGCGTTCCACCAGGGCGTGCAACATCTCCTGGATAAAGAAGGCATTGCCCTCGGTGCGCTGGTAGACCAGCTCGACCAGGTCGGCCAACTCCTCGCTGCCGCCCATGATCTCGGCCATGAGCGCCAGCGCGCCGTCCTGGTCCAGACGCCGAATGTGCACCTCCTCGACCAAGCCCTCGCGCCCGAGATCTGCCAGGACGGTTTCCAGTGGGTGGTGCCGGTGCACCTCGACATTGCGATACGTGCCGAACAACAGCACCCGGTGAGCACGTGTGTAGCGCGCCAGATGCTGCAGTAACTTCAGGCTGGAGTCGTCCGCCCAGTGCAGATCATCCAGCAGCAGGGCCACCGGCATGGTTTCGGCCAGCGCCTCGAGGAAGCCGGTCACGGCGCGGAACAGTCGCTGCTGGTCCTCCTGCCCCTCGGAGGAGGACATCGGCGCCGTATCGATCTGTTCGGGCAGCAGCCGGCCGAGATACGGCCAGTGACGCGGAATCTCAGCACGTATAAAGGAAGGAGCCGCTTGGTAGAGGGTGACCAGTGCCTCCAGGAATGGGTAATAGGGCACGGCCTGTTCCGGCTCGTAGCAACGGCCAGTTGCTACCAGGAATCGCCAGTGCCGCGCCTTGAGCGTCACCTCTTGGGCCAGGCGGGTCTTGCCGATACCGGGTTCGCCGGAGAGCAGCACCAGGCGGCCCGTCCCCTTGGTCACGGCATCCAGTGCGTCCATGATCTGATTCCATTCGTGCTCCCGGCCCACCAGCACGCCGGCGGGCAGTGCGCCCAGAAACCCGCCGATGGGCATTGCCATCTCTGCCAGGGAGGCGCCGACCTCCTCATCGTCGACCGAGACCTGCGCGGCTTCTTCCTGGGACAGGACGCGGAGCACGCGGATCGGGTCGGCAAAGCCTTTGAGCTGGACCATGCCGCGATCGGCATAGACCAGCCCGTGTACCCGCCGTCCCAGGTAGACCACTCCCTCACTGGCCAGCACCTCGCCCGGGCCGGCCAGATTGCAGAGCCGCGCCGCCAGGTTCAGCGCCTCGCCGCGATAGCCGCCCTCCATCGGAACTGCCTCGCCGGCATCGAGTCCAATACCCACCGGCAACGGCAGCGACGGGTCCGACAGGGATGCGCCGGCAAAGCGCAACTGGAGATCCACAGCGGCCCGCAACGCCTGCCGCGCCGAGCCAAAGACGGCCAGGGCCTCATCGCCGCGCAGTTCGATCACCCGGCCACCGCGTGCCCGCACTCCCTCGCGGGTAATCGCGGCAAAACGGGAAACCAACTGCGCCGCCGCGGCGTCGCCGTGCTCCTGCGTGAACCGCGTGTAGCCGCGCACATCGGCGGTCAGAAAGGTACGCAGCTCGGTCGCTGCCTCGGCGGCAACCACACTGCTGGCGGGAGTTTCGGTCACGGCTCATCAACCTTTCGGCACTTTTTGCTGGTTGATTGTACAAAGCAGATGCTCGGGTGGCTGTATGAGATGGGCGTGAAGCTTGCCATCGACGACAATGATCGGTTCATTGTGCGGTCGGCGGTCGACCTGGCGCACAACATCGGGCTGCGCGTGGTGGCGGAAGGCGTCGAGAACCAGGCAGGCTGGAACCTGCTCGCCCCATGCAGTGCGATCTCGCTCAGGGCTAGTATCTGAGTCCGCCACTCCCGGCCGAGGTGCGCATACAGTGGCTGGACGACGCTGCGACACGAGCCCTACACGGCTGAACGTCTTTAGTGGGTTACCTTGACAATGCCGTGCATGAACGGGTGATATGCACAGTGGTAGTGGAATACCCCGGGGGCCGTGAAACGATGGCGAAAGGTGCTGCCGCGCCGGAGGTCGCCGGAATTGTGTGGTGCTCCGTGTACGGCGGTGAACGATACGGTGTGGATAGCGTCATCCTTGTTGGTCCAGATGACCGTCGTTCCCTGTTTCACCGTCACGACAGGTGAGTGATACGCATACGACCTGACGGTGACGGCCTTTGTCGCACGGTGGACCGCTACCCCGCGCGCCTCGACCCGGTGGCCCCCAATAACGCTCATGAGGCCGGCGGCCAGGAGCAGAGCTGCCTGGCCCAGAGTTCGATGTGCTGAGCGACTGATGGAACCCATCGGTGATGTCCTCACAAGAAAGAGCTTGGGCGGGGACGGCCCCCGCCCAAGCGTTGAAGGAACGAGCCTAGTGGCCGAGCAGGGGACCTGCAATGGCCAGCACGTCTTTCATGGTGCTGCCCTTGTCGAACGGTCCATCGGTCGGATTGCGCTGTAGCAGGGCCCGGATCGAGCCGGTGTGCCGCGCCTCGACCGTGACGATGGAGGCCGCGGTAAGGAGGATCGAGGGGGTCTTGATGTAGGGCGCCTGGCCGAGGTAGGCATGGACGCCGGTGTCCTCAAGCAGCGCGGCGAATTTCAGGAACGACTGCCTGTTGTTGAATGCGGTCCCGAACTTATAACTGGGAGCGGCTGCCACCGGCTTGACACCGTTGGAGCTGAGTGCAGCGGTCAGGCCTGCCACGTGCTGCTGCTCGTCAAAGCGCAGTGTCCTCACCAGGCGGCCCAGGTAGGCGGTATGGAAGTGCATGGAGGCTTCCTCGTAGAACGCTGCTTCGAGATGCTCCAGGGTAAGCGCGTACTGCAGGATCGCAACGTCGCTCGCCGGCGGCGCGGCGGCGACCCGAGGGAGTTCGCTGGTCGCGGCAAACATGGTCTTGGTGGGCGAAATCGCCAGGGCCGTGGCAGCCGCGGCTCCGGCCATGACTTTACCGAGGAATGCTCGTCGCGACGAGTCGCTGGCGAGGGTATCCTCATCGACGGTGATCTCGCTCATCATGGGGATAGTAGCGTCAGTGTTGGTCAATTGCTTCTCCTCTAGATAGTGTGTCGAACGGTTCGTTCATGGGTATCTACGAGCCATGCCGAGCACTGGATCAATCGAGCAGAGGCTTTAGGAGCGCTTCCCCTGCTCGCTCTCCTCCCCAGCCTGACTGAGAGTCTTGGGGAGTGCCGTTCAGTTGTACGGGTGCGGGGAGCGAGGCAGGCCCAGCAGGATCACGATGGGACCGGCGGCCAGCAGCCAGAGGGCGGCATGCAGTCCGGCCCGCTGAGCAACTAGACCGACCAGGATGGGGAGAATGGCTGCCCCCGTTCCAAAGATCGTGCCCACCGCCATGGCGGTCCCGCTGCGCTCGGGTAGCTCGGCGTAGAGACGCGCCTGGAGTACGGGATACCACCCGGCGTTGATCAGGGCCAGACAACCCACCAGCAGGAGCTTGGGGAGCAGGCCCGGAACCAGGAGCAGCAAGGGGAAGACGATGAGCGCGGCGAGGGCCGAGGCCCGTAGATAGAGGAGGCCGTCGAATCGAGCCAGCAAGGGCAGCAGCAGCAGACTGCCGGCAAGTCCGGCGCCTGTCCAGACGGTGACCGCCAGCGCCGCCTGGGAGGCGGTGGCGCCGGCCACATCGACGAAGTACAGGGCGAGGTAGCCCAGCAGCACGTCCGCCAGGAGGTCGGAGCACTCGAGTAGGGCCAGCCAGCGGAGAACGCTGGGCCGGCGCAGTTCGCGTAAGGCGCCCCGTAGACCAGTCAGAAGGCTCTCTTCGCCATCCGGACAACTGTGGTCGCCGAGCTGGGAGGCTGCCAGGGCGATGGCCGGAAGGGTGAGGACGGCCAGGGCGGCGAAGAGCGGGCGCCAGCCGAGATGGAGGACGACGAGGCCGGCCAGCAGGAGGGGGCCGCCTACGGCTCCCACTGATCCGGCGACGTTCCAGCGCGCCATGTTCTGCTCGCGGCGGGCAGGCTCCAGATCCAAGAGCGTCGCCTGGGACAGGCTGACGAAGGCGCCGGAGGCGGGATAGAGCAGCGCGAAAGCAAGCAGCAGCGGCAGGAAGCTCGGACTAGCGGCAAAGAGCACTAGACCGGCGGCGAACAGCACCCCGCCACCCAGGATCAGGCGTCGCCGCCACCCGGTATCGCCCAGCACGCCGACGACCGGCTCGATCACGTTGCTGGCGATGGTGGGCAGGCTGAGGAGGAGGCCAACTTGGACATACTGCAGGCCGAGGTCGTGACGAATCAGCGGCCAGGAAGCCTCACGCGCCCTGAACACCAGTTCGTCGAGCAGCTCGATCAGGAGCAGCGTGGCTAGAAGGAGGCTAGCAGTGTGGAAGCGTCAATTGGGGGCGTTGGGCATGGTAGTTCTCCCGTGAGGCATTCTTCATGTTCCTCTTAGGATGATAACGAAAATGGTGTGGTCTGCTCTGCGTCCACGGCCCACTCGCGTGCCTCGCCGCCAAAGCCTTGATCGCTGATCGGTACCACGCAGAACTCATTGCCGCAGGGGTCTTCCATCACGTTCCACCCCTCGACCCGGCCGGTGCGGCGCGCGCCGAACGACTCCAGGCGCAGAGACTCCGCCTCGACGTCGTCCGTCTCGATATCCAGATGGACGCGGCTCTTGGCGGTCTTCGGTTCGCACACCGACTGCAGCAGCAGTTTCAGCCCAGGCTGCGGCGACTCGAGCGATACATACGGCTCGTCCCGGCCAACGACCTCCGTTCCCAGGGCGCGAGTCCAGAACGCGATTCCCGCCTCCAGATCATCACAGTCGATCACCAGCGATTGCAGTCTGCTGCGGTGCATGTCTGTCTCCTCTGTATGTCTCCCTGCATTATGCCGGACAGAGGACAACCGAACCGTCTTCACGTCTGCGGCTAATGGCCGCCATAGCCGCTGTGCTCATACACCAGGTGCGAGGCGCGACTGAAGCGTTGGTCGCCGCTGATCGCCGCCCAGTGAGCGAGAGCGCTGAAGATGGGATCATAGGCTACTGTCTTGCAATGGCCGGTTGGATCGTTTTCGCGGCAGCCGACGGTGCGCGTGTCTCCCGTTTGATCGATCGAGCCGTCGCTTCTTACCCGCGATAGCTCCCACGCCTCGCCGCGCTGTAATGCGGCATAGAGCGCCTTCCGCAGGTGACCGGTGGCCAGTAGCTCGAGGTAGCGGCTGGCGTTGACCATGCCCAACGCCTGATACCCGGAATCGTGACCGCTGTCCTCCGGCATGACCCCGTCGCGTTGTTCCAGGTGAATGCCGTGCCAGGCGTAGCGCCGCGACCAGGTGACGAGGGTGCGATCTCCGGCTAGCAGTCCGGTGGCGCCCAGGGCCAGGGCGGCTTCATAAAATCGGTGGTTCTTGGTGCTGTCGTCAATCTTGCCGGCTCCTCCCACCGATCGCACCATGAACAGCGCGGCTTTGTGCATACGCCGCGTATCCCACCGCAGGTCGGTGGCGAACTCGGGGGCGAAGCTCGAGGCCTTGAGTGCCAGCAGGGCCGGCGCTGCCTCAGAGAGAAACATGGCCGTGCCGTGAAATGGCCAGGCGGAGCCGGGAAAGGAACCGTCGGCCGCCTGCCGCGCCAGCCCAAAGTGGAAGATGCGCAGTCCCAGTTGGATCAACGATGGGTCGTGGGCGCGACGCAGTATGCCATCCAGCACATCGACGGCACCTGCCCGCTGGTATTCCAGAAACCAGGAACTGGCGGAATCTGAGATGTTTGGGCCGTATGCGCCATTCGGCGCGGGCGTATTCTGACCGGACCAATAGAGTACGTCATACACCGGCGCGCTGGTTTCCACGTTCACCATGGCAGCCACCCGGCGCGACCGTCTCGAGATGTGGGCCGCTGACGGTGGCCCGAGAGTGACACGAGCTATCGTGGCCCGAGCACCGGCGACAATTGTCGTGAAATGGTCGGGAGTCGATAGCGCGAGGTTATCTCTGGGTTGGGCGCCGGGTAGGAGCATGGCCAGCGCGACCGCGAGCACGAACAATGGAACTCTCCACATAGTACTTCTGTACGTCTTCCTGAGAGTGGTAGGGTCATTATACGTTGGTGGGAGAGCCGCGGCACGTCGGGGGGGGGCCATACGTCCCCTATCTCGTGTTTCCTATGGCTCCTGCCTCCTGATACCGGGGATCTTGCCGAAGTCGGTATCAAAGCTCACGATCTCCTCCAGGTGCAACTGCTCCATCAGCACCGCATGATACGCATCGGCAAAGGGAAGGTTGCGCTCCACATAGAGGGCAAAGACCTTACGGAACTTTCGCTTGCCCGGCAGCACAACCCCGGGTAGCTCGAGCAGCGGAAGAAGGTTCGTGCAGATCCCGGCTCTGCTCTTCTTGTACTGTCGCTGTAGGGTAAAGACAATCTCAAAGACCACGGTATCGGCAAGCTGCACCTCGACCTCGCCGTTCTCCACCCGCAGAAGAAAGGCGGTGGCACGGGGAGACTGCTGGGGATCATCCTGCAGCAAATGGCGAAGCAGGATATTGGTGTCCAGAAAGGCTGGCGCCATCACCTAGTCGGCTCGCTCCAGCACTCCTTCCGCAATCGCCTCCTCCGCTGCTTGACGCAATGCTCCAGCCGTGAGCGGAGGAGCATCGCTCTTGAGTGCACCGGCAGTCCGAGCGACAACACTGCCTCGCCGTTGCAGCCGCACGTGATCGTCCTCCACGATGAAGGCGACTCTGTCGTGGGCAGAGACGCCCAGAAGCTGACGCACTTCGATTGGAATCGTCACCTGGCCTTTGGTCGTCACGCGAGCGAGCACTTCTTTCATAACAGTCCTTGAATGGTAGGCATGAGTAAGGATAGCATGCAACTATCATTACTCTTGCCTGAATCCGACTGAAGATACCTTGCGGCTAGAAGGGAAAAGCCCCGCGGCACTCAGGCCACGGGGCCTTTCGGCTGGAGGAGAGGTACTAGGTAGTGGTCGCGAATCCAGCGGTACTGGCCAGCACCGCCCACAACTCGTTGAACTGCGGGTTGCAGAGGCCGCGCACGCTGACTCCATGCGTGCCCGCCGCCGTCGAGATGGTCACGAAGCGGGCGGCAACGTCGGGGAGCACCGTGCCGCACTGCCGCATCCCCGGCATGGCGCCGAATCCTTCGGCATCGGCCAGTTTCTGTAAACCGTTCATGCTATTTTTCGGGTCATAGAGATGCATGTTGGTGGGCTTGCGGTAGTCGTTGTCCACGATCGACCCGTTGTAGTTCAAGGTCACGTTCCAGGGGCGGATATTACCGCCCTCGATGCCGAAGGTAATCGTGGCCTGGCCGTAGCTGGACTTGAGATGGACCGGATACCGCTTGTGGCCGGCGGCAACGTTTGGACTGGCCAGTGCGTTGAAGGGGAGTGCCAGTGCCAGGAGCAAGGCTACCCCAAGTGAGCGAGTCATTCGCAGCCGATTGGTAGAGATCATGCGACGTTCTCCTTTGGATCCCTGTTTCTGGAAGGGCCCTTCCACAGTGATAACGTCGCTCGAGGCTCAGATGTGACAGGGTTCCCCGCTACAGCTTCGGGAGTACTTCGCTGCCGTAGAACTCGATCACCCGCCGCTGATCGGGCTGACAGGAATGGACGAAGATGTGTGTCACGCCGCCGTCGATCAGTTTGTGCAGCGCATCCACATGCACCTGAGGATCCTCGCTAACCGGCCAGGAGCCGTAGACCTCTGTCAGGGACACGTCCTGCTCGGCGCGATGCTGGATGTCTCGCGGATCCGGATCGTCGACGTATAGGTCCCAGGCTCTGGGCATGAAGCGCCAGAGTGGCACGTATTGTTGTGCCACGGATTCATCGCCGACGATCACCATTTGCTCGGCGACGATGGCGAGAGTCGCGGGGTCCTTGCCGGCTGAACGGGCGCCATCCTCGAACGCCTGACGTAGCTCCGGCTTCACCGCGCGCTCCGCGTCCGTCACGAGCCCATCCCCGTGCTTGCCGGCGGAACGCATGCTTTCCTCCCCGCTGGCCGCGAGATAGATCGGTACCGGTGGCGACGGTATGTCGTACAGCCTGGCGTGTGCCTGGTAATACTCCCCCTGGTGCTCCACGCGTTCGCCGCTCCACAGCCGGCGGATCAATTCGACCGCCTCCACCAGCCGTTCGTTGCGCTCCTTAAAGTCGCCCCAGCCGCTGCCCGAGGCGGCCTCGTTCAAGGCCTCGCCGCTGCCCACTCCGAGGAACACGCGTCCGGGCGCCAGGATGCCGAGTGAGGCAAAGGCCTCAGCCACGATCGCCGGATTGTACCGATAGGTAGGGCAGGTCACTCCCGTGCCCATCAGGATGCGCTGAGTGCGTTGACCAGTGGCGGCCAGCGTGACCCATGCCTGGCTGGCATGCCCCTGGTTGTCCTGCCAGGGCTGGAAGTGATCGCTGGTCCATACCGCGTCGAAGCCGGCTTGCTCGGCCGCCGGGCCGAACTCCACCAACTCGTCCACGCGAAATTGCTCGGCCGACAGCACAAATCCAATGATAGGTTGACGACGCCCCGGGGCGGCCTGATTCGTCCGTTCCATGCGCGTTCGATCTCCCTTCGATGGCTGCGCCATCAACAGTGCCCAGGAAAAATATCGGTCGGTTAGCGAGTCACCCTGAATTGACTGCTCGCGGTCCCCGACGCCCTGTTGGGTGCATAGTGCGCCTCGACATGGACCAACGCTCGCATGTTCAGTGCCTGGGGCAAATGCGCCGGCACGTCGACATGGGTCACGACGCTGCCCGACCAGTCGAGGGTCAGGGTTTGGTGGCTGACCAGGTGTGTGCCGGGGAAGGAGACCGACAGGACAACCCGCGCGCCGGGCCAGTAATGGACGGCGATATGCTCGCGCAGCCCCGGCCGGACGTGCGCCGGCCAGGAACGAATTTCGGCCCGCACGTGCGTGTCCCAGTAGCCCAGATGCGCTTTCCGGCTCACGATGTCGTAGCTGGCCGGCACATCGGGGCCAAACGGATTATTATTGAACTCAGCGTAGATGTGGCAGCCGGCGTGTGACAAATGCTGCAGCGCCAGTGCTCGGACCGGATAGCCGATGAACTGCCCCGCCGCATCGGTACGCGGGCCCCGACTTCCGCTAAACCACGTGTTGCCGAAGCGTTCGCGCGCAGCAAAGAACCAGTTCGGGCAGGCCATCATGATCGATAGCCGGGTGAGTGGAGGCAGATGGGCGCCGGACAGGCGGAACACATCGCCCCTATGGCCGAGCGACGGCGTCGCCAGCAGAATCGAGGGCTGAGGCTGAGCGTTCGACGGCTGAGGCTGACCGTTCGGTGGCGGTGGTGGGCTAGACTGAGCCTGTGCCGCCGGTACAGCGCCCTCGCGCGGAACAAACCCCACCATCAAAAGCAGGGCGACCATGCCATAGGCACACTTCGCCCGCTGTGCACGCCTCATGCAGCAAGCATACGCGGGACCGGAGCTGAATAGCAACAGTGAACGCTTCGTCCCGGCGTCGGTTCGTTCTTAACCGGACGAATGGTATCCACGTTTTGCGCTATCCGTGGCCGAGCAGTAAGAATCAAGGATGCAATTTGACCATTTCACAATCGCCTTGTTGATCCTTCGTCCCGACGCTCCGCAACTCCACGACGAAGCAGCAGCAGCCCTACAGGATGCCCACATGGCACATCTTGCCGAACTCCATGAGGCCGGCCATTTGCTCGCGGCTGGCCCGCTCCTCGGGGACGATACGTTCCGTGGATTGAGCATCTTGAACGTTGGCTCGGAGGTGGCCCGTGCACTGAAGGAACAGGACCCTGCGGTGCTTGCCGGACGGTTCTCGGTCACTGTCCTGCCCTGGATTGTTCCAAGCGGCGCGATGTCGTTCTCCCCCACCCACTTCCCCCGGTCGATAACAGAGGCCGAGAGCGGCTGACCGCCGAGTGATAGTGTTGTCGCTGAGACACCGGGGCTGGCCGGGGTGGGAACCCGGCCACTACCGGGAACAATAGCGCGGCTGGGGAACGCCTTCGTTAATCCACCATTGGTGATGTAGTGCCCGTGGCTCCTGCCCGGCCAGCCTTCGGGTGCTGTTGATGGTGGGTGCGTTAACGGGTATGGTGTCAACCCAGGCGCGGATGATGACATCCGTCCCAGATCCCGGCAGCCGGCGGTCCACGCCCGCATGGGTCGAAAGTCCCTCGGCAAAGAGGCCATTCGCCTCTCTACAACACGGCGTGCAGATGGTGTACTACAAGAGATCCAATCAGTCTCCTTTCCTTGCTCCTGGGGGCAAGTCCGGACCTCTCCTTCCCGGACTTGCCCCTCCTCCTATTTCGGCGCGCGAGGCGTATGGTCGTATCCATCCGACGGGGTACGATGTGGGTATGAGGAGGCGATCAGGAGTGGACATCATGACCTCGTTCCCGTGCGAAGAAGCAACGATTGCGCAGTTGGGCGATGGGCTGCGGCAAGGCCAGTTCAACGTTGTCGAACTCGTCACCTGGTATCTGGCCAGAATCGAGGCGATCGATCGCGCCGGGCCGACCCTGCGATCGGTGATCGAGGTGAACCCAGAGGCGCACGACATCGCGGCTGCCCTGGATGCCGAGCAGGCCCAGGGATCGCTCCGGGGGCCGCTCCATGGGATTCCGGTGCTGCTGAAGGACAACATCGACACCGACGACCAGTTGCACACCACCGCCGGCTCGCTGGCTCTGCTGCAGGGACGCCCGAAGCGTGATGCCTTCGTGGCCGCACAACTGCGGCGAGCCGGCGCCGTGATCCTGGGCAAGGCCAACTTGAGCGAGTGGGCAAACTTCCGCTCCACTCGATCCTCCAGTGGGTGGAGCGCGCGTGGTGGTCAGGCGCTCAACCCTTATGCGCTGGACCGCACGCCCTGCGGCTCCAGTTCCGGGTCGGCAGTCGCCGTGGCCGCCAACCTGGCGGCCGTTTCGGTGGGCACCGAGACCGATGGCTCGATTCTGTGTCCCGCCGCAATGAGTGGCGTGGTGGGCATCAAGCCCACCGTCGGGCTCACCAGCCGGTCCGGTGTGATCCCCGTCTCCCACAGCCAGGACACGATCGGTCCCTTTGGGCGCACCGTGGCCGACGCCGCTCTCCTGCTGGGCGCCATGACCGGCATCGACCCGCGCGATCCGGCCACCGCCGAGAGCCGTGGCCGTGCTGCTGCCGACTACCGTGTGTTCCTGGACGCCGAGGGGCTGCGTGGCGCCCGGCTGGGCGTGCCGCGCACCCTGTATTTTGGCTACAGTGCGCCGGCCGATGCCGCCGCCGAGCAGGCGCTGCGCGTGATTCGTGAGGCCGGCGCCACGCTGGTCGACCCGGCAGACATCCCCACCGCCCGGCAGATGAAAGAGAGCCGTGGCGAGCTGGAGGTGCTGCTCTACGAGTGCAAGGCAGGGCTCAACGCCTATCTGGCCCAGCGCGGCCCGCAGGATGCCGTTCACTCGCTAGAGGAGCTGATCGAGTTCAACCGCGTCCACGCGGCGGAAGAGATGCCCTACTTCGGCCAGGAGACGCTGGAGATGGCAGAGGCCAAGGGGCCGTTGACCGAGCAGTCCTACCGCGAGACGCTGGAGACCAACCGCCGCCTCTCGCGTCAGGAGGGAATCGATGCGGTGCTCGACGAGCACCGGCTGGATGCCCTGGTCTTGCCCACCAGTGGCGTGCCCTGGAAGATCGACCATCTGTGCGGCGACCACCACGGCGGCGGCAGCAGCTCCCATCCGGCTGCGCTGGCGGGCTATCCCGCCATCACGGTGCCGGCCGGCTGGTACCACGGGCTGCCCCTGGGCATCACCTTCCTGGGTCGTGCCTTCAGCGAACCGGTGCTGATCAAGCTGGCCCATGCCTATGAGCAGGCGACGCACTGGCGGCGCGCGCCCACCTATCCGGCAACCGTGGGATAGCGAGACGAGCCTCTATTGCCGAATGTTTCTAATCCAACTACAGTAGGGGTATCGGAAGCATTGGTGGCACGCCTTCACCAGAAGCAGCGCCACGGTCTACCGTACTGTCACCATCACCAAGAGGAGAGCAACACGTGATTCGGCGAATAATTCTGGCTATGGCCTTGATGGTGCTGGGAGTGGTGGGCGCGCTCCCACGCGCACCTGTTTCCGCGTCGGCGACCACGGCGCCGCAGACGACCACGGCGCAGCAACCGAAGCAGTACTATCTGGCGCTGGGCGACTCCATTACCTTCGGGTATCAGGGAGCGCGGATCGCGGCCGAGGTGCAGGCGACCGGCACGGTCAACCCGGCCGACTTTACCACGGGCGTGGCCGACGACTACCTGCGGATCCTTCGGGTTCTTCGCCCCGGTATCCAGTTGGTGAATTATGCTTGCCCGGGCGAAACCTCCACCCAATTCGTCTCGGCCAGCGGCTGCCCATCATTCTCCTACCAGGGGCGCCCCTTCCCGCTGCACAATGAGTTTACCGGCACGCAGCTTGCGGCTGCCCTTGCGTTTATCGCGGCCCACCCCGGCCAGGTGAGCCCGATCACGGTCGATATCGGCGCCAACGATGTAACGCAGTTAATTGCCACCTGTGGCGGCCTGGGCAACCTGACCTGCGTGGCCTCGGCCTTCCCCGCCGTCCTCAAAACGTTTGGTCAGAATCTGGCTCAGATTCTCGGCGCCCTGCGTCAGGCGGCGCCCGATGCCAGCATTAGCGTGCTCGAGCCGTACAATCCGTACATCGTGGTTTCGCCTTCGTCCAGCGTCCTGGGGGACACTGTGAACAAGGTGATCGCCCAAATTGCGGCAGCCGCTCATGTCAACGTGGCGGACGCCTTTACGCCGTTTAATGTGAACCCGCCGCAGCCGCAGACGATTTGTGCCTTGACTGCCTTCTGCACGCCGCTCCATGACATCCATCCCACCGACGCCGGCTATCTGCGGCTGGCCCAGGCGTTCTACGATGCCTCTGGCTTTGCCGGCGGCGCGCCCGGCTTCCTGGTCACCTGGACCAGCAGCACGCCCGGCCAGGGCGAGGTGTACTTCGGCTCCGGCCCGGGCTGCACGGGATTGGTTGAGGTGGCAACCCAGGACGTCTTCACCAATGCTATGCAGCACGCCATCCTGGTGAGCGGCAACGATCTGCCCGGCACAGTGGGAGATGCCGGCATCCGGCCCGGCGGTACCTACTCCTACGAGTTTGTCACTGTCACCCGGACCGGCGTTCAGGTCGACAACAACGGCGGCACGTGCTACACGGTAACCGCACCGAAGAGTTCCTAGTCTACCGAGGGCATCAGCGGGACCCGCTGATGCCCTCGTGTTCTACGCTCGGGCCGGGCTGGCTGCCCCCAGCGTCATTTCGCCGATCACATAATGCACATAGTCGGCGACGAACTCACGCTCCTCGACGCCGTCCAGGATCATGCACTCCAGCACCTCAACGGCCTCCGGCATGACATCGTGGAGTTTATCTACCACCGGCCGCTCCGCGCGGGACGGGTGCGGGTCCACCACAAACTGGTACAGCTCATCGGTGAGGGTATCCTCGTCCACCGCGAGGCGAAAGAATCGTGACATGGGGGCAATTCCTTTCCACTGATCCTATTATGGCCCCAGACACACGGAAGGGCGCCACATGGTGCATCATGTGGCGCCTCCGCCTCCCCCAGCGGACCCCGTAAACGGACTCCGTCGTGAGTTCGCCGGTGATGGCTCGACGCGAAGCGCCAGCCCAGGAATAGATTCCTTCACCCCGGGAACTCTGCTTTAATTGTGACAATCCGGCGCATCTGACACTATAGGGCCAGCAGAGTAATTATGTTGTAGGGCGGGTATTAGTGGCTCCGCACACGGCCCATCACCTCGGCGCGGAATATGAATCATGCGTAACTCCCTCGCAGTCCTCCTGTTTGAAGCCCCAGCAGCCGGCGGCGACGCGTTGATACATGAGCTAGAAACGGGCGGCTGGCAGGTCGCCAGCCGCTGCGTGGGGTCTCTTGACGAATTGCATGAAGCGCTCGATCGGCGGGCTTGGAACGTGGTGCTGGCAGCCTGCCGCCGGCTGCCCAGGGAGGCAGACCCAGCGCTGGCCGTAGTGCAGGGCTGGAACGCCGATGTTCCTTTTATCATCGTGGCACCGAGCGTGGACGAAGAACAGGCGGTCACGGCACTGAAGAGCGGGGCCTACGACATCGTGCGCAGGGATCATCTGGCCCGGCTGGTCCCGGTGGTGGAACGCGCCCTGCGCGAGGCCGAGGAGCGGCGCGTGCGCCGGCAGGCCGAGGAGGCGCTGCGGGCCAGCGAAGAGCGGTACCGCGAGCTGGTGGAAAACGCCAATGACGCAGTATTTACCATCGATCTCAGCGGCGCCTTCACCTCCTTCAACGCGGCCGGCGAACAGATCAGCGGCTACTCTCGGGAGCAGCTACGCACCATGAATATGGCGGAAGTGCTGACCCCGTCGAGCTATGAACAGGCAATGCAGATGATTCGTCTCAAACTGCAAGAGGATCGTCCCACCGTCTATGAACTGACGCTGATCGCGGCCGATGGGCATGAGGTTCCGCTGGAGGTCAGCACCCGGCTGATCTACCACCATGCACGACCGGTTGGAGTTCAAGGGATCGCCCGCGACATCACGGAACGGCGACTGGCCGAGGAAGAGCTGCGCTCGCGGGAGCGCAAGCAGGCGGCCGTTGCTCAGTTAGGGCAGGATGCCCTGGCCATTACCGATCTGGCGGTGCTGTTCGATGACACGGTTCGGACCGTGGCTGCCACGCTGGACCTCGAGTATTGCTCAATCCTCGAACTGCTGAAGGACGGGACGGTGCTGCGCTCCCGGGCCGGTGTAGGATGGCGACGTGGTCTGATCGGCCGGGGCACGGTGGGCGTTGGCCCGAAGTCGCAGGCCGGATACACGCTGCTCTCCAGTGAGCCAGTGATTATGGACGACTTGCGCACCGAGCAGCGCTTCACCATACCGGCGGTGTTGACCGACCACGCGGTCACCAGCGGCATCAGCGCGATTGTGCAGGGCCGTGCCCATCCCTTTGGCGTGCTCAGCGCCTTCACCGCCCGGCGGCGCAGCTTTACGCAGGACGACGCGCATTTTCTGCAGGCTGTGGCAAATGTCGTGGCCACGGCCGTCCAGCGTAAACGGCTGGAGGAAGAGGGCGCGCGTCACAGTAAGGAGTTGGCGACCCGGGTGCTGCAGGCTCAGGAGGAGGAGCGCAAGCGTATCGCCCGTGAGCTACACGATGAAACCGCGCAGTCGCTCTCCATGCTGCTGACCAATTTGGATCTGCTGGAACCCCATATCCCTCCGGAGAATGGCGCCCTGCGCTCCGGCTTCGAGCGCGTGGGGGCGTTGGCCAAGCGCACTCTGGATAGCGCGCGCGCGCTATCGCACGATCTGCGTCCCACCATCCTGGACGATGCGGGGCTAGCAGCCGCACTGGAATGGCTGAGCGCGGAGTTTGAACAGGAGAACGACTGCCCGGTCCGGATTGATGCGCTGTGGGAGGAGCCCAACGGGCGGTATCCCGAACTGGAAATGGCGCTCTTCCGCATCGCGCAGGAGGCGCTGACCAATTGCGGCAAGCATGCCAAAGCCTCGCTGGTCCGCCTCCGGCTGCGTCGTCAGCGCGATTCGGTGGAACTGACCGTGCGCGATGATGGGCGCGGCTTCGATCCCGCCGTGGTGCCGGGGCCAACGCGCGAGGGACGGTTGGGGCTGTACGGTATGCAGGAGCGCGCAGTGCTGCTGGGTGGCACACTGGAGGTGGTCACCGCGCCGGAGATGGGAACCGAGATCAGGGTGCGGTTGCCTCTGCCGCGCTTCGAGGCTGCCGCTTCCAAACGAGGCACCACACAGGCACGGACGCGATGAACGGTCCGCCGATTCGCGTCGTCGTCGCGGACGATCACGCCATCGTCCGCGAGGGGCTGCGGCTGGTCCTGTCCGCTCAGCCGAGGATCAATGTGGTGGGCGAGGCGGGGGACGGCAACGAGGCGCTGGCCCTGGTCGAGCAATTGGGTCCCGATGTGGTGGTGATGGATATCGCGATGCCCAATCTCAACGGGTTAGATGCCACCCGGCATATCCGCCGGCGCTTCCCAGACGTGAAGGTGGTGATTCTCACCATGCACGAGAACCAGCTCTATGTCCTGCAGATTGTGAAAGCCGGGGCTACCGGTTGCGTGTTAAAGCGCTCGCTCGGTCGAGAGTTGGTCGATGCGATCGAAGCGGCGGCTCGGGGCGAAACCTACTTTTCACCGGCCATCGCCACCTCCGTGCTCCAGGACTACCGACGCCTACTCTCCCGTCCGACCATGGACGAGCCGGATGTCCTGACGCTGCGCGAGCGAGAGGTCCTTCAACTCATCGCCGAGGGCAAAACCAACCGGGATATTGCGGGGCTGCTGACGGTGTCGATCAAGACCGTTCAGGCTCATCGGACCCACATCATGAACAAGCTGGATGTGCACGATCGCACGGAGTTGGTGAAGTACGCGATACGCGCCGGTATGATCAGCGCGGATTAACCGCCCCCCCTCCCCCCAGCCCCCTCGGGGGGGAGAGGGGGGGGCGAGCTGGGAGGGAGGTGGGTGATAGGGGCGGTGTTGGTTGTGTTGCCCCCCTCCCACCTGGAGGCTGACTTTATGACAGTTTTTGGAAATGAGAGGCTCAGTGGCCCGCTCCATGCTCAAGCGTGTGTTGAGACCACACGAACAGGAGGGGACCAATGAGCCGATCCAGCACGTTGCAAGAGT
>JAABUH010000613.1_pt1 | contig 48969 bp, 41 predicted proteins | sample 5559121 | NCBI WGS metagenome assembly JAABUH01 (sample SAMN10711871, study PRJNA513364) | rock metagenome | isolation source: Antarctica rocks | place: Antarctica: Victoria Land, Battleship Promontory nord | collected 2015-12-28
TGCGGCCGCCGCGGCCCCCCCGGGGAGCGCGACACAGCCGGCGAGCAAGGCCAGCGGCAGCGCGCGGCGCGCCACCCCGCGCCCACACCGGCGCCACGCGCCTCGCACGAGGCTCACGATGGCCTCCCCGCGGCCATCTCACGGCCCTCCGCGGCTATGACCGCCCTTCCCAGGCCCTGCAGGGTGGAGTTCATCGCGCGAAAGGCCGGGCCGGCGTCCCCGCCGACCCAGGGCGAGAAGAACCCTGCCACCGCCACGGCCGCCCCCTGTACGGGAGAGCTTGGGAGCGTCCACGGCCCCGGGCGCGCCGCGGCGCGCCCCATGTCGGTCGCGTCGGCCACGAGCACGATACGCTCGTGGTAGAGGCCTTGCGGCGTCTGGACGGGCTGCACCCAGTAGAGCGCCGCGCTAGGCGTGACCCCTTGCGCGAAGTCGACCAGGGTTGCCGACACGCCGCCGTCGAGCGCCACGCGACGGACCGCCCGCAGGGCGAAGCCGTGGAACGCGTAGCAGTCTTCCACGCCGTAGGCGCTGAAGGCGCCCGCGTCGCGGGTGAGGATAGCCTGCACGCCGACGCGCGCCCCGGCAGCCGAGGCGACGGTCAGCGCCGAGGCGACCGTGGAGGGGCCGAAATAGGGGCGCCAGTCGTCGATCGCCTCGGCCCGCGCCACGCGCCAGCCCATAGGCGGCCGGAACAGGTCGTCCGCTCGCGCCACGCCGACGCGCGGCAAGGTAGCCTCGGAGACCCCCAAAGGCTGGCCCCCGCCGTACTCAGCCAGTGCGCCGCCGCCCAGGATAATCCCCAGCAGGAGCAGCCGCCGCCCGCCCCACCGCGCCGGCGACGCGGCCACGGCGCCGCGAGAGTCGCAGAGTCCGGGCGAGCCAGTGGGGCGGGGCGGGCGCGGTGGGCGCGGTGGGGCGCGCCAGGGCGCGGCCGTATCCAGACCGCAGAGCGGCGCGAGGGCCAGCAGCAGGGCGAAGCTGGCGGCAAACAAGATGATGCCGAGCTCGGGGTGCAGAAGCGCCATAGTGGGGCCGCGGCCCCAGGTCGCCGTCGCGACGACGATGAGCAGGATGCGCGCGAGATTGACGACCCACGAGAGGGCGACGCCGAGCAGCAGCCAGGCGCCGCGCGACTCCCACGAGCCGCGCGCCATCGCGGCCACGGGCAGCCCGATCACGGCCAGCCCCAGCGCCCCGTTCACCCCCGCGCATCCCTGTGCGATGACCAGGCCGGCTATGCGGCCGTGGACGGGGACGAGCACGCCGTAGGGGTCGGATGGGTCGGCCCGGACCCCCAGGGGCAACAGGGCGGCGAGGGTGCGGGCGGCGGCCGCCGTCGCGTCGGTCAGCGGCGGGGCGATGCGGTTGTACAGCACTGTGTAGGGGAGCGGCCACGAGAGGAGCAGATAGAACAGGGCGGGGGCCAGACGGGCCAGCCCCGGCAGTCCCCACGCGGCCACGACGAGGGTACCCAGCAGCAGGACCAGTCCGGGCACGTCCAGGCGGTCCAGCGCGTAGTCCCACGACATGGTCACCGGCAAGAGGAACAAGACGACCGTCGTGGCTCCGAGCAGCGCGAGCAGGGCGAGGCCGTCCACGAACGAGTCGCGCGCCTCCGCGCGGAGGCGCGCGGGATCGCAGCGATGGAGCAGCAAGACGGCCCCTATCGGCCCCACGAGCGGGACGAACGAAACGGGCGTGTCGCCGCCGGCCAGGGCCAGCAGGGCGCGCAGCGTCGGCCAGCCCGCGACGGCGACGCCGAGCAGCAGGAGGGCGAGCGCGCCGCGCTCGGAGCATGCCGGCAGGCCTTGTCGCGAGGGCCTCACGCGCCCCTGCCACGCTTTAGATGCGATCATCGGGCTGTTACATCTCTACCTGTACTAGTCGGGGCGCGCCTGTCGCGCCTGTTGGACACGCCCGCGGCGGCGGACCAGGACGATGTAGCCGCCAAGGACGGCGAGCCCGCTGACCGGCAGGCCGATGGGGACGGGCGCCTCTGGGATACACTTGTTGCCGTTGCCCTTTCCATTGCCGCAGCCGCCGTTACCGTTGCCGCCGTTACCGTTACCGTTGCCGTTGCCGTTGTCGCCGTTACCGTTGCCGTTGCCGTTGTCGCCGGCGGCGCGGTGGACGATCGTCTGGTGAGGCGACGATGCGAAGGCGTCGTGCGAGGGACCCAGGGCCGCCACGCCCAGGGCAAGTGTTGCTGCGATCAGACGCCGGCATACCATGTGACATGTCTCCTTGTAGTCTCAGGCTGTGCGCGGACTAACGCCTCCGTATCCAGCGCCGCGAGAGTGCGCGGCGCGGCGATAATATCACACATAATAGGCGATAATATCACACATAATAGTGGTACGCCGGGACAGGGGCGCGGGCAATGGCCTGTTCGTCCTATCCGTCGGCCGAAGGCGCGATGCGGTAGAGGAGCCAGCGCCCGGTGCGCCGCTGCAGGCGCGCCCAGCGCGCCGTGTTGCTCCGCAGGCCGGGATAGAGCGACAGGATCGGCGAGACGACGAGGGAGCTCCGGGGCACGAGGACGTAGCCGTGGAACAACGGCAGCGCGGCGACGATGCCCACATAGTCGTGGTCGCTCGAGACGATGAATTGCGCGGGGGCATGCGAATACATGGGGATGGCGAACCCGTCCTGCGTGTCCAGCGCCACGCTGCCGCGTGGGAGGCGCAGGCCGTCGATGTACGCGGCCATGGCCTGCTCGTCCGACCACCGCGTGGCCGCCCCCGCCGCCGTGGCGCGCTCCACGAGGTCGTCCAGTACGCCGTGCTCCGCGCGGCCCCAGGCCGGCCCGACGAGGCCGACGAGCGTCGTCGGCACGGAGAGGGCAACCGTCGCCATGACGAGCGGGATCGTGATCCAGCGGTGCGCCAGCGCGCGCCTACGGCTCCGGGTGCCCGACGGTGGCGGCCCGTGGGCGACGACGAGGGCCGCGGCCCAGAGGCCCAGGGGCACGCTGTAGCAATAGTAGCGCAGCCACCCAAAGGACTGCCCGGCGTACAGATAGTACACGTGGAACAGTAGCACCGCCGCGGGAGCGAACAGCACGACCGCGGCCGTCGGTCGCCGGCGCAGCGCCAGCGTCCCCGCAGCCAGGACGAGCAGTGGGATGAGGCCGGGCATGAACAAGAGGCAGCGCGCGAGGGCGAAGCTTATGGCCGGCCCGAGATGGCGGTAGAGCGGCCACAACTCCGAGCCGGGGTGGCGGAACTGCTCCGTCTGCGCCGCATTGCTGCTCGGGCCGTCGAGGAAGAAGGTCGGTGAGCCCATGAACATCCAGTTGGCCAGTCCCCACACGAGCAGCACGTAGAGGAACGGGGCCAGGAAAGCGAGCAGTTGCCCCTCCAGGCGAGGCCAATCGCCCCAATGCCGCTCCCACCAGATGAGCGCGATGGCCATGGCGCCGATCAGTACGAGCGCGAAGACCTCGTAGCGGATGCCCATGGCGAGGGCGCAGGCCAGCCCTGCCATGAGCAGGGCGCCCGGCGACTCCGTGGCGTGCCAGGAAAATAGCGCGCTCGTCAGCAGGAAGATGGCGGTCATGAACGCGGCCTCGGTCATGCCGTTGGCGGCGTAGAGCGCCACGAACGGGTTGAGGGCATACACGGCCACGAGCGCGGGCCGCGGCCACCCCGCGACCCCGATCTGCCGTAGGATGCGCGCCATCAGCGCGACGTTGGCGACCGACCACAGGGCCGATTGCAGCGGCCCGGCCAGCAGCGCGAGGCCGAACGGGCGCAGCACGACGAGCAGGGGTAGGTCGAGCAGGCTCGGCAGCGGGTTCCAGACGAAGCCGACTGCGGCCAGGTGCGGGTCGCGGCTATACAGCACGTAGAACGCGTTGGCGATGCGGCTGAAGTTGTCGCCCTGGATCGAGCGCGCGCCGTAGGTCAGCGCCCATGCGGCGGCGACGTAGAGCAGAGCGATGAGGCCGAGGCACAGGCGCGCGGCGTGGCGGCGCAAGGGATTCACAGCCCCGACCCGCCCGACCCGCCGCCCTCGCCGCCCTGCGTCATGCCCGGCCGGTGGTAGAGGCCGTGCACCGTCTTCTCCCAATAGAATGGATTGGTGAAGAGCTGCAAGAACCCTTTCCAGGCCGCGACGCTCATGAGCGCCCAGTATAGGGGCGAGACGAGGGCGTATTTAACCATGCCGTAGTACCCTCGCCGCAGGCAGCCAGCCACGTTGAGCAGGATGAACGCGATGTTGCCGACGAGCAGGCTCGCCATGCCCAGGTAGAAGACCGGAGCGGGGTAGAGAGAGCGGATGAAGCCGGCGTGGGCCAGGAACCACAGCGCCGTGAGCGACCAGAAGATGGGGTTGACCAGGAAGCCGAACGGTGTGCCGCCCACCACCATGGTGAAGCTGAAGAACGCTTTCGGCCCCAGCGCCCGCCACAGCTGCAGCGGGTGGCGCATGTGCACCAGGTACGTCTGGATGTAGCCCTTGACCCAGCGCGAGCGCTGCCTGATCCAGTTGTAGACCTGGCTGTTAGCCTCTTCCAGCGTAGTGCTGTCGATGACCGCCGCGCGCCAGCCGCGGCGGAACAGCCGGATGCCGAGGTCGGCGTCCTCCGTCACGTTATAGGGGTCCCACGCGCCCACCTCGCGCAGGTGTTGCGCCGCAAAATGGTTCGAGGTGCCCCCGAGCGGGACGGGCGCGCCGCTGGCGTCGAGCCCTGGCAGAAACAGGTCGAACCACATCGAGTATTCGCTGGTGAACCAGTTGGTCAGCACGTTCTGGCCGCTGTTGTAGTAGTTGAGCTTGGCCTGCAGGCACACCACCTCGGGGCCCGCCTTACGGAAGCCGACCACGACCTTCTTGAGTTGGTCTGGATCGGGCACGTCCTCGGCGTCGTAGATGACCACGTACTCGCCGCGCGCGTGGATCAGACCATAGTTGCAGGCCTTGGGCTTGCCCCGCGGCAGGGCGGCCGGGACGACCACCGGGTGTACGCAGGCCGGCAACGACGTCGCGGCGACGGCCTCGAGCGTCTCTGTGTCGTCCCCTTCGAGCAGCAGCTTGACGTCCAGCTTGGCGAGCGGGTAGTCCAGCCGCTGCAACCCGTGCAACAGGATCGGCAGGACCGACGCCTCGCGGTAGAGCGGCACAAGGATGGTGTAGACGGGGAGGTCGGCATCGTCCAGGGCCGCGAGTTCCGCGGCGGATACGGGGATCTCCAGGTTGTGCGAGAGCGCGCGGTAGATGCAGGTAGATCCTGTACAGCGCGAACGTCACGTAGAACAGGCTGGCCGCGGCGCTGAGCCCGATCCCCACCGCCGCGGGGTTGAGCCACAGCAGCGCGGGCAGGAGCGCCGCGACAAGCCGCAAGGCCACGACCTGTCCCCGGCTGAGCACGCGCGACGCCGATTCCTCGGGCGTGCGGGCGATCAGCTCGCTCGTGCTGCGCTCCAGGTACGCCTCGCTGTAGAGGCCCTCCAGCGCCCGCTGCAGGTCGTCCTCCGTGCAGACGACCGCGGTCACGGGGCGGCCGGTGCGCGCGGCCACCTCGTCGAGCGCGGCCCCGTTGAGCGGGTCGGGGGTGACCACCACGAGCGTTTCACCGAGCTCGTAGAGTGGGATGACGCCCAGGTGGCGCTCGAGCTCTTCGGGCAGCAGGCCGGCCAGGGCGGCGTCGAGCCCCATGTCCGCCAGCGCGAAGAAGGGCAGGTTTTGCTGGCCTGCGACGACGAACGCGAGCTGCTCTTGCGTCACCAGGCCGAGGTGGAGCATGGCCTGGCCCAGCCGCACGCCAGTGGCGCGGTGGAGTTGCAGGGCGCGCGCCAGCTCGGAGGCGCTGACGATCCCCTGCGTGAGCAGGGTGTCGCCGAGCGAGACCCTGCCCTGGGCGCGCGTCAGGGCGGCCAGGATGGCCGGCCGCGGGGCGACGCGCACGACCATGCGGCCGGCGCCGAGCGACGAGAGCGCCCCCTCGGTAGCCGGGGCGAATGGATCGGCCACGGCGACGACGAGCGCGTCGCCCTCCCGGCGTAATGGGAGGACACCGGCCCGGCGCGCCGTCGCCGCGTCGAGTAGCCCCGCGACGACGCCGTCGACGGGGTCGCGCCAGATCTGGCGGCGCGCGCGCTGCCCGAGGGCGTCGACGACCTCCTCGTCGCGCGCTTGTAGCGCGAGGTCCACGGCGTCGAGCGCGCCGAGGCGGCCGGCTAGCGCGGCGAATCGGTCGTGTGTGAGGATGCCGGCCGCGTGCAGCGCGTCGTCGACAGGCCGCGCCGGGTCGGCCATGACCGTCACCACGCCGGTCCCCGTCAGTACCCCCTCCGCCTGCAGGTACCTCAGGATCGGGTGATCCCGGACGGCGGCCGGCGCTGCTCCACTCCCCGCGCCGGACGTGAGCGCGGAGATGCGACCCAGGATGGCGTCGCGCGTCGCGAGCACAGGGCGGACGGACAGGCCGGTGAGCAGCGCCAACTCGGCCAGGGCATCCTCCTCCGGCGCCTCCACCGCGACCCAGAGCGCCCTGCCCTCGCGGCGCATGGGGACGGCGACGAGGCGTCCCATCACCTCCGGCGGTATGACCCCGCCGACCTCGGGCGCCACTTGGTAGCGCTCCAGGCGGATAGAGGGCAGGGCGTGCCGCACCCCCGCCCACTCCTCGGCGGCGCCGCCGACGCCGTCCGGCGCGCCGGCGGATATAGAAGGGGCGGCGACGGTCGTCGCGCCGTGCGCGGCGCCGCCTCGACGCGGGGCGCCGCGGGCCTCGATCTCATGCAGCGAGAGCTCGCGCAACAGGCGCGAGGTCTCGCCCCGGGCCACGCGCCGCGCCCACACCCGGCGGCCCGTCAGCGCCGAGAGCAGGGACAGGACGGCCGCATCGTCCGCGCGGCCCTGCTCGAGCGCCACGTCGAGCGAGTCCTGGCACAGCCGTAAGGGCGCGACGGCGAGGGAGCGCAGCAGCGGGAGGGGCAGGAGCGCCAGCGCCTCTCCGGCCACGCGGGGCCGGGATGCGCGCGTCCCTCTGCCCACCGCGCGGCCGAACAGACGCCGCGCGACCTGTTCGGCCGCCTCGCCGGTCTGGCGCGCGACGACCGCGGCCAGCCGGCGCGTGTCCAACTCGCCGGTATCCGCCGCGCCGGGCCGGGCGCCGCGCGTGGTCGGCGCCATGTCGTCGTCCGCGGCCACACCGCCGTCATGCGCCGCATCGTCCGCGCCGGCCGCGCCGGCCGCGCCGCGGAGCGCCTCCGGCTCGACGAGGACGGGGCGCGCCTCGAACCCCGTCCAGGCGGCGATGGCATGGAGCGTCTCCTCGTCGGGCGGCGCGGCGCAGGCCACGACGAGGACACCCCGCTCGACGCATAGGGGGGCGAGGGGGACCGGCCCATCGGACCCGTCAGGCATGCGCAGGTGCGGCGGGAGCAGCAGGCGCAGCGCTGCGGGGCATGCGCCCGCGGTGAGCGATAGGTGCGGTAGGCCTGCCAGCAGCCCGAGCAGTTCCGGCCTCCAACCGCGCGGAAACTCTATCGCGCCATCGTCTCCGACGGATCGCGCGGCAGCGTCCGATGGCAGTGGACCGTCGACGCCATCGCAGTCGGGCGGAGGCAGTTCCGCCGGCGCCGCGCCTGCCGGCGCGTGGTCCCCCCGCGGGTCCCCGGGGCGGGGACCACGCGGATCGAGCAGATACCCCACCCCTACCGTCCGGGCCAGCGCCGCCAGACGCTCCTCTTGCGCCGAGACAGTGCTCGGAGCCTGGAAATCCCAGCACACGGCCAGCGCGTGCGCGAGCTCGTCCGATCCCGCGGCGACGAGCCGCACAGGACGGCGCGCGGCCGAGGCGAGGGACGCGGCCAGGCGGGAGTCGTCCGGTCGCGCCACCGCGAGATAGAGCGTGTCGCCCTCCTCAGCGAGCACGACCGCCCCCTCGCGCAGCGCGACCTCTCGCGGGAGGGACCGCTGGTGGACCCGGGACGGGTGGCGGACGCGCCACCCATAACGCGCCTCGTCCGGCGGCCGCGACGGCGCGGGCCAGGCCACGCCGGTGGGGGCCGAGCCGGTGTGCGGGGCGTCCTCGTCCCGGCGCGGCCTGGCGGCTCGCGGACGAGGCGGTCGGGCGGCGCCGGTGTGAGCGCGCGCCGCCGAGTCGCGCGACCGGAGCCCTAGCATGGAGTACCGGCACGGCCGAGGGTACCGGCACGGCCGAGGGTACCGGCACGGCCGAGGGTACCGGCACGGCCGAGGGTACTGGTAGGAAGGATCATTGTCGGGCTCGTGTCCTCACGCGCGCGCCGCCGGGTCGCGCTCGATAGGGGCGCGACGATCGTCCAGCACGATCTCGACCCTGTATGGCTCGCAAGAGATCAGACGAAAGGGGAAGGGCCAGTGGGCGGCCAGCCCGTCGAGGAGTTCGGTCGATGTACGGCACTCAACTCGGAGCTGCAAGACGCCCCGCTGCAAGCGTCGCGGCCGGACCGCCCTGACCCCCGGCAATCCGCTGAGCGCCCGTTGGAAGCGCCCCAACTCGACGAATGTTTCGAACGGGGAAACGACCAACTCCACCGTCGCGAGGTTGAGCTGCAGCGAGGAGGAGTGCAAGCGCGACTAGCTGGCGTGGGACGACGCGGACACGGGAGACCGCTCGTCCCCCGTTAGCCCAGCCCCCGCTATCCTGGCGCCTGGCTGTTCCACCCTTTCCGCGAGGGCAGCGGTCGCTATCCGCGTGGGGGACGCGGGCGACGGCGGTAGGCCCTCGTGTCCTGGCGCATCGTCGCCCCACTCCGCGGGGCGGTCGACCGGCAAGGTCCGTGCAAGCGGTTGATCGTCCGACCGCCGGACGGGCAAGCGTCGCGCGAGGGAGGTGGCGTCGACGCGGCGGATAGGCGGCGGTTGCGGTTCGGACACAGGATGCCTCCTCGGGCGCGGACGCGGGCCGCGCCTATGTCGTGTATGGTGTCACGGTAAGCTCAGCGGTACTTTCGTCGGTATCCCCCAATCGGGTTATATGCCGGCGGGACAAGTCGTGCTACTGTGGGGTATCGATAGGACTCGTCGCCAAAGGGATTAGGTATATATGCTCAGTGCTCCGGTCAAAGTTCTGCTGGTAGAAGACAGCGCCAGCGATATCCGCCTCATGGAGGAGGTACTCGCGGACGCGCGCATGAGCGTCGAGCTCAGCGTCGTCCAGGACGGTGTGGCCGCCCTGGCCTTCCTGCGACGCGCAGAGGGCTACGTCGTGTCTCCCCGCCCCGATCTCATCCTGCTCGACCTGAACCTGCCCAAGAAAAGCGGCCGTGAGGTCCTGGCCGAGATCAAGTCCAACCCTAGCCTCAAGCTGATCCCGGTCGTGGTGCTGACGACGTCGACGGCCGCCGACGACGTGCACGACACATACGATCTGCACGCCAACTGCTACGTCACCAAGCCCGTGGACTTGGACCGCTTCTCCACCGTGATGGAGCGCATCGAGGGCTTCTGGCTGGCGACGGCGCGGCTCCCGTCAGAATGAGGGCCGGCGCATGAATCTGGACCGCATCCCGGTGCTGCTGGTCGAGGATAACCCGGCTGACGCCCGCTTCGTGCGCGAGTTGATGGCCGAGGCGCGCACGCTGCGCTTCGAGGTGACCCACGTCGAGCGGCTCGACGAGGCCGTGCGCCGGCTGGAGGCGGGCGATGTGTCCGTGGTCTTGCTCGACCTGTCGCTCCCAGACGGGCGCGGGTTGGAGACGGTCGCGCGCGTCCACGCGGCGGCGCCGGACGTCCCGATCGTGATCATGAGCGGGAATCAAGACGAAGCGTTGGCGCTCCAGGGGGTGCGCGAAGGGGCGCAGGACTATCTGGTCAAGGGCAGGGTCGACCACGACCTGTTGGTGCGCGCGCTGTGCTACGCGATCGAGCGCCGGCGCGCGGAGGATGCTCTCACGGTAGCGCGCGAGGCCGCCCTGGAAGCCGAGCGGCAGCGCGCCCAGGTGCTCGAGAAGAGCAACGCCGAGCTCGAACGCCTCGGTGGCGCGCTGGCCGAGTCGCTGGTCAGCCTCAAAGGGCGCACCGAGGCCCTGGAGGCCAAGACGCGCGAGCAGGAGGCCTTCATCTATACCGTTTCGCACGACCTGCGCGCGCCGCTCATCGCCGTCCAGGGGATGGCCACTATCCTCGTCGAGGACCACGCGACGGCCCTCGACCCCGACGCGCGCGAATGCCTCGACTGGATCGTGGCCAGCGTCGGGAAGATGCACACGCTGCTGAACAGCTTGCTCGACGTTTCGCGGGTCGGCCGCGACGACATCGACCGCGACGACGTCGACCTTGGGGCCATCGTCCGAGGGGTCGCCGAGCAGTCGCGGCCGACGCTCGCCGCGCGGGGCGGCCGGGTACGGATCCACGGGACTCTGCCGCGCGTGCGGGCGAACAGCGTCCGCATGACGCAGGTGTTCACGAACCTGATAGACAACGCCATAGCGTATACGCCGCCGGAACGCGCCCCTACCGTCGACCTGTGCGCGATCGACGGCGGCACCCACTGGGAGATCCTGGTGCGCGACAACGGGGTCGGCATCCCGTCCGCGTTCCGCGACAAGGTCTTCGACATTTTCCGGCGCCTGCCCGACGGCAAGGCGGCGAACCCGCATGGGTCGGGCGTGGGCCTCGCCATCGTCGCCCGCATCATGCAGACACATAGCGGGGCCGTGTGGATAGAGTCGGAGGAAGGCGCGGGGACGACGTTCCATCTCACACTGCCGAAAGGCGCCGCCGAGGGGGGAGGCAACCAGGGCGTACAACGCCCGGACCCTATCGGCCACCCTAGTCTATGGCTGGAAAGGAGTAGCGCATGAGCGATCTGGAGGCGGCGACGCTCCGCGTCCTGCTCGTCGACGACGACCCGGCGCACGTGATCATCATACGCCGCGCGATCCGGGCTGTCGCACCGCGCATGACGGTCGACACCGTCGCGGACAGCGCGGAGGCCCTGGCGCTCTTGCGCGCGCCGGAGCCGGCCCAGCGGCCCGACCTCATCCTCCTCGACATCAACATGCCGGGGTTGTCCGGCTTCGAGGTCTTGAAGATGGTCAAGGAAGAACCGGGGCTCAGGCACATCCCCGTGGTGATGCTGACGTCCTCGGAGCTACCGGCCGACGTGGCGCGGGCCTACGAACTCGGCGCCGGCGGCTACATCAGCAAGCTGAGCTACCTGTACGACCTGCGCGTCGTGCTGGGCAATACGCTCCTGTATTGGTCGACCATGAGGCGGGTCCCCGCCGAGAGAGGGCTGTAGCCATGGACGTCATGGACCAGGGGCTCGCGCTACCCAACGCACCGACCTACCAGAACCGGCTGCGCGTGATCGGCCGGCAACTCGATCTCTACGGCTACCAATACATCAACCTCTCCGAGGTCGGCGGCGGCTTTCTCGTGCGGGCCCTGAACCCGGAGGATCGCTCACCCGAGGCCCTGGAGTTTCCCGACCGCGACGTCCCACACCTGTTGGCGGCTGCCTTCGACGCCCGCAGGGAGCCTCGCCGGCTGCGGTCGACGACGCCGCTCCTGCCAGGCGGCTACGAGGACTTCCTGCGCGCCGTGGGGTGGCGCTTCGACGAGCGGACGGCGGCGGCCGTCACTGTGACGGAACTGGACAACTTCGTCGCCATTGGCGGCATGACGCTCGGCGACGGCTCCGAGCGCGGTGCATTGCAGACGTTTCAAGAGGTGCTGCGCGGGGAGGAGATAGCATATCTGATCGAGCAGGCCCGCCGCCGCCGGAGTGACGTCGGGCGGGAGCGCACAGCGTGAGCGGACCGCGCCGGGCGCCCTCGCCCTCGATCAACAACGCCGTGGCGACGGCGCCCGGATAGTCCGCGACGCGGAGGCGGTGGGTCAGCGCGCCGGTCGCCACCACCGTGCCGCCCCACGATGCGCTTGCAGATGTCCAGCCCTTGGCCAGCCCTAGCCCCATGCGCCCAGAGCTCGTGAAAGATCTGGGACGGCGGGCGCCTGCCCCACACGCGCAATAATCCACGAGCGCTGCCCGTGCGCCGTCATTGCCCCCACAACTCCTCGACCTCGTAGTCGGGGGTTCCCGGCACGTACGTGGGGACCAGGCAGCGGCCGAACGACCCGACGCCCCCGCTCGACCCGGATAGCGCCGTGAACGCGAGCGCGAACGACCCAGTAGGCGTCGCCACCGTCGCGGGACGCCGTTGCACGAGAACCTCGCGGGCGTGCGCGCGGTCCAGGTAGGCGCCGACCGCGCGCAATTCTTCCCGCAGCGCCGTCGACGGGGGACGGCGGATGCCCCGACGGCGCCCCGCATCTTCGTTGAGCGCCTCAGCCGCGACCATTTCCACACGTGGCCGCCCATTGGGCGCGTTGCTCACGAGCGCGAGCCCACCCTCGACGTCGGCGATCAAAGGGTACTGCCCGCGCCCTTGCCCCAGGCGGTAGCCTAACGCGGCGAGCGCGCCGGCGTAGCTGTATGGCCTCGGCTCGAACTGGCGCGGCCGCAAGGGACGCAAGGCGGCGCGGCGTGTCAGGGTCAGATCCTCGAGGGCCGGCTCGACGTCCGCCCGGCGCCGGAAAGCCCCGTTGATGACCTCGCGCAGGCGCCGCTCCCCGAGCACGACCTCTTGTCCGCCGTCGTGATAGAGCACGAGCCCGCGCGCGAAAGGCAACAGGCGCAGGTCGCGCCAGCCGTTCTCCTCGGCGAACAGCCCGATCGCGCGCAACAGGTCGGCATATCCGGCTGGGCTGATGTCCAGGGTGGTCCGGCGCGTCGCCACGGCGCCGCGCGCCGCGCGCCCCACCGTGGCCAGGCGCGCGAGCGCATCGGCGTCGCACAGAATCATCGCGTTGGGGTCACCCGGGGAAAGCGCGCCGACGATAGCAACGATGGCCTCGGGGAGCGCCGCGAGCGCGCGCAGTGGGCCGCGGCTCACCCCGCACGTCGCGTCGAGCTCATCGCCGACGGCGCGCAACAACTCGATCGCCTCGATCGCCCTGGTCGTCTCCGTCGTATCGGGCCGGCCCGGCCGCGCCTGCCCCGCCTGCCCCGCCTCTGTTCTCGCCATGCAGCCCCATCCCTCACCGGCCGGTCACCGCACAGCCGGCCCTTCCCCTGTTCTCGTGTTCTCGCGACCGGCGCGGCGTGCGCCGCGACCGAATCCCAGTCTACAACGGGCGCCCCGGCCGGCGTATCCCCCATCCGGGTTATGACAGGCGGAGCTCGGCGCCCGTCGAGTACACTACCCTGTAGGTCCTGTGGCGCACGAGGACGAACACGAAGGAACGATGCGATGGACGAAGGGAAACGCGGAGGGCGCACGGCGGCGCTTCGCCGCGTCGGATATGCTGCGGGGACCGCGCGCCCCTCGCCGCTGGCTGCACCCTCTTGACCGTAATCGCGGGGGAGGGGGCGCATCGGCTCGTAGCCATCGACCTGGATGGCACGCTGCTGACGCGTGAGAAACGGGTGACGCCGCGCACGCGGCGCGCGCTGGCCGCCCTGACCGCGCGCGGGCGCTACGTGGTCATCGCCACCGGCCGCCCCTTCGACGTACTGCGCATCTTCTGCGAGGGTGTCGCGCTCGCCGCCCCGCAGATCACCTTCAACGGCGCGGTCGTCCACGATCCGGTGGCCGGGCGCGACCTGTACCGCCAGCTCGTCCCGCCGGCCTATGTACGCCCGACGATCGAGTTCTTCGTCGAGAGCGGCGTGCCCGTCGCGCTCTACGCGACGGAGGGGCTCTATCTCGACCGCCGCATGCCCAACCAGGCCGATTGGACGCCGCCGCCGCTGCCCCTTGCGACCTATCTGGACGACATGCGACAGGCCGCCGGCCGCCCGAGCATCAAGGTCGTCGGGCAGGCCACGCCGGAAACGATCGCGCGGCTGCGCCCGCGCGCCGTCGAGTTGTTTGGCCGCGACCTCTACGTGACGCAGACGGCCGCCAACTTGCTCGAGTTTCTGCACCCCGACGTTTCGAAAGGGTCGGCCTTGCGCCGGGTCGCGGAGGGGCTCGGCGTCGCGCGGGAAGACATCGTGGCGTTCGGCGACAGCCACAACGACCTCGCTATGTTCGCCTACGCCGGCCTCGCCATCGCCATGGCCAACGCTAACGCCGAGGTGCGGGAGGGGGCCGGCATGGTTACCGCGAGCAACGAGGAGGACGGCGTCGCGCTGGCCCTGGAGCGCCTCGGTCTCGTCGACTAATAGCCGCCGGTCGATTCGTCACGCGGACGCGCGACGCGGCATTCCCCTCTCTCCACTCGGTGGTCCATCAGCCTGTCCCCGCGGCGCTCCAACGCGCCCAGTCGAACGTCGCGACCGGCGGCCTGAGCGGCGCGCCGAGCTCAACGGTGATGTTTTCGTGGTCGGCCAGCGGCAGGTCCCGGTAACGCGCGCGAGCGTGCGCGTGCCCGACGTAGACCCGGACGCACGACGCCGGCGCGGCGCGTAGCGCGTTGGGGAATGCGTCGTCCACGCGCGGTGTCTTGTCGAGCGTGCTCTGTCGGTCCCATTGGGCCGTGTAGCGCCAGATGTCGAAAAATTGGCCGAGCGTATACGTCCCGGCGGCCGGCGCCTCGACGTGGACGGCGCCGCTCGTCGCGTGGGTGTGCAGCCAGTAGAAGCAGGCGCTGCCCGCGATGCCCTGGTTGAAGGGGATGCCGACAAAGGCGGGCACGACGATGGGCTTGCCATTTCGATAGAGCGCGAGGTGGACGTGGATGTGCTCGGCCTGCCCCTCCATGGCCCCGCACGCGATGCCGTCGATGGACGACCCGGGCTGTAGGGTGCTCGCGCTGTCCTGTTGCGCGAGGGCATAATACTCACCGCCGGCGATGAGGGTCAGCCCAACAACGCCTCCAACGGCCCACCATCGCCACGCCGCCGTCCGTCGCCGCCGTCCGTCGCCGCGCGGCCTGTCGCCGCCGCCCAGCGCTGCGACGTTGCGCTTGCCGGCTCACCCCGCGTCCGCTGTCGATCGTTTCCCGCGCTGGCATTGCCCTGCTCCTCATTTCACCCTTTATATAGTGGCCCCGTCCGGACCCTCGAATCGCGCGATGGGCGTCACGAGGGGCGCGCCAATCTCGACGGTGATGGACGCCCCGCCGGCTAGCGCGACATGTCGATAGTCGGACCCGACATCCCTGCCCCCGACGTAGACATGGATGGCCGTGGCCGGCGTCGCGCGCAGCTCGCGGACGAACGTCGCATCGACGGACCCCGCGTCGACATCCGCCGTGCGGCTCCAGATGTCCCAAAACTGCCCGAGCGTATACACGCGCGTGGAGGAGCTTTGCACGCGGACGACAGCCGAGGACGCGCGCGTCCACAGCCCGTAGGAGCACCGCCCCCCCGAGATCGCCGGGCGAGAGAGGACGCCGATCCCTGCGGGGAGCGCGATCGGGCGCCCGTGGTCGATGAGCGTGAGGCGGCAATAAGCCAGATAGGCCACGCGTCCGGGTGGTTCACATGGGATGCCATCGATATTTGCGCCCCTTGACCCTCACGCGGCGTGAGGGTGTACGGTATGGATGTGGCCGCGATTTTGGTGCGGAAAGGAGGGAATCGATGCCGGCGATGCGGTCCACGACATGGAGAGTAGGCGCGCTGGCCAGGAGGACCGGGCTCACCGTGCGCACGCTCCACTACTACGACGAGATCGGCCTGCTCTCGCCGTCGCTGCGCACGGACGCAGGCTACCGCCTCTACACGCCCGACGACATCGCCCGCTTGCAGCAGATCACGTCCCTGCGCCACATGGGCTTCACACTGGGCGAGATCCGGGAGTGCCTGGCTGACGCCGACCTCTCGGTGCGGCGCGTGGTCGAGCTCCATATCGCACGGCTCACGGAGCAGGTCGCGCTGCAACGCGACCTGCTCCGGCGACTAGAGGCGATGGCGACCCAATTGTCCGCGGCGGAGGAGGTGTCCGTCGAGGAGTTTATCGACGCGATGGAGGTTATGGACAAGATGAACAAGTACTATACGCCCGAGCAGCGAGAGCAACTCGAGGAACGGAAGCAGACGGTCGGCGAGGAGCGCATCCGGCAGGTCGAGGCGGAGTGGCCGGAGCTGATGGCGCAGGTCCGCGCCGAGATGGAGCGCGGGACCGACCCAGCCGGCGAGCGCGTGCAAGGGCTCGCCAGGCGGTGGATGAGGCTGGTCGAGGAGTTCACCGGCGGCGACCCCGGCGTCGCCACGAGCCTGGGCGCGATGTGGCAGCAGAAAGAAACGATCCACGGCATCGAAACGGCCCCGATGCGCGAGCTGATGACCTACATCGGCAAGGCGATGGCGGCCGGGAAACAGCGAGGCTAGGCGCGCCTCATTCGAGGCGCTCGACCGTGTACCGAATGAAGCCCCCCCGTGTCCCCCCCGGCGGGACTTCCAGGAGGTGCGCGATCTCCTGCAGGCCCTGGTCGTGCAGGTTGACCGCGTCGGTCGAGCAGGTCTGGTTCTCCAGGCACAGGGACGGCCCGTCGCCGAGCGTGTAAATAACCATATGCGTGAAGTCGTCGGAGGTGGACAGGCGCAGCCGCAGCCCCTGCGCCCCCTCCTTTGCCCTGTAGTCGATCATGGCGTCCTCGCCGGGCTGTAGGGCCGTGTACACATGGTCCAGCTTCAGCTGGCCGACCGGCAGGGGCGCGCGCAGGTCGAACGGAGCGTACATGAGGCCGTCGACGGGCAACACCCGGCCCGTGGGCAACAACTCGTCGTCCGCCTCCATGACCTCCCGGGCGGGGATGCGTACGAGCGTGTCGCCCTTCCCCGCGAGCGTGGCGAAGTACGGGTGCAGGGCGAAGCCGTAGGGCAACTCCTCCGCGCCCTTGTTGTGGACGCTGTAGGCAATGGTCACGCCGTCCCTCGTCAGGGTGTACTCCAGCGCGAGCCGGCTCGCGAAGGGGTAGGCGTCATAGTGGGGGCTCTCCGGCGTTATGTCGATATATGTCGTGACCGAGGCCGACTCCGCGGTCGCAACCGGCGGGTCGTGCCGCCACGGCCGGTCGAAGACGAGGCCGTGGATGAGCGCGTCGTTCCCTTGCGGCCGCGGCACGTCCGCGAGCGAATAGGTTCGCCCGCGGTAGGTGTAGCGCTTGTCGCGCACTCGGTTGGGCAGCGGCCACAGCACGAAGGCGCCCGTGAAGTCCATGCGCCGGAGCAGGTCCGGCTCCGTGTAGATGAGGTCGCGCTCCCCGACGCGGAACCTGAACATGTTGCTGCCCAGGTCCGGCGCGATGCCGACCGCGATGCTCCCCGCGGGATCGCGGTCGTCGCGGTACGACAGCGCGACGACGGTCGACCCCAGGTCGTGATCGACGGCGGCCGCCGCACTGTATGGTCCCCCGTGGGTGGGCGCGTCGCCCGTCGATGCGCCGCCCGTGCGCTCGTTCTCGCCAGCCATCGCGTACCTCCTCCGCCACTCGTCCCGCGTCCGCGTTTTCGCCGCGCCGCGGCGCGCGTCCCCACGTCACGTAGTGTAGCACCGGCGACGGATGACCTCGGCGCGATCTTTTAACAAAGCTTTAACAGGCGTGCCATCCTTGTTTAATACGGCTCCGCTACACTGATGGGTGATAGCCAGGGCAGGCAGGGTTTGTGCGCGGGCTGCGATGGGAGAACGATGAGAGACTCGCTGGACGGACCCGGCGCTTTCCCGGCATCCTCGCCACCTCCGCCCTCCCCACGCATGCCCGCCGGCTACGTCCCCTACCGCATCCCGCACCCGCACAAATACCCCTTCGAGTTGGAGCTGGCCCACGTCGCCGGCCGCGACCGCGTGCGCGCGGCCGAGATCGCGGGCGCCTATGGGTGCTATCTGCTGGGGGACGTGGGGGGCATCGTGCGCCCCGCTCCCCAGCGCGCCGTGGCCCGCGCCCTGTGCGCTCTGACGGGCGATACGGCAGGCTACGACGCGGATCACAACCCGTGTGGCGGCACGCTCTTCGCCTACATCGCCGGCGACGTCGTCTACTATCAGGGCGAGGCGGCGCACTACGGCGACCAGTTCTACGCGCCCTACCGCGACTACGACCGTCCCATCCTGGCCGTCCCCGGCAATCACGACGGCGGACCGGCCGAGAGCGCGGACGAGGAATCGCTCGCGGGCTTCATCGCCAACTTCTGCGCCGGCCGCCATGACCCACCGCCCGGCGACGGGCCGTTCGAGCGCGGGCCGTTCGAGCGCGGGCCGTTCGAGCGCGGGCCGTTCGACCAGCCGAACGTCTACTGGACGCTGGACGCGCCCTGGCTGCGCATCGTCGGACTATACACCAACGTGCCGGAGGGCGGCGCGGTGGAAGAGGAGCAGCGGCGCTGGTTCCTGGAGCAACTGGCGCGGCCGCGCGACGGCAAACACCTGGTCGTGGTCCTGCACCAGCCCGTCTTCTCGGCCGATCGGGTGCACGGCAACAGCGACGCCATGCGGGAGCTCGTGCACGGCCCGGCGAAGCGGGCGGGCTGCCGGCTCGTGGTTTCGGGGCACGCGCACAACTACCAGCGCTTCGCGCACGACGGCATGACCTACGTGGTCAACGGCGGCGGCGGCTACTTCGAGCTGCACGACCTGTTCCCGCGCTCCGCATGGGGACAGGCGCCGTATCCCGTCGTCGCGCACACGCGCAACCACAGCTTCGCGCACCTGACGGTGACGCCGGAGGCGCTCGTCTTGCGCGCCATCGCCGTGCCGCTACCGCCCGATCCAGAGATGGTCTCCCCGCCGGTCGGAGCGCCCCTGGTGATAGACGAGCATCGTATATCCATGGCGCTCGATTAGATGGCGGACTGTCCGAATCTGGCCAATGATGCGGAGATCGAGCCGCACTGACGCAAAGACGCCCCCGGATTGTCATACCCCGACGAGGTCATCGTCATCCCGGGTACTATGCGCGCGATGCCCGCTACTCCCGGGGCGCACCCAGGGCACAAAGATACACAGGCCGGGCGCACATCATTCATCAGTGCGCCCGGCCTGTGTCGAAAGAGGGTAACAAGCGCCGCGGGAGAGCACGGCCGGTACCAGTACAGCCCCGCCGCGGCGCCCCGTTCCGCGCCGAAGCCGGACTGGAAGGGCGCTCTCCCGTGACGGTATCCTCATCATCGCATCTGCATATGAAGGGCGCATATAGGCAGCGTGAAGAGTTTGTCATGCCCGATGTAGGCAGGGTGTGTAACTCGACCGCACTCGCGTCCAGCGCCGGGAGCGAGGAGAGCGCGACATCCGGTCCATCACTAGAGATACCCACTACTGCGACACAACTGCGGTCTTACCGGCCCTTGGGACAAACACGAAATGGCGCGAACGGGGGTGCGGAATACCGTACCATCGCACCGAGTCCCTCCCGTCATTTTGGATAATTTACGCGCCCTGATCACGACCCGGCTCAGGCGCACGTACATGCACGCAAAGCGTTACAATGAGGATAAAAACAGGGGGCGGCGCAGACGTTATGCCTACGCTCGGCGAGACCTTGCGGGCGGCGCGCGACGAGAAGCGCATCAAGCTGGCGCAGGTCGCGGAGAAGACGAAGATACCGCTCGAGCGACTGCAGTCGCTCGAGACCGACCGCTATAACAACCTGCCCGACGACGTGTATACACGCGGCGCCATCCGCAACTACGCTCTTTATCTTGGGTTGAGTCCCGCCGAGATGGAGGCGCTGTACCGGCAGGCGCGCCCGGCGGAGGTGAAGCAAGCGCCGCTCACCACGGTCTCGACGCGACGTGGGGTCGCCGTCGTGCCCGCGACGGCCGCCGCCCTCGTCCTCGTCGTGCTCATTCTCGTCGCCCTCCTGGCGCTACACGTGATCGTCCTGTAATGATAATGAAATGAGTATTTAGTAGTCGGAGGTATCGCCTGACTACCGACTACCGACTACCGACTACCGACTACCGACTACCGACTACCGACTACTGGAGGGAACCATGGCATCATCGGAATCGTCGTTCGACGTCGTATCGGAGTTCGACCGCCAGGAGTTGGTCAACGCGATCGACCAGGCCGAGCGCGAGTTGCACACCCGCTACGACCTGAAAGACACCAAAAGCGAGATCCGCTTGGAGAAGGACACTATCGTCATCGCCGCGCCGGCCGACATCACCATCAACAGCCTGCGCGACCTGCTCGAATCCAAGATGGTCCGCCGCAACCTCTCGCTCAAGATCCTGAAGGTCGGTGCCATCGAGCCGGCCGCGGGCGGCACAGTGCGGCAAACGCTGACGCTGCAGCAGGGCATTGCGCAAGACTTGGCCAAAGACATCAGCAAGACGATTCGCGACACTCATCCCAAGGCCAAGGCGCAGGTACAGGGCGACGCGGTGCGTGTGACCAGCAAAAGCAAGGATGAGTTGCAGGACATCATCACCACGCTCAAGGCCAAGGACTATCCTGTGCCGCTGCAATTCACCAATCGCCGCTAAGACGACGGTCGAACGCGCTCGGCGGCGCCGAGCGCGTTCGACCGCCTGTCGTGGACTGGAATGTGCCTACACAGGGTAACCAGTATGAAGAGCAGCGTGCCCAAGACCACACCAGCGCCCGGCGCCGGTGGCGGGACTGACAGGAAAAACTCCGTGCGCTCAAGCGCGGCGCGGCGCGCCGGCGCGGACGGCCCGCGCCGGGGAGGGCCGCGCCGGGTATTCGCGCGGGACCAAATCCCGAATCTACTGAGTATCGCACGGCTCGTGGCCACGCCGGTCGTGGTAATCCTCTTGTTGGCGGACCCACATCAGCGTAACTCGCGCATCGCGGCGGCGCTGCTGTTCTCGCTGGCCTCGATCACGGATTACCTCGACGGTTACCTGGCGCGCCGCTGGCAGGTCGTTTCGCAGTTCGGCGTCTTCGCTGACCTGATGGCTGACAAATTGCTCGTGGCTGCCACGCTCATCGCCATGGTCGGCATTGGCCGCGTGCCCTCGTGGATGGCCATCGTCATCGTGGGACGCGAGTTGATCGTTTCCGGTCTGCGCTCGTGGGCAGCGGCGCGCGGGGTGGTGATCCCGGCCGGTATCTGGGGCAAGGGCAAGACGCTGCTCACGCTCATCGCCATCGCCATCACGATCATCGATTGGTCGTCCGGGCTGTCCTACGTGCTGTTGGTCGCGGCGACGATCCTGACGCTGCTCTCGGCCCTGGACTACCTCTATCAGGCCTGGAAAATCGCCGATCGGTGACGAATCTCTAAGATCGTTGGTTGTTGCAGAAACGTACGCAGAGCGTCGTTATACTACATGAGGGCATAGCCCATCTGTATACACTACTGCACACATATAAACTTTTATCATCTCGAAGAGGAGACAACTCATGGTAACGTCGCTGTTCCGACGCGAGGCGCGCGAGGGGCGGGAGGTCACGGCGACGGAGCGCCGCAACATCCTTGTCGCCGTGGCCGGCAATGGCATGGACGAAGATCTCGTGCGTATGGCCTGTAACTTGTGCCTCAAGGGCAAGATGGGGAAGGGCCGCGTCATCGTGATCAACGTCGTGGAGGTCCCGCGGACACTTCCGCTCGACGCCGTGGTCGACAACCACGCGAACGACCGCGTGCTCGACGCGGCCATCGCGGTGGCTCAGGGCATGAGCGTGGAGATCGAGGCCGAGGTTATCCAGGCGCGTGAGGCGGGGCCTGCGATCGTCGACGAGGCAAACGACCGCGACTGCCGCTTGATCATGCTGGGCCTCGTCCCGCGCTCGCGCTTCGGGCAGTTCGACCTGGGGAAGACCGTGCCCTACGTCATGGAGCATGCGCACGGGCGTGTCTGGGTCATGCGCGACGAGATGTAGGTCACTGTTTGAAATAATCGACGTTGATTTGGATGAACTGCTGATATTGGCTCGGGACCTCGTCCTCCGCGAAGATCGCGTTGACGGGGCACTCGGGCTCGCAGGCGCCGCAGTCGATGCACTCGTCGGGATTGATATAGTACTGGTCCGCCTCGTCCGACGAATAGATACAATCCACGGGACACACAGCCACACAACTGGCGTCTTTCACGTTGATGCATGGCTCTGTGATCACATAGGTCATTAAACGTTTTCCCCTCTATACTCTTTTTGTCGCGCGTCACGCCGGTCGCGCATGATCTAACCGTGCCCGGCTGTTGCGCGCCGCCACCACCTAAGGCTACTGGACGTATCCGCTCGGGTGCAAGAGAAAAATACCCCCACCCCCACATGCGCGGCCGTGGCCGCGCATGTGGGGGTGGGGGTAAAGAGGCTTTGACCGGCTAGGGCTGGCCGGGATTGGTGCTCTCCGTGACGGTGGTGCCGTTGCTGATCTCCGGCGTCGCGGTCGTCGTCGTACTGTCGGCCGACGTCGCGGTCGTCGTCGTCGTACTGTCGGCCGACGTCGCGGTCGTCGTCGCGCTGTCGGACACCGCCGGGGTCGTCGTGGTCGTGGCGGTGGTATCGGACGCAGGCGTCGCGCCGTCCTGCGGCGGGCTCGGCCAGTACTTGCTGTCGTCGTCGTTGTCGTCATCGCCGCCGAGGCCGAGGTCGCGCCGCAGGTTGGTGACGCGCTCACCGAGCGATCCACTGAGCGGGGAGGACAGGAACGCCACGACGCCGCCGATGAGCAGGCCATAGAACAGGAAGCGCAGCGAGCCGCCGCCTTTCTTCTGGTCCGGCAACGCCTTCTTGGCGTTTTTGGCCGTCTGTTTCGTCGCCTTGGTCAGGTTTTTCTCGGTTTGATCGAGAGCTTTCTCGGCGCGCTTCTCAACCTCCTCGATGCTATCCGTGAGCGCGTCGGAGAGCGACGACAGCCCCTCTTTGGTCAGGTCGACGATCTCCTTGATGCTGTCCTGCGTGGTGCCGGCGGCCGAATCGATGCCCTTGCGGGCATGGCCGGAGAGCTTATCCACGTCTATCGAGCTACCGCGGCTCGCATCGAGGGCGCTGCCAGGGGCGAAGAGGGTGCCGAAGCCGGCGGCCAGCAGGGCCAGACCGCGCAGGAGGCGCGGAATGTCGTTGGCGTCGACATTGACGTTGATATTGCTCGCGCTGCTGGCCGCGCTGCTGGCCGCGTTGGCCGCGCTGCTGGCCGCGCCGCCCGCCTTGCTCCCCAAGCTCTGCAGGATGTTGCCCGCAGCGCCGGCCGTAGTCTGCGCGCCAGACTTGCTGGCCGCCTTCTTCGCGTTGTCGGCGGCGTCTTTCACCTTGTCGGCGGCGTCTTTCTGCGCCTTGCGCGTGTCCTTGCCTCCATCGCCGTTGCTGCTGCTCTGCGCGGCGCCGGCCACCTTGGAGCCGAGCGCATTCAGCGCGCCGCTCGCCGCGCCCTTGGTCGCTCCCGCCTTGACGTCGCCGACCGTGCTGCTCACCGCGTCGGTCAACTTGTCGGCGGGACTCTTACTGCGTCCCCACATAGAAATACTCCTCCTTCGATGATGTATTTAAGGTCCAGGGTCTTCCCAATCAGCGCGCAAGATACATGCCAGTTAGCGATTAATCGCTAAAAGGTTCCGCCGGGCTCCACCTCGACGATCTCGACCGATTCGCCGGGCGATTGTCGCAGGGCGTCACGCAGGGCGGCCGGCGTGCCGGTTAGGATGGGGAAGGCGCCGTAGTGCATCGGCAGCACGCGCTTGACGCCGAGGAACTCGACGGCCCGCGCGGCCTGCCGCGGGTCCATGGTATAGTAGTCGCCGATCGGCAGCATGGCGAGGTCGGGCCTGTAGAGTTCGCCAATGAGGCGCATGTCGCCGAAGAGCGCCGTGTCGCCCGAGTGGTAGAAGGTGAAGCCGTCCTCGAGCCGCACCACGTAGCCGGCGGCCTCGCCCCCGTAGACGATCTGGTCGCCGTCGGTGATCCCGCACGAGTGGATCGCGTGGGTCATGGTGATCGTAATGCCGTCGATCGTCACCGTCCCGCCCTTGTTGATGGCGATCGTGTTCTCGACGCCCTTACCCTGCAGCCAGTGCCCGGTCTCGAAGATGCAGACGACCTGCGGCTTCGTCCGCTTGGCGATGTCCACGGCGTCGCCGATGTGGTCGAAGTGGCCGTGCGTGATCAGCATCAGGTCGAGTTGGTCGATGTTCTTGTGCTCGGCGGGGGTGGTAGGGTTGTTCATGACCCAGGGGTCGATGAGGATCTTCTTGCCGCCGGGGGACGTGACCTTGACCGTCGAGTGCCCGAGCCAAGTGAATCGCGCCTGACCTGCCGACGTGCTCATATGCAGTGCTCCTTCCATCCGTTGTGTGGTTCCTCCCGTCCATACTACAAGCCTCATGCCAGGAGGGCAAACGACCCGTGGACAGCGTGGCTGTTACTATACGCTGTGCCATTACGAACGTCTTTTAGCGTTGAACAGCGCACGTTCGGACACAATATCCCCTCCTCACCCTCAGCCCCGCGCGCTCGGCCGTCGTAGGCCAAGCAGCGCCAGCGTGAGCAGCACACCCCACAGCGCCAGCGCGGCGACACTGATTCGGCTGCCCAGCGCGAAGGCATCGGGCTCGTACGTAAAACTGACCCGATGGGCGCCTGCCGGGAGGGGAACGGCCCGGAACACGGCGTCGGCGCGGGCGAGCGCGGCCGGCCGGCCGTCGACGCTCGCCCGCCAGCCCGGAGCGTACGCGTCGGTCAGCACGAGCATGCCGGGCGCGCGGCTATCGACGGACACATCCACCTTGTCGAGGTCGTAGGAGGTCACCCGTGCCACGTCGGCCCTCACCCTCCCTCCCGCGCTTCGCCGCGGACCCGGGGTCCCCTCCCTTACAGGGGTAGGTTTTTTGTGCGGAGGGGTGGGCAGCAACGCTGCTCGTCCCTCCACACGAGGGGTATCACGGAGGGCTTTACCCTCGGCGCCTCCCTCCTTCGTGAAGAACCTACCCTTAAAGGGGGGGTCCTCCGGGGAGCGGCCGCGCCGGCGTGGGGACCGGCTGCTCCCCGACGCGGGAGAGGCCGGTCCCAATGCCGGCCCGCGGCTAGGGCCGCTCCCCAGACGTGCCCCCGAATCCGCACGGGGTGGGGGGTGAGGGTTAACGCTTCCTCTCTTACCCCCGGGGAGGGAAGTCGGGGGCGAGGGGAAATCTCGGCGCGCGGCCGTCGCCGGGTCGAGCAGCGCCATTTGCCGCGGGTCCACCGATCCGCGCCCGAGCAACACGGCCGCTCGCGCGGGCGTGGCCCAGGCGGCCATGTGGACGATCGACGCGCGCGGCATCGCGCTGCGGTTGCGGTAGACGCAGCCTGTCCCCTCCCGATAGACCAGGTGGTAGTAGCGCGCGTTGAGCCTCACGGCGCAGGCGCCGAAAAGGTACTTGACGTTCATCAGGTCGAGCGCCCGCGCCGCCGACGGGCTCGGTCCCGCCGCTGCGAGGGCCAGGCGCATTCCGCCCGCGCCGGGGAAGCTGGCCGCGAAGTAGCGCTCGTAGGCCGCCCCATAGGCGGGATCGTAGCCCCGTACGTCCTGCAGGCCGTAGAGACTGGAGAGAGAGGGCCACAGGGCCGGACCCAAACCCACGACGCGATACAGAGAGCGATCGCCCTGGATGGCCCGGACGGCCGGCGGGGTCGCGGTCGCCAGGTCGCGCGGCGCCGTGGCGTGGTACCCGCCGCCCACGGCAAACAGGTCGGCCGCGCACAACAGGGGCGCGACGGCGCGCAAGGCCGCGCCGCCGAGCAGCCCCCGGCGGTACAGCCATAGCGCGACGGCGAACGAGGCCACCCACGCCGCCGGCAGGGCGACGCGGGCGGCGGAGATCGGGCCGAGGGCTTGTCCACCGGGACGCGCGGCCGAGAGAAGGGCGATACCCCCCGCCGCGCACGCGCCTAGCCCGATCAACCATGGCCATATCAGCCGCCACGCCGCGCGCGCGCCCGGCGCCGACGCGACGACGTCGAGCCCGTAGCCGGCCAGCATGGCCACGGCGAAGGCGTACTCCACGCGCAGGCGCCCGTTGGCCGCGACCCGCAGCACGGGCAGCTCGTCGAGCAGCGCGAAGAGGGGCAGCCGCACGGCCATGCCCAGCGCGACCAACGCGACGAGGCCGAAGAAAAGTGTTTGGCCGCGACGGACGCGCCAGAGGGCCAACGCGGCGAGCAGCAGGGGGATAGACCCGACGTAGAGCGCGAGCTCGTTGTAGCCGCCGGCGGCCAGTGGCAAGGCGCTCAGGCGCCAGGTCGGATTACCGAAGAAGTCCGGCGCCAGCGCGACGACCAACGTCTTCCACTGCGCGGGGTCGCCGAATACCGCCCCCAGCCCGCGTGGACCGGCCGCCAGCGCCGTCGTACGGTCGGCCGCGGCCTCGCTGGCGGGGATTTGGGCGAGCGCCGGCAGCAACTGGGCTCCCGCGACGGCTATCCCCAACATGAAGCCCACGGCCGCCGGCGCCAGGGAGCCCACCGCCGCCCGGACTCCGCCCTCTCGCCGCGCTATGAGCGTCGCGAGGAAGAGCGCGTACGCGGCGCAGAGCAGCAGCGCGTGCGCCGCGCTCTCGCCGTGGCCGGACAGCATCTCGAGGGCCACCACGGCGGCCAGACCCAGCAGGGGCCAGAGGCGCTGGCGCACGGCGAGCGCGAGGTCGACGAAGAACAGCATCCAGGGGAGCCAGGCGATAGCCCCGCCCATGGGGTGCTCGAGCCACACCACGTAGGGCAGGCCGAGGCCGAAGGAGAGCGCGGCGAGCAGGGCGGCGGAGCGCGAGAGGGCGAGACGGCGCGCGAAGAGGAATGTCCCGACGAGCGTGAGGGCGAGGTGGATGGCCGCGCGGACCCCGAGCACGTCGACGGGCGCCAGCAGATACTCCAACAGCACGTTGACGGGGTAGAGCACCGCCGTCTGCATGGCGCCCAGGAACGGCGTGCCGGCGAACGCGTAGGGATTCCACAGGGGCAGCGTGCCGTGGCGTAGCGCGTCGGCGGCGAGCGCCGTCCAGGGATAGAACTCGGTGAGCGCGTCGGAGTCGAGCGGGTTGACGGGCGGAGAGAGCGGTTGAGGCGCGAGCGGAGGTCCCCACAACGGGTCTTTCGAGTAGAGGATATCGGCGGGCAGCAGCGCCTGATGCAGCAGGAGGGCCTTCCAGAAGAAGGCCGCGCCGAGCCCGCACAGCAGGAGCACGATCGCGGGCGAGGCCAGCCACGCCAATCGTCCTTCCGCGCCCGTCACGGCGGCCAAGGCAGGGTTGTGCCTCCTGCCGCGCGCAGCCGCCGGCGCGGCGCCGTGGGCAAGCCTGCCTATGGTGGGCGTTGGTAAGAGGGAGCGGTCGTCCACGCCGTCAGTATAGCGTTAAGCGATCGAAAGGGACGCGCCGGCTATTGGATAAGCTCCGCCCGCGCGACCAGGCGGTCGGTGTCGACGAGATAGGGGGTGCAGGTGATCAGTGTCAGCGTCGCGCCGCGCGTAGGCCGCAGCACGTCCACGGCGGCCGGCGGGACGACGCGCAGCGCGGTGACGCGGTAGCGATAGGCGCGCGCGCCGGCATAGACGCGCACCTCGTCGCCCGCGTGGAGGTCGCCGAGGCGGCGAAACACCGCGCCGTCCCTATCGTCGTGCCCGGCGATGGCCTCGTTGCCCACCTGCCCGGGGAACGCGGTTCCCGCGAGGTAGCCCGCGCCGTACGACGGTACCTGCCACGCCCCACCGGCGACGCCGAGCGCCGTCATCCCCGTGTCGATCCCCAGCGCGGGGATCGCGAGCCGCGTCGGAGCCCCCAAAGCGCCGTCCTGTCGCGGCGCGGGACCTTGCGTCGCCGCGAGCGCGCCGAACCCGACGGCGGCGCCCTGCCGCTGCATCAACGTGTAGGCTACCCCGAACACCGCGATGAGCACGGCGCCACCGGCGCGGGCGCGCGCCCGGCGCGGGCGCGCCCGCGTCGCAAGAGGAGCAGCGCGCCGCCCACCAGCGGCACAGCTCGCAGAGGACCGCCGCCGGTCGCCGGGAGCGTGGCCGGCGCCCCTGGTTGCGCCGGCGCCGGCCCCGGCAGCGCCGGCGTCCCGCTTCGGATGATCTTATAGGTCACCAGGGTCCGCCGAATCACGCCGTTGGGGACGGCGACGTATTTGTTCCGCGCGAAGTCGTAGCGCACGAGCACGGTCCCGGGCTTGAGCGTGAGCGTGGCATCCGCGTAGAGATCATGTGTTTCGGGCGCATTGCCCTTGTCCTTGGAGGCGCCGACGACGATCGTCACCCCGCCCGGCGCGTCGAGCCCAGAGCCGGTCACGCGAAAAACAGCGCGCGTAGTCACATGCTGTATCTGTGGCGCAGTCCCGCCGCCCGCGCGCAGGGTGGCCCCGCCCAGGATCTGCACGACACAGTCGTGCTGAATACCAGAATAGACGTTGATCGTGCCCCGGAACAGTGACGTGTTGTTGAACGTATGGTCGCAGTTCAGCGGGGAATGCAGGGGTCCCGAAGAGGCGGCGTGCGCGCCGCGCGAGGAGAGCGCGAGCAGGAGAACGCCGATGAAGATGAACAGAAAAAGCCGAAAGCGTATCATGCCTCTATGATGCGGGATGCAGTAGGTTCACCGCCAGGGGGCCTGTAGATAATAGTTCTCGATCTGGCCGTCTACCAGCAGTACAAGCGCCCTGTGCCCACCGTCGTGCTCTATGGCTATTCAGGCGAACTGGAGCTATCGAAAAGATCGACACCCTGTAGAGACCGGGGAAACAGTGGCGGTCCACGAGGTGCGCTAGAATGCGCCTCGGCCGCGGATGACGACGCCGAGCGTGCGCGCCAGGATGCGCAGGTCGAGCAGCACCGAGAAGTTCTGGATGTAGAACAGGTCGAGTTGCGTGTTGAGGTGCAGCGGCAACTCACTGCGCCCGTTGATCTGCCACCACCCCGTCATGCCCGGCGGCACCACGTGCCGCGCGTGCTGCCAGGGCTCGTAGCGCGCCACGATCCAGGGTAGCTCGGGGCGCGGCCCCACCAGGCTCATCTGGCCGCGCAGCACGTTCACAAGCTGCGGCAACTCGTCCAGGCTGGCCCGGCGCAGGTAGCGCCCTAGCGGCGTCACACGCGGGTCGTCGAGAGCTTTATGCGCATCCCCCTCCGCGCCCGCCGGACCTGCGTCCCCGTCCGCCCGACCGGCCCCCGCGCGGGTGCGCGGGCACGCCTCCCCACTCTCCTGAATCGGATACATGGTGCGGAACTTGAGCATGGCGAAGACGCGGCCGTGCTCGCCGACGCGCTGCTGGCGCAGCAGGATCGGGCCGGCGGAGCTTAGACGGATGGCCAGCGCGATGCAGGACAGCACCGGCGCTAAGAACACGAGGAGCGCTGCGGCCAGCGCAATGTCTAGGGCGCGCTTGAAAAACCAGCGCAAGCCCGTGATGGCCGGCTCGCGCACCGACAGGAGGGGCAGCCCCCACAGGTCCGTCACCGTCGAGCGCAAGAGGAACACGTCGAGGATGTCCGGCGCGACCTTGACCATGACCGGGAAACGCTGCAGCTCGCGCGAGAGCCACGCCAGCGACTCGTGCGCGCTGCCGGGCAGGGCAATCACGACCTCGTCGATGCGACCCTTCTCGAGCAAAAGGGGCAGGCCGGCGATAGAGCCGATCAGAGGGACCCCATAGACGTCGGGGGCGGGCGCGCCGTCGGGCGTCGTGGGCTCCGCGTCGTCGACGACGCCGACGATGCGCAGCCCGCTCCAGGCATGGCTTGCAATCGCGGCGACCACGGCGTGCGCGCCCGCGCCCGCGCCGACCACGACGACGCGACGCGTGTCGTAGCCATGAGCCCGCGCGAGCCGTTGCGCGCGGCGCACCAAACCATGGAAGCCGAACAGCAAGCCGAGGTCAAGCAGCCAGAAATACAGGAAAAATAGGCGCGACGGCGGTATGTCGAACAGGTAGAACAGGCTGGCCTCGGCCAGCACACAGACGCCGATGGCCTTGAACAGGCCCCTGAACTCCTGTAAGAGCATCGTGGTGCGCTTAGAGTCGAAAATGGGCAGCATCTGGAAGATGAAGGTCCAGACGGCCATCGTGACGAGGTAAATCTGCCAGTTGAGCGTGATCGGGCCCGTACGCTGCTCGATGCCCAACAAGACGTGCTGCCGCATGGTCAAGGCCAGGCGCAGGGCGCACAGAGTTAGGACAACGTCGATGGCGAGGTGCAGGACGAGCAGATGCCGCTCTAGCCGTCGAATCAAAACGCTGCTCCCCAGGGGCTACGATAGCTCGGCCTACTTTGCTCTAAAATGACTCTATCCGCTCTTCTGCAAGTACAATGCCCGAAGACTTTAAAAGTTATGGTTGTTATCAACTTTTATACTCTAGCGGCGTGGTCAGCACCTCCTCCGGGCGCGTTGCGATCTCCCGGCACAACCCTTCGTACGCGTCCGTCACGCTCTCCCACGAATACAGCGTCCGTGCGCGCAGGGCCGCCCGTACGCGCAAATCCGCGGCCAATTTCGGGTCCGAGAGCGCCTGTCGCATCGCCCGCGCCAGGTCCGTCGCCCCCAGCCGCCCGTCGTAGACGAGCCCCGCGTCGCCGAGCGCCTCGACGTTCGGCTCGTGGTTGTTGGCCACGATGCAGTTGCCCGCGGCCATGGCCTCGATCAGTGCAGGGTGCGTGCCCCCGACTTCGCTGGGGTAGACGAAGAGGCCGGCGTGGCGCAGCAGCTGGCGATAACCCTCGCCATAGAGGAAGCCGGTGAAGACGACCCCTGGCCCGGCCTGCGCGCGCAGGCGCCCGACATACGCGTCCTCGTAAGGAGCGCCACCGACGATCACCAGGGGCAGCGTCGTTTCCAGGCGCGTGTAGGCGTCGAGCAGCGTGTGCACCCCATTCTCGGGCACGAGCCGGCCGACGAAGAGGATGTAGCTCCGCGACGCCAAGCCGAAGCGATCCAGGTAGTCCGTGCCCGCGGATGCGGGAAGCTCTGCGCCGTAGGCAATGTAGGTGCTGTCCCGGTGGAAGCGCCGCTCGTACAGGCGCTGCACGGCGCGCGAGTCGGACACCGTCCGCGTGGCCGCACGCGCCGAGAGCCACTCGGCGAACCGCAGGTAGAGGCGCGCGCGCGGCCCCCACTTGGCGCGCTGCGAGTCGAGGCCGTCGACGTTGAAGACCGTTGGGATGCCCGCGAGGCGCGCCAGCAGCACGAAGGGGCTGTTGCCCGCGATGAAATAGAGCGCGGCGTCGGGCCGGCGCAGCGCCAGGTGCAGGGTACACAACGCCGTGTGCGCGAAGGTGTCGAGGAATTTGTTCTGAATCGTGGGTATCTTGACGAGGCGCACGCCTTTGTAGGACGGCGTCGTCCAGTCCACCGCGTGGGGCCGGCAATAGACGGTCACCGTGTGCCCGCGCTCGACGAGCCGGACCGCCAGATTCTCGACGCAGGTCTCCACCCCGCTATACCGCGCGGGTATGCCACGGGAACCCAACATCGCAATCTTCAAAACTGTCCTCCACGCGGGCGGTTGACGGTTAGCCGTTGTCCCACGCAACAAAAAGCTGATCACTAATCGCGAACGGCTAATCGCTATTTACACACTGGCGCCTTGCGCGCGTTGAACACGCGGCTCAGGGCGTCCGCGTAGGCGCCCCGGTCGGCCTTAGTCGGGATGATGGCCCCACCCTCGCCGCTCTCGTTCCAGGCGAAGACCATCACGATCTTCTCCTTAACGGTGCGCTTCGCATGCGCGTCGACCCACTGGCGGGCGGCCGCGGCGTAGCAGGCGAACTGCAGCGGCGTGCGCCCTTGATAGATGATGGCCGTCTTCTGCTCGCGATAGCTGAAGCGCTGGTCCCAGCCCGACGTGATGACGGGGATGTACGGCTGCGTGTACGTCTTCGCTACGCGGTCCCACATGTCGCGATTCTCTTGCACCAGCGTCTTGTATGGGACAGGCGTGCGGTACTTCTCGTTCCCGTTGGCGTGGTAGTTGTAGCCGGTTGTAACGTCATAGCCCTCGCCCTTGAGCTGCGCGACGTGGGCGGGATTGGCGCGCGGGTTAACCGTGGTGCCGACCGCGACCGTCACGCCGGGCAGCTTAGCCTTGGCGACCTGGCCGCGCAAGTAGTTAATGGCGATATAGACCCCCCGCGGGCTGCCGAAGATATCGCGCATGTGCTCGGGGCTGAAGATGATGAAGAGCGGCTTGCCGTTGACGCGCACGTAGTCGGGCTGCTTGAAGTATTGGATCCAGGTGGCGACCAAACGGGGCCAGTCGCGCGCGGTAGGTTGGAACGGCGCCTGGTCGATGAAGGTGAGGCAGAAGTTGATGCGCGAGCGCTGCGGCGAGGTCAGGTAGTAGCCGAGCGCCTCGTTGAGCGTGCGGTCGGTCGCGTACTTGGACTGGCCGAGGTCATAGTAGTCGAAGGCGAAGAAGTTGACACCGGCGTTGACGGCCTGATTGATGTTGCGATCGACCTGCAGCTGCGAGTCGTCGTACCACCCAATCTGCGGCTCGTAGCGGCTCAGCGGTCCCCGGGTCAGGATGGGCGTCAGGTTGTTGTTTTGCGCGTGCGACCAGCCGGAGAAATAGTAGGCCCCGACCTGATAGCCGTTGGTGCGCCGGACAGTCGTCTTGAAGTTTTTGGGGAGGCGCGGCACGCTGACCAGCGGAGCCGGGGTCTGGGTGGGCGCCGGCGTGCTCGTGGCCTTCGGGCGTGTCGTGGTGGGTGTGGTCACTGTCGTCGAGACCCCCACGGTAACGGTAGCGGTCGCCGCCGGCGTGCCGGATGTCGTCGTCGCGCCAGGCGTGCCGGTCGTGCCGACGGCAGCCGTGGCGGTATCGTCGCTCGGGCGCGCGGCGACCGCGGCGGGGCCGTGTCCGGTGGCGGCGCGCGCCGTACCGGGTAGCAGGGGGCCGAGGGTGAACGCGGTCAGCAGTCCTGCCGCCGCGAACACGCGAGTCGCGCGCCAGCCTTTGTCCGTCGACGAACGATCAGCGGTAGTCATGTGCTCTCTCATCCTGCTTCTAGCGGCGCCTGCTCGTACGCCATATACCATCTCGATCATACAATGGGCTAGCCCACGCGGCATGATGCAAAACTCACAAAATTATGCATATCCTCCTAGCGACAGTCCGGCGGCGTAGCGGGGGGGGTGGCTGCGGTCCCGAAAACAGACCCGACGATGTTGGCGTAGGCGGAGCCGTCCTGGTGGTTGGGGATAATGGCCCCGCCCTCGCCGATCTCGTTCCACGCGAAGACCATGACGATGCGCTCCTTCGTCGTCTGCGCGGGATGCGCATCGACCCAGTGGCGGGCGCGCACCGCGTAGCAGGCGAACTGGGCCGGGGTGCGGCCGTCGTAGATGATGGCTGTCTGCTGTTCGCGCGCGCTGTAGCGTTGGTCCCAGCCCGAGGTGATCACGGGGATGTACGGGACATGCACGGCGCGGGCGACACGGTTCCACGTCGCCTCGTTCTCGTCCACGAGCGTGCTGTAGGGCACGGGCGTGCGATACTGCTCGTGGCCCATGGAATGGTAGTTGTAGCCGGTCGCCGCGTCGTACCCTTCTACGTTGAGCTCCCCCACCTTGATGGGGTTGGAGTGTTCCGCCACCGTCGCGGCGATGGCGACCGTCACACCGGGTAGGCCGGCCGCGCGGGCGCGGACGCGCAGGTAGTCGAGCGCCGCGCGCACGCCGGCGGAATCGCCGCAGATTTCGCGCATGTGCTCGGGGCTGAACACGATCAGCAACGGCTTGCCGTCGACGCGCACGTAGTCGGGCTGCTTGAACAGGGGCAGCCACTTGTCGACGATCTTGGGCCACTCCGTCGTCCGCCACGCCGCAATGGCCTGAGGATGGTCGGGGGTGGGCACGAATGGCGCGTGGTCGACGAAGACGAGGTTGAACCCGATGCGGGGACGCCGCGACGAGGTGAGATAGTAGCGCAAGCCCTCGTTGAGCGTCCTGTCCGTGGCGTACGGCGAGTAGGGGGTATCGTACCAGTCGAAGGACAGGAAGTCGATGCCGGCGTCGGCGGCCTGGCCGATGCTCTTGTCGACCTGCGCCTGCGAGTCGTCGTACCAGCCGATCAGCGGCTCCGCACCGGGGTGGGACCCAGTCAGGATAGTGCTAATATTGTCGTTCTGCCCGTGCGACCAGCCGCTGAAGTAGTAGGCGCCCGCCTTGTAGCCCCGGTGGGCCGCGGCTAGGGTCGCGCCGACCGGCGGGATGACCGGCGGCCGCGCCGTGCGGGTCGGCGGCGCAACTGCGACTGGGACGCTCGTCGCGACCGGCGCGCGCGTGGGCGCGACAACCGTGGTCGGCGCGGGCGCCGTCGGTCGGGCTAGAGGAGCGATCGTCGCGACCGGCGCGCGCGTGGCAAGAGGCGGGCGCGTCGGGACGACCACGGCGCTGGGTCCAGGCGCGGCGACGGCGGTGTGCGCCGGGCCCACGACGCGCGTGGGGGGTTTCTCTCCCCCGGGCGTGGCCGCCGGCAGCGCCGTCGCCACCGAGGCGGTGGGTGTCGCAGTTCGTTTCGCAGGGTGGCCGGGCCTACTATTGCCGATCGTCGGGACCGCGGGTCCCGCCGTCAGGGGAACCGTGTTCGCCCCGGCCGGGGTCGAGCGCCCGACCGGCACGGATGTTGGGTCCGCCGTGCGCGCGCCGGCCGGGCGTGTCCCGATCCGGCGCGCGGTCGCCGTGGCCGACGGAGCGCGGCGCGTGGCTGACGGTGTTCCCGCGCCACCCGCGCCGGCTGTCGCCGTGGCTGGCGAAGCCTGACCACCAGGGGTACCCACAACCGTGACGCCCGCGGCTGTAGGCGTCGCCGAGGTGACGGGCGCGACCGCCTTGTTGCCGGGGCTATGCGAGAAGACGAGCTGCGCCACGACGAGCGCGGCTGCTATGAGCGCCGCGACCGCGCCGAGGCCGCCGACGAGCAATCGTCGTGTGCGGGCTCGGGTGGCCGGTACGCCTTGTTCCTCCGGTGGACGGTCAGACATCGATAACTCTCCACGATCGCTAAACAAAACAAAGGGGCATCGCCTGAGCACTCGAATGATCGAGCGACCTGGATCCTGTGAGGCTAAATAGAGCGCGGCACGAAGGGCCGGAGTGGCAGCCGGGCGCGGGAGGACGCGCCTACGTCCGTCCGCCAGGAGCGCCTGACGCGACCGGACACGCACAACAGGCATGCGGGGTCAGAGTACTATGCGCCGCAACTCAGCGCAAGGAGCGATCCTCACGTATAGGCGACAGGCGGCGGGTATTTTCGGCGCGCGGTACACTGAACCGTTGTCCCCACTCTCACCGCGCACAACGACAACGACGCACAGGAGTGGTCCATGCCTTTCCCATCCCTCGCCCATCGGATCGCGGCGCGGCGCGCCGGCGCGACTGTCCTGGCCGCCTCGCTCATGGCCGGCGGCGCTGGCGCGTGGTACAGCGCGGCGGCCCTCTCGCCCTCGCCCTCGCCGCGCGCCGGCCACGGGCGTGCGCTCGCGGCCGCCGCCAGATCCAGCGCATCCACCCCGCTCCCGACCATCGCGGTCCCGCGCGCCACCGCACCCCCTGTCAAGAGCACGCCGCGCCCGATACCAACGGCAACACCGACGCCACGTCCGCGCGCCACGGCGACGGCGACGCCGAAACCTACGGCGACACCTACGGCGACACCCCTGCCCACGGCGACGCCCTACGTCCCGCCCGTGGCGACCGCCTACCCGACGCCCGTCCCCGGCCGCGTCTTGCCGGGTCCGACCTACCTCGTCGGGGCCTACTATTTCTCCGGCTGGTCGCACGGGCAGAACGACAATCTCACGCCCCTGCTCCTGGGGGCCCCGCTGCGCCGCTACGAGCCGCTGATCGGCTGGTTCGACGACTCGCAGGCGCAGGTCGACAAGAACATCGACCAGGCGGCGGGGGCCGGGGTCGGCTTCTTCGCCTTCGACTGGTACAATCTGTCCCACGCGCGCTACGCCACCGATCTCACGCTCAACAACGGCCTGAAGTACTACCTCAGCTCGCGCCACCGCCAGCGCCTCAAGTTTTGCCTCAACTTCGTCGACCAGAACCCGTTCGTGCCGCACGCCGCCGACTGGCACGGCCTGATACAGACGTGGATACACTACTTCAGGCAGCCCGACTACGTGCGTGTGAACGGCAAGCCCCTCTTCATCATCTTCAGCCCCGAGCACATGCGCGACATCTTCGGCAGTTCACAAAATGTGCATCAGGCCCTCGACTACCTGCGCGCCAGCGCGCGCGCCGCCAGGCTGCCGGGCGTCACCATCGCCGTGGGCGCGACCGTCACGCCGCGCGGCAACCCCTACAACTACGGCCGCATCGCGCGCGAGGGCTACGACATCACGACGGGTTACAACTACCACGCGACGGGCGGCGAGAAGTACAACGCGCCCGCCCCCTACAGCGCGCTGGTGCAAGAAAACGTCGGCATGTGGAAACGCGTCGCATTCAACCTGCCGCAGCCCTACATCCCCGTCATCACGATGGGCTGGGACCAGCGCTTCAGCTACCGCGAGTTGAAGACCAAGATCGTCTACGCCGGGCGCAGCCCCGCGCAGTTCCTCTGTTACGCCTCGGCCGCGCGGCGCTGGATCGACGCGCACCCCTACCGCACCGTCCCCGAGCGCATCGCGCTCGTCTTCGCGTGGAACGAGATCGGCGAAGGCAGCGCGCTGATCCCCAACCACGTCGACGGCTACGCCTACGGCAACGCCGTGCGCCGGGTCTTCGGCGCGCCCGGCCAGGCCCCCGGCCCCTACCCCTGCTAGAGCGATGGCCCACAGGTACTCGCGCCAGGGTGAGACAACTGGCCGGGGAATCTGTGGGCGAATCGGTGACTCTTGCTGTGAGTTCCTCCTGGTCCGCGCCGCCATCGTACCGGAAACTGGCAGGCAGGACGGTAGAGAGTAGGACGGCGTGAGGACGTGGCAAGATGGCAAGAGCACGCACAATGGTCATCGCGCGCGACGAGGGGGGATCATCGGACACCGATACGGCCGACAGGCCGGCCGGGCGCCTCGAGGATGGCGCGATCGAGCGACTGACCGTCCCCGAGTTGGCTCGCTTGTGCACGCGGGAGATGGAGCGGTATAGGCGACGCGAGCCGCACCTCGATCGCTTCGGCTTCGAGTTGTTCCGCCGCGCCATCGTGGAACGAAACGACGCCGCTTGGGCCGCGCTCTACGCGCAGTACGCAGAAACGGTGCGCTGGTGGCTCGGCCTGACGGTGGACGAGGACGACGAGTTGGTCACGCTCACGTTCGAGCGTTTCTGGAGGGCCATGGACGCGGTCAAATTTTCCTCATTCAGTGGGCTCGGCGGCGTGTTGGCCTACCTAAAGAGTTGCGCACAGACGGCGCGCCTCGATCGCGCGCGCGCCGTTTCCGTCCGCGCGCGTGAGGAGCCGTTGGATGCCGTGGCGACCCTCTTGCCGGCGCGCGACGACACGGAGGGGATGGTGGCCGCGCATATAGACAGGGTGGCCTTTTGGCACATGGTGCGGCAGTATCTCGCGGACGAGCGCGAGCACTCCGTGCTCTACCTTTCGTACGTCGTCGGCCTGAGTCCCCGCCAAATCTACGCCCGACACGCGGCGCGGTTCGACGACATCGCCGAGGTGTACCGCATCAAGCGCGCTGTGATCGCGCGCCTGCGCCGCGCGCCGTCGATCGTGGAGCAGTTGCCCTAGCGGACCTACACGCGGACGAGAAGGCGTGGCTGGCAAAGAAGGGGTAAAATATGCGCGGTGCGAAAAAAGACGCCGTGGGACGTTTATCAAGACGGGTCATGCGGCATCACGCCCCGCGCCTGTCCGGTAGTGTCATCATTTGAGGTGGCGCCGTGAGTGTCGCCTTTGGGGACATCGCGCCAGCAAGAGCGTTACGCTTCGGCGTCCGGGCGTTTTTAGCGCATCGAATAGAAAACCGAGGACCGAGGGGGGAACGACATGAGCGACAACAAGGGAGAGTCTGTCCGCGAGAGCTACCCGGCCGCTGCGAACGCTACGGGACAATCCGATGCTGGTTCCACTAACACGACGCCGGCAAGCGGCGGTGCGACCGATACTACGCAAACTGGCGCCACACCTAGCGGAAACAACCGGGGGGATAGGCCCGCTGGGAACAATCGCGGGGACTAGTCACGAGCAACGCAGCCGATGTGACGTCGAGTAAGGCGCGCGTCCTTCTTTACCATGGAAGGTAAGGCGCAACGGCGCGGAGAAACGTCTATTGGTGGTGTAGGGGAGCAGGATACCCCGAGAGTGCGTACTTGACGTTGGTCGCGTGCCGACGGGTGGAAGCCAGCCACGCCGGCCCCTCCTGAAGAGCCGCTTTCACCGCGTGGATCGTGCTCTGCCCACGGGCCGATGCTTGTCTCTGCACCCCGTTCTGTGCCTACCCGCGCGAGTGCCAATGTCAAGTACGCACTCTCGATACCCCCGCTTCCCTACACCACTTCGACGCCTAGCGCCTCGTCGATAGCTCGATCCAATGATAGAGCTTGTCCCGCCGCCCATGCCGCCCATGCCGCCCATGCCGCCCCCGCCGCCCCCGCCGCCGTGACATCCCCAAGCGCATCGCTTATGATGGCCATATCCTGGTCATACGCGGATCGTTTGCCAGGTGGAATCGGGGTCCCGATGGTCTCGCGCAGACGGGCCGCGGCGCCAAATAGGCGTGCCGCGCGCAGAGGTTGCGCCTGCGCGGCGGCCACTCCCGCCACGCCCTCTAAGCAATCCGCCATCGCCCGCTTATCGCCGATGCGCCGTAGCAGGATCAAGCTCTCGCCATACATAGCACGGGCCCGCTCGAGCGCGCCTTGCGATCGTGCTATATTCCCCAACCTGTTGAACACGACAGCAATTTCATGGGTGTCGTCCAGCGTTTTCCACAGAGCCAAACTTTCTTGCTCGAGTGCTATCGCCCACTCGACGTTACCCTGTTGAAGCGCCACTTCCCCCATGATTTGGAGTGACGACGCGATGCCGTATGTGTCTCCCAGAGACCGGCTCAACGCCAGACTCTCCTCGAACAGCGCCATCGCACGCGCGTATTCTCCAACGTCGTTCGCCACTTGCCCCAAATTAGCCAAGGAGGTGGTGATGCCCCACGTGTCGCCCAGGTCCCGTTTCAAGGCCAGGCTTTCCTCGTACAACGCGGCTGCATGCTCATAGTTTCCCTGGTCTAGCGCTATGTTCCCTAAGTTATTCAGGGATTTGGCAATACCTTGTGTGTCTCCCACCTCCCGATGTAGGACTAAGCTGTGCCCAAAAAAGGCCGTCGCTTGTTTATGGTCGTCTTGAACGTAGGCCAACATGCCCGCGCCATTGAGCGCTCGCGCGTGCGTATCTCTATCGACAGCGATCGCGTTCCTTTTGTTCTTCGGGGATACAGCCGCAAGCAGTTTTTCCAGCCATTCGCGTCCCTCAGTGAGATGGCCGCGCCTCCACCAGAAGCGCCACAGGGCCGCGGCCAGGCGTAGCGCCGTCTGAATGTCTTCGCTGTCGCGCGACCGGCGCAACGCGGCGCGCAGGTTATCGTGTTCGCGCTCCAGCCGGTCCAGCCACGCGGCCTGCTCCGGCCCGGTCAACTCGGGCTCGGCCCCCTCGGCGAGCGCCAGGTAGTGGGCGGCGTGCCGCGCGCGCAACTCCGCGGCCTCGCCGCTCTCCTCGAGCAGGTCCAGCGCGTACTCGCGCACCGTCTCGAGCATGCGCTGGCGCGGCTCCTCGTCCTGCTGGTCCACCGGCCGCAGCAAGCTCTTGTCGATGAGCGAGGCTAGATTCCCCAGGATGTCTATGCCCTCGCGCCAGTGGTCGTCCGCCCCCGCGCAGACCGCCTCGGCCGCCTCGAGCGCGCACCCGCCGACGAAGACCGCCAGACGCCGAAACAAGGCCTGCTCCTCCGGCGCGAGGAGATCGTAGCTCCAGGTTAACGCGCCGCGCAACGTCTTGTGGCGCGCCGGAAGGTCGTGCGCCCCACCCGACAGGAGGGTCATACCGCTATAGCCTCCCTCCAACCGCGCCAGCAGCGCGCCCGGCGGCAGCAGCGTCACGCGCGCCGCCGCGAGCTCGATGGCCAGCGGCAGCCCATCCAGTCGCCGGCAGATTTCGACTACCGGCGCGGCGTTGGCCGGCGTGAGGGCGAAGTCGGGCGCGACGGCTCGCGCGCGTTGGGCGAAAAGCTGGATCGCAGGGAATCGCTCCAGCGCGTCGACCGAGGGCGCGTCCCCCCGGCCCGGGTCGGGGATCGTCAGCGGCCGTATCGGCAGCCGTTGCTCGGCCTGTAGGCGCAGCGCCGCCTGGCTCGTCACCAGGAGGGCGAGCCGCGGGCACGTTGCCAGGAGCTCCGCCAGCAGCGCCGCTGCGCCTCTAACCTGCTCGAAATTGTCCAGCAACAAGAGCGCCCGCTTGTCGCGCAGCGCCGCCGTCAGACCCTGCGGCAGCGCCTGCTCGCCGCTCTCGCGAACGTCGAGGACCTTGGCGATGGCAGAGGCCACGAGGCTGGGGTCCCGGATGGGCGCCAGGGCGACGAAGACGACGCCATCGGGGTAGTGGTCGCGCACATCCGTGGCCGCCTGTAGCGCCACGCGCGTTTTCCCGACGCCGGCTGGGCCGACCAAGGTCAGCAGCCGCGCTCCGCCCCGCAGCACGCGCGCCACGGTCGCGACCTCCTCCTCCCGGCCTATCAGCGCGGTCGGCATCAGGGGGAGATTATATGGATAAGGCGCGGTTGCCGTCACGTTCGATGCCGGCTCCCCGGCCGAAATAGGTCGCCGCGCGGCCGCCTCCAGCGCCGCGCGGTCCGCGTCGGCGAGGTTGAGCGCCGCGGCCAGCAGCGCGACGGTATCGCGGCGAGGCGACTGATAGAGACCACGCTCGAGATCGCTGATCGCCCGCGCGCTCAGCCTCGCCCCTTCGGCCAGACCCTCTTGTGTCAGGCCGGCCGCTTTGCGATGATGGCGGAGGAGGTCGCCGAAGCGGGAAGGGTGGTTCGTTGCCATACCTTGTACCCGCTCTCCTGTCGCGCCGCCGCGCACGTTACCGTTCCTGGCAACATGGTAGCACGGCGGCGAGGAGTACTGCTGCTGTCGTCGAGTTATTTTGTGGCCGCGCGCGCCGCGACTAACAGCGCCCGCAAGGCCAGCTCCGCCCACGCCTCCTGCATGACGGGCGAGCCCTCTCGCGCAAAACGCGGGAGCTCGGCGGGACGCAGCACGGGGACGCGCGGGCGCTCCAGCAGGAGGGTAGCCCCACCCACGAGCGCGACGACCGGCGTGACCCCGTAGGCGGGGAGGCCGGCGCTGCGCAGGGCGTAGGTGACGCGGCGCGCGTTGGACTGGGCCTGCGCGCTGGGCTGGCCGTCGAGCGGCAGCCAGGGGCCCTCCGCCGCGCGGTACTCCCAGCGCAGCCCGCGTACGCGCAAAGGGCGCTCCTCGGCGTAGGTTTTGACCTCGATCACGAGCACGCGCGGCCCGATGAGCACGGCATCGATGTCCCCATCCCCGCCCGGCAAAAAAAGGTTGTGCGCCAAGACGTAGCCGTCGTCGAGGGCCGCGGCCAGCGTGGCGCGCACCACGCGCTCTCCGGCCGCGCCGCGCCGCGCCGCGGGCGTCCCCGCCCACGGCGGCGGCGCGGCGGCGAGTGGGCTCACGACGCGCACTGGTCGATGGTCGATGGTCGATGGTCGATAGTAACGTGCGGGCAGCCAATCTCTTGTGTGTCGCAGCGCATACTCATCAGAAGCCTCTTTCTTTCGACTTTCGACTTTCGACTTTCGACTGATCAAGCAAGCCTTCCGCCGCCGCGACGACCATAGCCGGCGTGACCTCCCGCAGGCAATAGCGGGGCGGGCAGCCCTCGGGGTAGCCGCGCTCGAAGCCGCGGTTGACGCAGGGCATGCAAGGCAGGGCCGGCGTGGCGCGCACGACGACGGAGCGGCCCAGCGGCTGCCAGGTGTGATGGTTGAACGGGCCGAAGACCGCCACGACCGGCGTCCCTACGGCGGAGGCGAGATGGGCCACGCCGGAGTCGTTGCCGACGAGGAGCGCGCAACGGCGCAGCACGTCGCCAAGTTCGTCCAGCGAGGTGCGCCCGGCGAGATTGACGGCGGGGTGGCGCATGTGCCCGACCACCTCTTCCCCCAGCGCGCGCTCGTCGGCGGAGCCGACCACGACGACCCCCAGGCCGCGCCGTCCGGCCAACTCGTCGGCCACGGCGGCGAAGCGCTCCGGGAACCAGCGCCGCGCCACGCTGTACGCGCCGCTGCCCGGATGCACCGCCAGCAGCGGCCGATCGGAGTCCAAACCAGCCTCGCGCAACAGGATGCCGGCCGCCGCGCGCGCCACCTCGGGCACGACAAAGGTGGGGACTGCCCTCACTCCCTCACCCTCTCTCTGACGCGGGAGAGAGGGTGAGGGAGTGAGGGCGTCCACCACGCGCAGCCAGTACTCCGACTCGTGGGCGGCGTCGAAGCCGAGGTCGCGCGTCCGGTGCGTCAGGAAGCGGCCGCGGCCGTTGTCGAGACCGGCGCGCGCCGGCGCGCCGGTGGCCAGGATCAAGAGGGCGAACTTGACCGTGCCCCACACGGTCACCAGGTGGTGTAGCAGCACGACCGTGTCGAAGCGACGCCGTCGCAGGTCGCGCACGAAGCGCAACAACCCCCAGGCCACGGAGGGGCGCAGCAGGGCGCGCGGGCTGTCGAACAGATGCTTCTCGACGGGCAGGAAACCGTCGGCCAGGCCGGAGTGTCGCAGCGCGCCGATTGTCGTCGGCTTGGTCATGGCCGTGATCGTCGCCTGGGGGTACGCCTCCCGCAAACGGCGCAGTGCGGGCGTTGCCAGCAAGACATCGCCGATGTCGCCCAGCATCATGACCAGGATCGTGCGCGAGGTAGCTTGCTCGGGGATCACATCCTTATTGTAGTCATTGTAGTCGATAGTCGTCGATTTTCTCGCGCGCAACCCTATGGTTGAGGGACACGCGCTCGTTATCGCAGCCAGCCGGAGGCTAAAAATGGACCAGTACGCTGAGACGAAGGCGCGCCCTTCTCAACCGTCACGGTGATGCGTGCGTAGCGGTCCATCGGCTGCGGCGCGGAGACCGGGATAATGGTCGCGTCGCGCCGCGCCGGCGGGCGGAACACGCAGGCGCGGTCGACACGCTGACCGTTATCGAGCCAGCACACATAACGCTCGTTGGGGGGAAGCGAGGGCATGTGCACCAACACGAGGTTGGCGCTGGTCCCGCCGGGGGCCATGGTCACCCAGCCGTATATGTCGCGCCCGCCGGCGACCTGGGCCACGGCCATGGATGGCGTCTTCCGGTGCAGCGAACCGGCGAGAAGCACGCTGAGCGCCAGCGCGATGAGCCACGGCATGATCGCCGCCGCGAGGAGCCAGCGCGCCGGCGCTCGACGTGCGCGCACGGCCAGGGGTGTGAGTAGGGGCGTCGGCGGCGCCACGGATGCCTGGTTCGGTGACGGCGCGACGCCGCGCCCGTCCGGCGGGCGCATACCTTCACGGACGAGGCGAGCCATCACGCGGTGCTTGAGGTCGGGTGGCGGCGCGTGTCGCGGGACGGCGAAGCCGATCTGCGCGGCGACGGCACGGTCGCGATCGGCCTCACGGCGGCAGCGCGGGCAAATACGCAGGTGCGTCTTGACCTCGTGTCGCTCTGCCGCGTCCAGCGCGTCCAGCGCGTAGCCGGGCAAGAGGGGATCGACGTGTTGCGCGCTCTGGCCGTGGTTGTGGTCGCCGTTCATGGAGCTTCCGCGCCGATCCCGCTCGGGCTCAAGAGGTTCTTGAGTTTCTCCAGACCCAGGCGCATGCGCGTCTTGACGGTGCCCAGGGGGTCACCGAGGCGAGCGGCGATCTCGCTCTGGCTCAACCCCCCGAAGTAGGCTAGCTCGACCACCTTACGCTGCGCCTCAGGCAGTTGGGCGAGGGCGCCCGTGACCTCCTCGTGGCGGATACTGGCGTAGGCCTGCTCGGACGGGTCGTCCTCGCCCGACTCTACGAGCTCCAGCCGCGCGTCCGCGTTGCCGTCGGCTATGTTGGGGCGCGCGCCGCGGCGGCGCAACTCGTCGATAGCCAGGTTCCGCGCGATGCCCAGGACCCATGTCGCCGCCGCGCCGCGCGCCCTGCTATACGAGGAGGACTGGCGCCACACGCGCACGAAGGTTTCCTGCACGAGTTCCTCTGCCAGCAGCCGATCACCGAGCATGCGCAAGGCCAACGAGTACACGGCCACCCCGTAGCGATCGTACAGCATGCCCAGTGCGCCGCTATCGCCTATGCTCACACCTGCCATGAGGTCCTCGTCGGGCCGATCTACCATCGCGCGCGCATCCCGTCTCCTCGGGGCTGTAGTCCAGACGCGCGCGTGTGCGACCTCTTCAAGGTACGCGTCTTTCACATGCGCGCCAACTGGTCACAGGTCTATCCCCGCGCATTATACGGCTTTTGGTAGCTATCAGCCGCTCGCCGTCAGCCGCCAGCCGCCCAACCATCGCCTCTCGCCTATCCACCGATCTCGTGTCGCAGCGCGCGCGCGCGGTCCTGCAGACCGGATAGGTTGTCGCGGAAGCTGCGGACGCGCTCGTGCTCGGCCCGCACGAAGCGGACGTAGGGGGCCAGGGCCGCGCGTATGCCCTCCAGCGCGGCCTCGAGCTGGCGCGCGAACTGCTCCGTCATGGCGCGGTCCAGACGCTCGCGCAACTCCTCCGATTGCGCGCGGAACCGCTGCTGCGCGCGTCGGCGGCGCGCCGGGATGATGTAGAGGCCCAGCCCGGCAAGGACTACCCCGGCCAGGATGCCGGTGATGTCGATGGCCGCCGTCGTGGCGAGGGCGACGACGGCCGCGCCGAGGCCTACGCCGCCCACGGCCGCCAGCCCCGTCTGCGCCACCGCGTCGCGCATCGAGGCGGCGAGCTGGCCGGCCTCGGACGTGCGGTCGTAGCGTTCAACCTCGCGGCGCGCGGCCCGCACGGTGTTCTCCAGCACCGCGCGGCGGTCCTGCGCGAACGACGAGCTCGTGACGGAGCCCAGCATGCCCTCCTCGCCCCCGGCTTGACGCCGGCGCGCCAGATACTCGCTCACGCCCTGCCACAGGCGCAATTCGGCGTCCACGGCCCAGTCCACCAACTCACGCACCGCGTCGTCGATGCGCCCGGCGCTGTCCGCGATCACGTCGCGCTCGAACCCCGCCTTGATGCGGCCGCTATTGAGCAGGTCCGGCACGCGCCCCAGGCGCATCGTTTCCTCGAAGAAGCGCGCGGCGCGCTCGTTCAACTCGAACACGATGTTGTCGACGCCGAGCAGGCGAGCCTTGAAATCGCGCTCCATGTCCTCACGGAAGACGGCCAACTGGCGCTCGATGCTCTCCTCCGTCTTGCGGTCCTCGGCCAGCAACTCGTCGCGCCCCCTGGCCGCCTCGGTGTAGCGCGCGGCCAGGCTCTCGGCCACTCCCAGCGGGTTGAGCAGCTTGTAGCGCACGCGGCTCTCCTCGTCGAGCGTCTCGAAGACGTAGCGGCGTAGCTCCTCGAAGCCGGAGAGGCGGGTCAACTCGGCGCGCGTAGCCGCGTTCTCTATCGCCTGCGCCTGGAGGGCCAGGCGCGCCGCGACAGGGATCACATGTGGGTCGAAGCCCAGCAGCGCCCGCGCGTTCTCCTTGATGAAGCGCACCAACTCGTCGACCTGCGCCGGGCCGGCCAGCAAATCGGTTTTGTTCAGCACCACGACCACGCCCTTGCCCCAGCCGCGCAGGCGCTCCATGAACTGGCGCTCGCTCTCCGTGAAGGGGCGGTCGGCCGAGGTGACGAAGAGCACGAGGTCGGCGCGGGGGGCGAAACGCTCGGTGATCTCCTGGTGGCGGCGCACGATGGCATTGGTCCCGGGCGTGTCCACGATGGAGATGGCGCGCAGGAACGGGGCGGGGTGCGTCACCTCGACCAGGTACTCGCCGACGGTGCGCTCCCCGCGCGCCTCGTCGTGCCGCAGCACGGTCACGTTCGCCGTGGTCGGCGTGATGCCCTCCTGGGAGACCGTCTCGCCGACGAGCGCGTTGATCACGGCTGATTTGCCCGCGTTGAACTCGCCCACCACCACAAGCAGGAACATCTCGTCGAGCGTGCCCGTGGCCTCGCGCAGGGTACGCAAGTCGTCCGGCGACGCGTCGAAGCCGGTCAGCAGCGCGCGCAACTCCTCGAGCAGCGCGCGCTCCGCCCGCACCTGAGTCCGCCGGCGTTCGTCCAGCACCTCCATCGTCGCGCCCGTCGCCATCCTCGCCACCCCCACGTCGCCACCCCTCCCACGTCCTGACAGCATTGTATCCGGTATTCGGAGCCGGTTATACTCCCCGCTGTTGAGCCTGCGACTAAAATCACATGGCGAACCATGAACACTACAATGTCTCGCCGGCTATCATCTGCCTGATGTACACACGCACGCTGGCGCACGACATCGCCGCGGCGCGACTCTGACTCGCCGTTTGTTTGCCATGCGACGCGGGTTGCAGGCCCGGCCGTCGGAGGTGAGGGCTCCCCATGGCACAGCCCCTGCGTGTAGACCGGCGCCGTAGGTAGGTAAGTCGTAGATAGATAAAAGGAGATCACCATGAGCGACGACAGTCTCGATCTACGTCCGGTCACTCCCGATGCGGCCGACGACGCCGTGCGCGCCATCTACGACGACACGCGCCACCACCTGCGCCTGCCCTGGGTGGGAGCCCTCTTCCAGGGTTACGCCATGTACCCCGACTATCTCGAACTGGCGTGGAATGCGGTCAGGGATTCGCTCGAGACGCCGCCGTTCGCCGCCGACGCGACCGCGATCGGCGCGCTGGCTGATGACAGCGCCGCGCGCCTCTACATACCCTCATACGACGAGCGCGACATCGCAGCCATGAACCTGGACATCCTCGCCATCAAGGACACGGTCGACGCCTTCCGCGTGGGCAACCCCAAGCTCCTGCTCGTGGCGACGGCGCTCCGGCGCGCGTATGCGGAGGGGCCTGTCGGCGGCGCGACAGGCGCCGGCGCGGACCTGCCCAACAGCGCCCCGGAAAGCGTGGAGGAGGCGCGCGTCGCGGGGACGGTGATCGAGACCATCGACCCCGGCACCGCGCCGGAGCGCGTCGCACATGTGTTCGACGATATCGAAGCCACGCTGGACCTGCCGCTCGTCAACACCGACTACCGCGCCCTGGCCCTGTGGCCCGACTATCTTGAGCTAGCCTGGCGCGACATCAAGGGACCCATCGAGACGCCGGAGTATGTCGAGGCGAAGCGGCGGCTATCCACGCTGGCCGGCGAGGGCATCAATCGTTTCGCCGCGCCCGTGGCGGCCACGCGCGAGGCGGCCCGCGGCGCGGGCGTGCCCGAGGATCAACTCGACAATCTCGGCGCCATCCTGGACCTGTTCGCCGATCTACTGCCCGGCCTTATCCTCAATATCGCCATGTTCTACCGTGCCATCGCATAGACCGTAGGCTAGCCCGCGCCCTCACCGTCCGATTGCCGCAGGCGCTTCACCTCCTGGCGCAACCGCTCGGCTTCCTGCTCCGCCTGTTGCCGCGCCTGCTCCGCCTGTTGCCGCGCCTGCTCCGCCTGTTGCCGCGCCTGCTCCGCCTGTTGCCGCGCCTGCTCCGCCTGTTGCCGCGCCTGTGATTCCCACGCGCGCCCCTCGGCCTCTTGCCGACGCCCCTCGGCCTCTTGCTCTGGCGTCAACAACAGGCGTCCCTCGCGCGTCTCGGCCTGCACAAAGGCGCCGCGTATCACCAGACGGAGCCCCAACACCTCGCTCCACAGCCGCCCCTGTTCGTCGCGCGGCCATGGCTCGAACAGGCCCGCCGCGCCGCGCCGGTACCCCTCCAGCGTCGACGCCCTGCCCTCGCGCGGCGTGAACAAGGCGTACTCCCGCACGTTTAGCAAGTCGTACGCGTGTAGCTTCTCCTCGTGGTCGCGGGCCGTGCTCGACGGCGAGACCACCTCCAGCACGAACGGCGGGAACACACCCTCCGCCTCCGCGTCGTACGAGGTACGCGCCCGCTCCGGCACGAACGACACGAACGTGTCGGGTGAGAGCGTCCGCTTGTTGGCGACGTCGGGCCACCGGAAGTTGATGGGCAACATGGCCGCCACGTACCAGGCCAGCCCTTGTTCGTGGGCATAGGTGCGTAGGCTCTGGGCAAACGCGCTGGCCGACCAGAACTGCAGGTCTCCCATCACCATCCAGGGCGCCTCCTCTGTGTCGTCTTTTAACAGCAGCATGAATAGCGTGTCTTCCTGCTCTTTCGTGAGCGGCGGCCGTCGCCACGGGGTCTGTATCATGCCCTTACCCTATCCTCCTGTGTGTCATCGAATGTCCACACACACTTGTCACATACCCTTGCCCCTATTATGCGCCATCGGGACAGTGGCGCGCACAGGTCTACGGCAGGCCGAGTTGCACCCGCATCGCCTGCTCCACAGCCAGCACGTTAGGGCGAGTCAGCACGCCGATATAGTCGCCCAGCCGTTCCTTAGCAACGGTGCGGATCTGGTCGGCCATGGCTTTGTGTGCGGCGCCGTTCAAGTGTACAAGCGCCTCCGGAGGGTAGATGCGCGCCGCGTTAGATGTCAGGGGCATGACTTGGACACGGTTAAGTATGCGGTTTGACACATCGGCGCTGACGATGACCGCGGGACGACGCTTGCGAATCTCTCCCCCACGCACGGGGTCGAAATCGACCCAATACACCTCACCGCGCTGCACTTACTCGAGTCCCTCATCGATGTCGGCTTCGATCCACTCCCATGCCTCGTGCTCACGATCGGTATCGGCCGCCATCTCGCGGTAGCCTGCCTCTAAATCGGCGTCCGTCACAACATGGAGCCGCACTAAACTCTCGATAAACCGGCTAATCTCACCCCGCCCAATTTTTTGATGCAAGCCTCGGTAAACATCATCGGCGACGGTAATGGTCAACTTGCGATGCATCATCCACCTCCAGCCTGGGCGAACAGCACGTATACACGTATTACCTTGATTGCTAGTTGACATTGAGGCAGGCGAGGGCAAGCAGGGACGCATGGACCTTGATCTCCAAGCCCGCGACGGAGCGGACGTGCAGGCGGGCGATGCCCATGGCGGTGAGCTGGCTGTAG
>JAABUH010000614.1_pt1 | contig 48884 bp, 73 predicted proteins | sample 5559121 | NCBI WGS metagenome assembly JAABUH01 (sample SAMN10711871, study PRJNA513364) | rock metagenome | isolation source: Antarctica rocks | place: Antarctica: Victoria Land, Battleship Promontory nord | collected 2015-12-28
GTATGAGTAAGAGGCCTGAGTGTAAGAGTGCCCATGGATCTGTTGTCCCTTGGTGATGTTGATGTCATGTGCAAAGGCACAAGGCCAGCATCAAGGTCTTACATGCAGTATGCATGTAAGGCTGAATTATAATGTACCTACCTAAACCCTAAACCCTAAACCAGCCAACCGAGACCAGGATCAACACGTGCCACCAACTTCCCCGGACCAACAGTAGAGTCGGTAAGCCATGCTCTACATGCGTGCATGCCAATGAACACCAGCCACCTTACAGCATGAGCGATATGCACACAACTAAAGATGATCAGAGTAAGTGAGTGATGCCAGCATGCTAGTCGCAGGCAAACTGACACCATACATAGATATCAATGCAATGCACATTGGTGACAAGCACTCACACAGGTGTGAGCAGATACTTGTTAGCATCAAGATGGTCTCTAAATGCAGTCATAAGGCATAACATCCATATGGCATTTGCAGTCTCATACTTGTAGAATAGCTTTGAAAACATGATATTGCCAATGCTGCCCAAACTTAAGCCTGACTTTGTCTGGATCATTGTTGATGACATGTATACTGTACACAACGGCTTGCTGCCAAGCATGGAGGTGCCAACTCTTGCCAACAACGCATACAGACACTATGTTTTGCAAGACCTGCATGGACAAGGCTGTGCTGCTACAAGCCAATTATTGCAAGCTGCCAAAGGACTCACTGATGCAGGGAATTTTTGGAGGAGCTGGAATGCATGGGAAACGCAGCAGATGGCCAAGAACAAAGCCTTGTCGATACTCAGTGTGATTAGCACAGCACTGATAGGGTTGATGATACCAAGTGCAGTCACAACCGTTATGCAATTGCTCTCAACTCTATTAGAAAGGCTATACAGCTGATAGCAATTGAATAACGACTGTGACTGCGCCGCTGCAACGTGCTCAAAATTTTAAAAGTGATGTGTAAGACTGGAAAGTGGTTGCAAAGATGCAATTTTTGCATTGTTGATCTTGTTGCACGAGGGGATCAAGCAGTGCCATAAACGTCTGGTATCGCTCACCATTTGCAACACTCATTTGCTGCGCATGTACCACTACACACGAAATTTAACATCATCACACCCATATATGATAGCACATATTATAGTTATAGCTAAGTGCTAAGTCCATTCATTCATTCATTAGATTCCAAGGTCGTTGGGGCCAACTATGACCATTTGACCAGTAGACTGAGGTGTCATACAAAGATATCCAAATGTTCTAAAACACTTATGAAAACGCTACGTAGCGTACAGTATACTGTTCACAGGTGACGCACTCTAAGCTAAACCAAAGGGTATGCATACATATGTCCAGATATCTGAATGGATTCTGCTGCCACCAAGGTTTTCCTATGTTCAAAACATTCCCTCAGAAAGCTAGCTATGACTTTGGGATCATGTAGAATAAAAATAAAAACGTGTGTAAGCCCTTAAGGGCCCAGGCTTGGGTCCCAAAATAGAATTATGAGTCTGTTGCTGATCAGGATGACACAATATGCGGGGCAATCAAACATAAGTTTAACATGATGTTCATCCTCTGCTGAATTAGAAGCGCCAAAAACACAACGCCGTTGCTCTCTAGGCACCTGCTGTGCTAAAGGCAAAAGCCTACCAGTATCTACAAGAAGACCATGACATCCAGTGCTTTTGCGAACTCTTCTTCTTCTACATCACTCTACAATACTGCTCAATCTTGTGAAGCCTGTCGTTGCTATCGCTCGTCGATGTGCCTTTAGAACCGATCTTATGCTGTAGGATCCCATCGCCCACGATTGCTCGCTCAAGTTTCTTGGCAACTCGACTTGTTCAGTGTCGCTCGCGATTCTAAGCACAATCAGAATGGACGAATTTGCAGAAAGCTTGCATCGAGAGAGAGTGTCCTCTTGGTCCGAGCAATACATAGACTATGAGAAATTGCAAAGCAAGGTCGAGGCAGCAGCAGAGCCCAACCAGGACGAGGCCACTTGCCAACAAAGGAAGACCGAAGTAGAAAGTATGCCAGGCTCCCTTGAAGTGGTTGCGCGACCTCATTTGTTGACCTTATGCTTCAAAGATTTCTGTACGCAGCTGCACTTGATGAGGAGATCAAGAAGATCCTGTCTTTCTATGACAGCCAACTGTCACAGACTGATCGGGGCTTGCAAGAGTTGCACAAGTCATTTGACGTGTTGAAGCAGCAAATGTCAGAGCATCAGACTGCTGGCGCTCCCAATATGCAGCTGGCTAACACTCACCTGCACATGTTGCAGCAAACCGGGCAGCATGTGACTGACTTACTGCAGGTCGGGCATGTATAGTTGGCATCATAAGCCCAAGCAAACATGCGCTGCTGCTCCTGATCAGGCCATAAGTTTTATTGTCCCCGCTGTGCTGTGCTGCAGTACATAAGCCTTAATGTGAGAGGCATACGCAAGGTTTTGAACAAGTTCAACAGAAGCAACAGCCCTCAGAAGCCAAAAGAGGGGTGCATGTCCTTAGAGGTGGATCGCCCTCATCATCCAGGCTCGCACTCCTTTCAGGTGCCGCTTGCTGATGCTGCATGTGCAACTCTCATGTCCCATGTGTTATGCCCTGCACACTGTAAGTCACACCCTGTCATCAGAGGGTGTGGCTCAGCAGCATGCAGTCTCGATTGTCACAGACATTTGTGCTGCTAGCTCAGGAACCTTTTCCACATGTACCTCTAGTGTCCATGAAGCTGTATGTGATGAACACCAGCCTGTAATCATGACTTGTTTCATGTGGCTTTATCAGTATATGCAAAAGAGAGACAACGGGAGTCTTGAGATGCTTCAGGGGACATCTTTACCAAAAGAGGTTGCTGAGCAGCTGGATGACATGTTTGAGCACACTGCTCTAGAGTCTGCTGCTCACTCCATCAAGAAGCAATATGAGCAACTTCAGACTTGGCAAAGGAGGCTTCAAAGCAGCAAACAATGGGCTGGTGATGCAGACCAGCAAACGCATGGGATCCTGCACAGGCAAGTCCACTGTCTTGCTTAGTAACTCGCTTGACTGTATACTGCATTTAAAGCAGGTCGTGGCGTTGAACCATGCATCTTGATTTGCATCCACCTGTTAGCTGGTAGCAAATTTGATGGCACATCAAGTTGTGCCTGCTGCTTCTGCATCAGGCTTGCAGATTGTATTCCACCTTTTTGCTCTTGCATGTGGAGTTTGGTATGTGTCATCACTTGATATGCAGGCCCTGAAATGCTATGATCTGCGACTGCAGGCTTGATTGCTCGGAGTATTGGGCAAAGTGGAACACCAATCTGGTGCACACAATCTCTCAGCGCGAGCGCTGGGCTGGCATCTATGAAAAGGCACCAAGCAGTGACAAGGCACTAGGAGGTTTTTTGGGGCTGGCCATCAACTGCGCTTGTGCAGCTCTCTATATGGTACTGCACTACCCCACTGTCACATTTGGCACAATCATGCTTTCTGGCAGCACATTGCAGCTTGCCTCATTGCTCACTGCAACTGAATAATAACAATAATAATAATTAAAACGCTCATCATGAGCTGGAAAGCGTTTTAATTATTATTATTATTATTATTATTCAGTTGCAGTGAGCAACGAGGCAACTGAATCTGTTTGTCCAATTGCATTGATTTGATGCTAGATGCACCAGGGTGCTTCGTACTCTTGAGACGCATGAATTGCAATGCAACTCTTGTTTTGCTGTGTCATGTGCATTTTTTAGGATTGGCATTGTTGCAGGCAAACTACCAGCTGATTCTGCCAGATATTGAAAAGTACCTGGGCCACATTGGGGCGTCATCTTCCTGGGCTGGCATTGCGATAGGCTGCTGTGATGTGGCCACCCTGCCTGGAGCACTGGGCTACAGCCTGTGGACCAACAAAAGCTTCAAGGCCCCTTTGCTGGCTGCGGCACTGGCTTGCATCTGTGGTAATGTCTTGTATGGAGCTGGTTATGATGCCAAGGCCCTGTGGATTTTGCTAGCATCAAGACTTCTGGTGGGCTTTGGTAAGCTGAAAGCTATAGCATTGCTTCTGAACTCAGTGCAAACACAGCCACTAGTGATTGTACCTCTTGCAATGCTTTGCTTGTTCAATGCAATGCCTTGCTTGTTGCTGATGGATGTGGCAATGTCACAGCAGGGCCACCTGGTCCACTGTTGATGTAAAAATTCACAATGCAGCTTGCAGAATGGAGTGCAAACAGTGTGATCTTGCCATACTCGACACTCAGTTGAGCAGCTTGGATCGGTTGATGTGGTTTTGTGTGTTTGCAGGATCGGCAAGGACAGTCAACAGGCGCTACATTGCAGACTTTGTTAGCAAGGACAACAGAACCAAAGCCAGTGCAGGTCTTGCCCCTGCCGTGCATGCACATGATTTTCTTCAACAGCGCCCTCACTTCTGCTGCCTCTCAAACACTGTCTGGTTTGTGGCATGTGAAATGGCGTGTGAAGTTTTCGACCACTTCATGTGTTCATGCTTTACATATTTGGTTTACCATACTGTCAGATTGCCGCAATAAAAAGCTGTGTGATGCAGCTTTTGTGACATCAAGCGCAGTGGGCATGGCATGTGGGCCGCTGCTGGCGCTGCCCCTGTCCTACCTGCCGACCACCTCCCTGGGGCCCATCAGCATTGATCCTGTGACTGCGGGAGGCTGGGTCATGGGCCTCCTCTGGCTTACCTTCCTACTCCTCACCCTTCTGATTTTCGAAGAACCCAAGTCGGGGTGACTGGCCTGTCACAGCTGCATTGCTCTGTCATGCTGCGTGTGGTCAGGCTGCTCCCAACTATGCATCAGCATACACTACTCTAGTCAACAAACCAGGCTTCAGCTCCGTGTGTGTGTTGCCCAATTTGTGTTATGTTTGCCAATTTAGACCTTGATGGCTTATGTTGTGCAGAGATGATAGTAAGCATGAGAGCAGCAACAACCACAATGACAATGAGCCCCTGATGAACAACCAAGAAAGCAACCCAGATGTGGAGCATGGCCAGGGGCAAAATGAAGGCAGCCAAAGCAATCCTGGAAACAATTTTAAGGAGGAAGATGACAGTGACTCCTTCAAGCAGCAGCTGCCCCCAACTATCCTCATGTTTTGCGTCTTATTTTTAGTGAAGCTGGTTCAGCAGGGCTTCTTAAGTAGCCTATCTGTCTTCACCATCAAGCTGTATGGCTGGTCATCATCACAGTCAGGGCTTACTCTGGCAGCATACGGTTTCACTCTCATCCCTCTGAACTTAGCAGTTGCCAAGGCATCCAACACCATCAGTGATCGTCTTTTTTCTGTGGTGCTACTGGCTGCAATTGGTCTGGGATCAGCCCTATGCATTTGCAGTGGCAAGCCCATGTGGCTCTTTTTCCTTGGTGGAGCTTTTGTGTTCATGGGATCTATGACACTGGAGGGGTCAGCAATGAGTCTCTTGAGCAAGGTAATGCATTCCAGCTTAGCTGAGGGCACTTTTAACACAGGCCTTCTGACAACAGAAGCAGGTGGGTTTGGCCGATTGGCAGGTAATCTGGCCAATTCTGCTTTCTCTCGTCTTTCTGGTACAGACACGCCTTCCCAGGTGTACAGCTTTGGCCATTATCTGTTTGGACTCCTGGCAATTTTGACTGTTGGCAATACTGCATACTTTGGCAGCATGTGGAAGAAGGTCAAAGACTGAGACTTGTTTTGATTGTCACAATACATATCTGCCAATCACTGCTGACGACCGAACAGCTGCTGCATTGCTTGACTTGCTCTTTATTGTCTTCTCTAGCGTTAGGCACAGACTTCATGAAGATGATTGGAGTTAAGCAGCAAGTCATTGCTGCAATGTCTCGCATAGAGTTATTCTCCTTGCAGATGATGGTGCTGCTTTTGAAAGAAAGACAGCTTTCATTGGGATGTGTCACACTTCCAATCCTGCCTGAAGATCTGCTTTGTACAGCATATGCTAAAGGCATGTCACAATGTCTTTTTGCACCAAAATGTTGATGCGCTTTTGAGCGGCCCATCCAGAACTAATATGGAGTTTGATTCAAGCAATACTATGATTGCTGTACTTTTAATATTTGATCTATCGACTGATATGCAGCAGTTTTGACATCAGGGGAGAAACTAAGTATGTTATGGTGAATATACCATTAGCTGGACAGCCGTATTAGATCAGTTTGAGTCACATCATATGTATACAGGTGTACGAAATGATCAGAATGTGTGTGTCATATAACACGTAGACAGATTTAACTGATGAGAATGTGCGCTGCCGTTTCTATGCCTGCGAAATAGTTCGCTCTCACGACTTGCACCGGATGAGAGAGTCCCTGCTGCACTGAACGTGCAACAGAATGCGTTTTGCCTGCTAGACACCTCCACTGCTTTGTGCCAACTATGCCTCAGGAATGTCCTCGCCCTCTTCGCTGACGTCTTTGCACAGTAACGTAGCTGCTGGCACATGAGATGGCAGTTGTGGCAAGTCTGCAGCATAATCCTCTGTTAGCCCATGCAAGTTTTTGCTGAATCAACCAACTGCAAAACGAGAACATAGCTGAATCAGCCAGCACAACATTGAAAGCACAAATGAAGCAGCCCCTGTGACCAGACACAAAAGCTGCCTGTGTGATGTTGTATTGTCACAGACCTGCGATAGGTAGACATACCTTTCAAATTTATAGACATTAGATCAAATGCAATGCAGGTGGTGGTTAGGAAGGACTTCTCAATCTTTGGGATCTTGGGGTAGCGCTGGCTGAAATGGGTAAGAATGGTGCGGTAAGCTCCACACTGCACAAACAAGATTCACTCAGTCAGGGATTGCAAGCACAGCCTGTCTGCTGAGTACGACTCGTTGAGCTGAAGCAGTAGGCTGACATAAGCTGACATGGCTGCTGACTGACAAGAAACAGTAGACAGAGCAGACCTGGGCTCCAATCTGGACAGCTTCACAGGTGAGGCTGTGGCGCTTGGCCAAGGCGTCCTCTACCAGCTCATCCTCAAAAGTTGCCTGCATACCAGCTCAAATCATGGCATATCTTGTGACAAAAGATTGCAGAACCTGCCCTCATGGATGTCACAAGAACATTAGCAATAGCTACTTGCGTTGCGCATTGGCTGAGTCAGAGGTGGGTTATGGTGAGAGTCACCATGTAGGATGAGCGTAAGTACATAGCAGACCAGAAAAGAAGTCAACACACCTCATGAATGAGCAAAGTGGCATCTTTGGCAGCATGCACCATCTGTTCACAGGGCCGTGTGTCTCCACTGAACACCACCTTCCAGCCAGACTCCCCTTCCAGGATGGCAGCATAGGCATGTGCACAGTGCACCACCAACAAGGACTGCAGCGTTTTCAACCCCAGCTGTGCCTTCACTTGGCTCACTGCCGCTTGCATCTCCTGGCTTGGCTGCAACCAGAGGGTGCCATCAGATTTAGCTGCATGCTACATGCCATCAACACAGATGTATGCAGGAACAGGTTTTGCTCCTGTTGTGAATACTTGAAGGCCATATTGTTGATGTGTTGTGTGGCCTGAGCCAAGGCAGCAATCAAGGTCAGAGACAGTCTAGTCAGCAGAGACTACCAGAAGGCAATCCTTTGACTTCAACGAGGAAGTAAACGGTCGAGTCTCATCATGCCTTGACAAACCACAACACATCATTGTTGGCAGAGTACATGACTCAACAGTCTGCCAATCTTGGCATAGAACAACTCACAAGGTTGTGCATTTGAGCAGTCAGCGTGGGTGCAGCTGTATACCAACACAGCAAAGATGTACCTCATGCTGTGGCTGAGCTAGAAGGCCAGTTTGGTTAAAGAAGAGGTGAGGCATAGGCTGCATGGCTGCTGTGGTGTGCAGTATCCTCTCCAGGCACCAAGGGCCAAAGACAGGCAGGGCAGAACAGTCAGGGCCAAGCCATTCAGCTCGTGCTGCCAGAATCCTGCATAACAGACAGTTGTCACAAACCTGGAGACACAGGCAGTGACAGACAGAGACAGACAATGTATGGGGTACCTTACACGGCTCACAGGAGCACATCGCCATTCATACAAACATGCACATACTAACATCAGCTGATCCACTTGCACATGAACCCCTGCTGTAGCACAAGCATGCAGGTACAGTTTGCACTCCTCGAATTACCTGTCAGCGGTCCCAATGGGCCCCACAAACTTGCTTTGGGAGGGCCAAAACATGCATTGATGCTGACTGCAACAGACAATCAACTGAAGCCAAACACAGTTCAGTACAGCCATGCATGCACAGCCATGCATGCACAGCCATGCATGCACAAGTACAAGCAAGGGTTTAGGGCGAGCCCATGCTGGAGTGTGTGAACCACCTTGGCAGGCCAGCATGGTGATCAGCGTGTATATGAGAAATCCATACACAGGCCAGGCTGCAAAGTATGTTTTTCACTTTAGCACGGCCAAAGCGGCGCGTGAGCTGCCCCAGGGTGCCCTCCCCACAGTCTAGCAGCATACCCCCTCTGGCAAAGCGGTTGATGTAGATGGAGGTGACATTGCGGTACTTGGAAGGCATGGCAGCGCCTGTTCCCAAAAAGACAACCTCCAGCTCCTCTGCCCCAGCCTGTGCAAGCCTCAAACGCATCTGACAACCAAGTCACAGACACAAGCATGCCATCATACCATACACACTTGACAGCAGGTTGCAGGTACAATCAACACCAAGCCTTGGTACATGGGCTGCCCCTTGCCCTGAGACCAGACCATTGCCTCATCTGAAGCAAACAACAGCGTGACAAGAAGGGATTGAGTGCATGCGTGAACAAGGCGCATGGCATGCTAGACCAGACGCGCAAGAGCGAGCAGCAGGACAAAAAGTTCACAAGGGAGATGGTGGACCTGTGTGATGACATCAGGGATTTCTTCAGAGGGGCTACACGCCTCAGCCTGGCCTCTCTCAGCTGCTGCAATCACCTCTGGCATCTCTACAATCAGCATCAAAAGTGAACGCCACAGCGATCCCAGCAAGGCAGTGCTGTGGCTATGGCTGATTGGATGATGACAACACGAAGTTTCACTGCAAAGTCAGGTCTTCCCTGACACAAATGTGAGATGTCGGGTAAACCGTTGGCAACATGAGTAGTCTTGGCAACATGGGGACAGAGAGCAACATAAGGCTTTTGACCTGACAGTTGCACAGCATGTCATTGGACAAGACTAAGGCAGACCTGTCTTGAGCTGGCCTTGAATGGCTGGAATGCTGAGCGACTGCTCAGCAGTCTCCACAGTATCGACGCGTGAAGCTGGTCGCAAGTTGTAACGCAAAAGGTTGCTGCCTTGCAGTCTGGATATTGAGTCAGGCTGTTGTAGCTGTGCTTCTGAGGGTATCGCAGTTGAGCTGTCAGGCCCAAGGGTCCGAGGCAGCGGAAAGGCCTTGGCATCAATGCAGTTCAGCTTGATCTGCACGCCAGTAAACCTTTGCATGAGCACCAAACCCAAGTGCAGATGCAACCAAGACTGCAGAGTGTTCTGTGTCCATTTCCGATGACTGTAACAAAGTACATGTGCACAACACAGGTGTGCATGCGTTATGACTGTGGCTGACCTGGAGAGTGGCAGGAGATGGAAGGGTGACTGCGGATGGCACAGCTTCACAGTTCAGCACAATTTGCTTTGTGGAGGTGCCAAAGGCTGCCATCCACTGCTGATATTGGGGCATCTGGAGAACCTGCATCATCAGCTGACCAACATGACAAACATGACAAACATGCCAGCCTGACGAACATGAGCACACTAACATTCATTGAGCACCAATCCATGTAAGCACCTGTTGCACAAAGCGAGCTGTGGCAAAAGCCTGTTGCAATGCATGTATACACTCAAGAAGCAAGAGGTCAACATAGTTGAGATATGGGACACATGCAGCCCCTACCTCATGCGGTGCAAGGTGAACAATGCAGTTCACATTCTCATGGGAGCTGCTGTTGGCAGCTGCTTCAGAGGAAGAGGAGTGGTGCAGGAAGAAGGGTTCCCAAGCAGAAGAAGATAGTAGAGCAGGCAGGTGGGCAGGGCTGGGGCAGTCTGCGATGATGACTACAGGAGCTGCAGGTGCTGCTTCCAACACCTGCAAGCCTGCCAACTCTCAACGTAGCTTTTAACAAAATCTGTGAGTTAGCTGGTACAGCATAGCAACTGACATGAGACTGTTGAAACCCTGCAGCCCACGTCTCAAGTGTCAGTGAGACCTCTGGGAGATATGCCATATAAAGCATACACAAGAGAAACAGGCATGCAAACACAATCAAGCCTGAGACATTGGGAGCAAGCATGGGGCTGCTAGACATTGCAGAAAGCAGTGCTGCACACCAAATAGCAAGAAGCAGACAGAAGCTGACCTCTTCAGGCTGAACCATGCAGTCTTTGCCCATGACTGCAGTGCCGGCCTTGAGCTGGCCATACAGAGGTCCAGGCTTCACCCCCAACTCTTTGGCCTTCTGTGGCAGAAACTTGCCTGGCATAGAAGTGAGACGGCATATGTAGCAAGCTGCTAAGGGAACCTTGTCCTGCAAGCAAAACAAGCTTCTGGCTCAGTGGAAATGTGTCACAAGCGCCATGCATGCCTGTCCAGGCAGATTCACCAAGTATTGTTGGAGGAAACACAATCATAAGCAGGCATGCGTGAGTTTGTAAGTTGTGATCATGGCACTCTGACCTGTTCTTGCACAGTAGGCAAGCTGCCATCATCTGTTTTCTGACGCTTGTTGGGCTGCAACTCTGCGCCATTTGAGCCTGATTGCAGAATCACTGGTGTGATGTTGACAGCCTTGTTTTGAATGATCGCAGATGATACCGGAGCTGGTGGACTGAGCTGAGTGCTTCCATTGAAGGCGCCAGGTTCTAAAGGAGCTGCAGGCTCAAGCTCATGCAGATTGACCCCCTTCATGCGCATGTAAAAGGACATGGCCTTCCCAAGGTGCTCAATCCCCTGCACATGACCGCTCTGTCAATGTCCTTGATGTTGTTTGTAGACAGCTAGCTACAGGTGAAGTGTGCGAGAGGTCAGCATACATTTAGGCCAAAAAGACATCAGTCAATGCAAGACACAGAAGTGCTATGCCACATCTGGCTGGTATGCATGACATGTGCACCTAGATGCGCTACAGACCTTGCTTGTTGAATGCGCAAAGCAGCATTGCAGCACACCTTAGGTCCATAAATGTCAGCATGGAAGTTGCTGACTGCTCCAAGTCCGTCGTCAACTTGATGTGAAATTGAAGAGTCTGCCATCGTCAAAACCATGCCTGTCATATACATCAGTTGGCAGGTCAGAACCAAGTTGAAACTCAGACGCATTGAAGAAGAGCTGGTCAGATTTGCAGGCATTACCTGGAATCCCACCCACAGCATCCAGAGAGGCCCTGGTAACTAGGATGTTTGGCATGCGATTGAGCTTGAGTTTGTGCTGGACACAGAACCTCTGGAACCCTTCTCCTGCATTGAATATGTACCTGCAGAGAGTGACATTTGGAATGACATCCAAACAGACAATCTGTGGCTCGAGTGGCGAACTGCATACGAAGCATATTCCAGGTGAGGAGTACCTTTGGTGATCAAAGAACAGCAACACAGATGGTACTGCATCTCCTGTGTCCAGTCCCAAGCCGAGCACCTGAGTACATCATCAACGTATTTGCATGCGATGCAACATCTGCTCTCGGGCCCAGTAACGGAGAGTCCAGCCCCTTGAGTTCGTAGCCCCTGCACAAGCATACCTGCAGATATGCGGACCCATTATTCCTGTTCATCTCAGAAACCTCTGACGGGTTCTGTGAAACTCGTCTAGTGGTCACCGAGCAGACACGATACCACAGCTGATTGCGAACTTTGTGGTCTGTACGCAAGATGTTGTAGCTTCGCAAGTGAGAACGATGGGCGTGCAGAGGCAAGAGCCAGACGCGGCGTGCAGCGAAAGCGCTGACGAGAGAGCAACTTGCTGTGGTCATACCCGACAAAACATTGCGCAAGCAGGCTGGCCTGCACTGCAGAACCATCGTTAGGGTTGCCGCCTATGACTCATGGCTGCAACTCGCAGCACAGCATGCTGGTCACGAGGCAGCTCTTGTCAATCCTCTATAGGTATACAGAAACGTCCAACGTGCAGTGGAAATCTCTACTCAGAAATCTCTAATTATCGTTTCATTCCAGTGACACTTCTTATACTTTGCGTGACTGACAACATGCGCTTGCAGTAGCAAGTCCGGCATGATCACTGCACCACGGCGTGCACAAAAAATATCCCAAGATTTCCCATGCATCATGTCAGGCCAGTTCAAATGGTTTTGCTGATGCATGTGTCTCAACCTGACTTGCAGTGCTGGCTTGAAGCTAGGCGTATAATATTTGGAAGGCAACATTGCATCTAAAGAACTTGCAGACATGGCTTATGTGACCACACCGCAATGGACGTTGTGTATGATGGTTTGTAAGGTAAAATTGCATCTAAAGAGGTTGCAGACATGGCTTGTACAACAAAACTGCGATGAACAATGTGCACACACATCGTGTACGGTGTTTGAAAGGTAACATTGCATCTAGCAGAATCACACAGGTTATATAACAAAATTGCAATGAACATTGCAACTCCGTAGCCTAGGGAACGCTATGTGCACCTAAGGTCACAGGAAAAGCTAAGAACTTGGGATGAACTGCATGGCATATGACTTGTACAAGGGCATCATGAACTACATGCTTGGCTTGAAAGCTTGCTGCTTCTTCATGCTTGATTTGGTGACAAATTGCAGATTGCTAGCATCAGCCCGGATGTTGCTGACATCGCTTGCCCGCAATCGGTCAGCAGCAGCTGACTTGGCTGCCATGGCCTCCTCCTTCTCCTCGTCACTGGGTGAGCTCTCATACTCATCCTCATCCAGGACCCAACCTTGTACTGCGTACAAGAACTCCTTGAAGCTGATTTGACCTGCACACATAATCAGCCATGTTGTGGTACAGCCTACTAACAGTGCTAGGAAAGCTTAGTCAACCCAAAATTGTGCACCCTGACAGCGGTGAAGCAGCATGTGGTCGCTCAGATGTGACACTCATATAACACTTTTTCAGTCACAGCTGCAAGACATATACCGTGTCTACACCAAGACAGGTCATGCAGCTGCAATATGTCTGCTTGCAGTTTACACCGATTGCCAAGTGCAAATAAGTGATCTCTCTGCACAGTGCCATTGACACAGCAGAAATGTTCCAGGCATGCATGACAGGACTGACTAAGCTATTGAGCAGGAGATTGATGCTGGTGAGCTATTGTCAAGGGAGTCTCTCTGGGCTGATGACAAGTCTCCAGACAGCAAATGTTGACAAACAGCAATGGTGCACGGGACTTGTCCAAATGTTCTTAAGCCGGGCCTAACCATTGTTGTCCCAGTCCAGCTCCTCAAAGCGGCGAGCAATAATGCCTTTCATGGCAACACCCTCCAGCTGCTTGCCTCCCTTGTCACCCTCTAACAACACTGCTGTAACCTCTATCTACAAACAAATGCACAAAAGTCAGACCATACTGAAGCCATGGAGGCAAAATGCCTCGACATGAGTGAATAGCACAGTTGGGTCTGGTGCAGCACAGCAAGCTGGCATGCTGTTCACTCATGCTCGCCAACATGAGTGTGCTGAATAGCTGTTAGCAGAATGTTGCAGAGGGAGCAAAACTAACCCGATCCATGAAGCCATCTCCAGAAGCATCAAAGAAGCAGAATGTCTCCTGCGCCTGAGCAACAGGAGCACAGGCTTACATAGCTGTAACAGGGCCTGCAAAAGCCTGCTTACATAGACAATGCAGTTCCACTGGATTGTAGACTTACTATGTTGAATGACTTGATGATATCTGGATCAAGGTTGGTAATCTTGTCTCCATCCTGTTGCAGGCCAGTCCAGGTCAACAAATATCTTGGGACATGTCAGAGCATTTGTTGGCATCATTGATATTACCTCTGTGCTGATCATGTACAGAACAGCTAGCACCACAATGAACTCTCGGAAATCAATGCTTTTGTTGCCATCCAGGTCGGTTGCATGGAACACCTTGTCGACCACCTCGGTGCTGATATCAAAACCCAGCTTGTGGCAGCCTTCCGCCAGCTCTTGCAGGTCGATGACCTCATTCCCATCGTTATCTAGGCTGTGAAAGACTTTTTTGCATTTAGCAAAACCCCTGTTGAGGTGCCCAAAGCGCAGCAAAAGTTTGTTGAAAGAGGAGGCCTTGACTTGTTGTCTGGATGCGCGCTTCTGCAGGAGCATTAGTGGTTTACAGCAAATGCAACACTGCAACCACTCAAGCAAAGAGAATACAGACCCCTTATGAGCTGCATCAAGTTCAAGCTGCGCACGAGGGGCAACTCGCATTTCACCTTGAGCAACTCCGCCTGCAACACCAGGTACACTCAACACTGCCTTGCTTGGAAGTATGATGGCAATACTGCACACAGGCGAACCTACCAACTTGACGTCGAGAAAATCGGTGGCTTCTTGCTTTTTGTCCTGCCCAAACAAAGTTGTGGCTACGTTACCCATGTCTATAACGACATCCGCTTGGTTGGCTGCAACGTTGCGCTCTTAGTTGCGCTGTTACAAGCTATTACTCACGGCTAGTAAGGGTCTTTTGTGCAAGTGAAGCGACGGGATGTCCGCACACCTCTTTGCAACAAGGTGGTATCTCTTGCGATTCCTGGATCCCGGTAGGCAGATAATAGTACCACACAGCAGCAGCAGCAGAAATCAAACCTGGCACCTTGTCACTCGCTGACTACACTATGCCAGATTCCCCGTTCAACTGTTCAGCTTCATGCGCTGTCGAGCCATCTCTTGAGCCCCGTTTTGTTCTCTAATCGGCATCCTGCTAGTCTGTGCTGTCATCTGAGACCGACAGGCTCAGCAGCCAAGGCAGGGATTGCGTTTTGCTGGGTGTTGTGAGAGGTGAAGTGTCTGCATGTCTGCTCTTGGTGGTACGCTGCGACAAGAAGGTCTCAAGGTCGCGGAAGCAAGGGTACGAACAGCATGCATGATCGAGGTTCTTTACGAGTGCGTTGAGTGGTCAATTTTGAGCTGCTTCGATGTCTGTATCGCTTGTTGAGGCACAGCATTCTTGTGAAAGCGTCTGTTGTCGCCAGGTGAGGGCATTGACCAGAGAAGTTGGCAGTCTGAAGGAAGATCTGCGACGGGAGATCAAGAGACGTGAAAGAGCAACCTTCAGCATCAGAGAAGCGGAAGAACTCAAGCAGGAGGCAGAAAAGCGAGTCAAGCAGCTGGAATACTCAAAAAGGTCATTTCTTATTGCGTTGTACTGCTCCAACACACCATCATCATGTGAGGCAACAGGGTATGCTCAGTACAAACAGCATGCAGGAAGCTAGAACAGGAGAGCTTTGCTGCTCAAGAAGAGTCTAGAGCAAATGCAGCCAAGAGCAGAGCAGCTGCAACATGTGCCAGGTATTGACGCACTGCGTTTTACCTTGAGCATCTTCACACATGTAGCATAGCTTGCTGGGTGCGCAGGGAGGAGCTTGCTGCATATGAGGGCAATTTGGCTGAGCAGACAGCAGACAGCCATCACCAGCTGCAAAATATCTTCAGTCATCTACAGGTAACTTAAGAAGTCTTTGGTTGCTTAAACACGCTTGCTTGTGGACTTGTGTCTTTTTTGTTTGCAAAGCTCGAGCACTGAAAATATTTTGCGGCTGCAGAAACTGCAGATGCTGCTCTTCAGCCCTGCAGAGCTGGATGACCTGCCAATTTCTTCTGGGGTAGCGCCTGTGGTCCAGGTACCTCATCGCTGCTTGTGTCTGTTGCGCCAGCCTGTTCAATTCCTAATTAAGCCATGTATTGCTACACACTCTTCTGGTTTAGCCAAAGAAGATCACAGCACAAAGTATATGTATTGCGCATGCAGAGTGAGCTGAAGGAAGTAATGCATGCCCTATCTCATCTCAGCAGTAGCTTGCCTGGTGAGTCGACCTGCTTGGCTTTGACAGCGCCTGCCAGCCCATGCCGCCATGGCAGGCAAGAACACAAGAGCCACCACATGGAGCTGGGACGCTTGCGCACTGAAGTTGCTCTCTTACGGGTGAGACGGCCAACATGTCTGGATATCCATCCCTTTCAGATTGCAAAACGCATCACCTCTTTTGCACTGAGATGACTCTCACAATATGCATCCTGTGTTGTGTACACTACAGGCACTCAAACAGTGATATGGCAGTTTACCTCAGTCTCTGATGTCTCAGCCACAAATTTTGCGTGCAATGTCTGTCTCTTGTTCTGTAGGCACAGAGGCAGGTACAGCAGGACACCAGCAATTGCGATCAAGCCACAAGTGACATGGAAAGCCTTATCCCGGAGTACCGCTCAACTCTGGCTCGCATGAAGAGGCAGGTGGTTGAGCTGCATTCAAAGCTGAAAGATGCATGCTGTGAGCGAGACTCTTTGCAACAGCAGGTGTGTCCAGGTCGCACAACAAGCACTTACAGGGGTCTTTTGAAGCCTGTGCAGGCCAACAGTCCACTCAGCCTGTGGACTCACACCTGCTTCTGTTTGTACAGCTAAGCTTGCCTGGCGTAGCGCATTGCAGTTGCAGCTGCACCAGCATCAAGCACCTGCATCATTTTGTCTTGCCCGTGCGCTTTGATGCAACGCCTGCGCTATTGCGGCCAGCCCATCAGCTGCACACAGCACAACGTGCAAGTCTGCTGTTTCCTGCTACCGTACAAAAACAAGTGAATGACATGATATCAGAACTTGTGGCATGTTGCAGGTGGAGTCTTTGAGGAAGGCTGTCAAGCTGGGTGGAAATGCCAAGAAGAGCAAGCGCAACTCTTCCCCTGGGGTCAGACCAGACGTATGCTGCAGCAGTCTTGTTAGCCTGCGCATAATTGCCCGCTGCAACTGCGTCTTATGCATGTGCATGGCCTAATGATATCATGCTGTGTTTAAAATGGAGTTTTGCTGCATGCATGACATAATCAGACTTGATATGTCAGAGGAGCACTGCCTGCAGGCGTTAGAGGAAGATGAAGATGCAAAGCGGCTGATCAAGGACATCAGGGGTCTGAAGCATCGCTGTCAAACTCTGGAGGCCCAAGCTGACTCCCTAGGGTTAACAAATTGTGAGCTGCAGACTGCCCTGGCAGACAGGGAGGAGCAGCTGCAGCGCCAGGCTCACGTCATTGCAGACTTGGAAGCCACCATCACTGCCCAGAGCTCAGACATCCGCACAGCCTTGCAGCTGGTCAGTCCTCCAGAATATGTTATCAACAGTGAAAACAAGGCCGAGGGACCTCTGTCTGCCGCATGTGGCATGCGTCATATGCAAACAGCACAGCGTTGCATCCTTAGACGCAACTTCTGAGTTCTCCAACTGTAGTCCCTAAGGACTGCCCTTCAGACTTCAACCCCAACAAGTTGCGCCAGCCCATTTCATGCTGAAAAGCTTATGCAGGTCTACATGCATTATGTCTAACAGGTTGCAGCTGAAGTGTGTAAGTCACGCTGTGTTGTTACGTTGCTTGCATGCTTGTAGGTAACACACAAGCATGACAGGTCACATTCAGGCAATGATGACTTGGTGGTTGCATCATATCCTCAGCGCAGCCCTTGCAAGTCAACGCTTGGGCAGCGTCCAGCAGCTCACTGTCGTGCCGCTAGCCCAGGTCAGCAGAGAGCACATGCTCAGGCGACCCAGTGGCATGCTGCCATAGATAGCTGCAGTCCGCTGAGATCGCAGCGACTGCATCAGCATTCCAGCAGCATGGACACGCTGTGCAGAGATATGCAGCAGTTGGATGCACAGATAGCAGACCTGGACCTGAATCTTGTGTCAGCAAGTCATAGACTGCACTGCTGAAGTTGTACATGAAGGCTGTGAGTAGGCATGTGATTGCAGCAGTTGACAAGCTGTAGCCAAGGTGCAAATCATGTATACAGTTAAGAATGTGTCTACTCTGAGGTGCTTCCAAGTACATGCAGCATTGTTGATACATGTATGCTGCTGAGGCTTTGAAACTTCTTGTCTTGTGTTTGGACCAGTACAGTCTTGTTTCTCGAGCGGGTTGTTGTTGCTGTATCAACGTTGGGCATTTCTGCAATGAACATGTCCTCCATGACATGACATGTTCTGCAAACGGATATGCATTTGCACTGACATGCAGCCATGTACCAGGTATGTTCGTTATCCTTACTCAAATCTTTCAAAGAATTTTGCAGGGGTGTGTTTGGTCGTCTACGCTCTGGCTTTGTGCTTTTCGTCGGGTTGATTCGTTGCCATGTCATTGCAATAGAGAGGTTGCAAGTCCAGCGGGGAAACGAATAAGAAGTCACCCGAGAACGGCCTTGTACTCGGCCTTGTACTAATGGCAGGGCATGTCTGATTGACTGTGCAACTCTGTTTTCACAATGAAAGCATACAAGCTGGGCAAGTCATCAACTGTCAAGTGGACCAAAGCAGCTTTGATGTGAGAGATTGAGTCATTTGAACAAGATCGGCTGGTCCTTTTCACTTGCGAACGCTACGTATACTAATCTTGACGAGCAGACGTACCAAGCATGCTGCGCAGTGCGACGCCTTACCTGCGACTGTTAGAGCAAGCGGGGGCCAGATCTGTACAACATCGTGCTTTCGCAAGTCAAGATGGTGAGGCATCTTGCAAAGCATCATATAAAGCTGTGTCGTCGTTTGCATGCTGTATGCTAGGCTGCCACGGCATGCCACTCGATTTCAGGCCGCTTTCGCGCTTTTGGCCCACGGCAGCGATCTGCGAGTATTGGTACAGCCAAATGACGAGCAACATGATGGCTTGCAGTGAAACGAGCTGCGACCATGTCACAAGGTGAAGCAAAAGGCAAAGCGCCAAGTGAGGCACCTACGAAACCATCACAATGGCAGGGAACTCAGGTCAGTTGGTGAATGTATTTCGAGCATCTTTGCCTTTTGCATTATGAAAGTCCACCCAGATACAGGCAAGGACCAGCTGTCTAAAGTAGTTTGAGAGTCATGACACCACGGCTTACTTGACTGCACTGCCAGTCCTGGCTGTCATACATTGATGTACTGCAGCGTGGGCACTTGGTCCTGGGCATCTCTGGTGTACTGTGTGCTGGAGTTCTGTATTCATGGGTCAAGAGCCAGAACGCAGACAAGGAGGTGCTTGCAGACAAAAATCACAAGGGTGAGAGCAAGCAATTCCCTGCTGCCAGCAATTAAAACCAGCCACAACCCCAATAAAATGCTTATGCGGCAGCAGGCATCTCCTTGTAAAGTTTAAACCACATGCAACAGAAACAGACACATCATAATAGAATGTTTGCATTAAATATATTGTCTTTGAGCATGCTCTCATGCAGTTAAAAGCCATGTAGCTGCACAGCGTTTGCATTAGCATATGCATAGCATGCAGCACTAGCATATATGTGTCATTATGCGCATTCCATCATGCTAATTGTGTAAGACTTTGTTTCATCTCAGTATAAGCTGATGGCTGGTGGCCAATGCACAGTCCACAGCAAAGTGACAGACCAATTAATTGCGTATCACCTCGTTGCACTTGATCACATATAGAAGAAGACAAAGGTGCAAGCTGCAGCAGACTTGACAACATCTGAGAGCTTGTCAGGAACTTCAGCTGAGTTTCAGGCTTGGGCCGGAGTAAATCGCCACCCTCCCATCCTTGATTGCTTCAGCCAACCCCAGGGCACATCGGGGTGTCGGGAAATCAATGTTGGCGTTTCCCTGCGTCAGTTCGTTATTGATGTTTGCCCAACTCATTTCAAGTTTGTTCCCTTAGCCATCCTGGTTTGCTGTAAAGTGAGCACCGGGCCTGCGTCGATTCAAGACAGCTGTATCAAAACAACGAATGTGTAGCCAAAGGTGACTGGCCGTACCTGATTTTACTCTGCAATACGCGTGGCCAACCATTAAAGGCAATATGAATTGCATTTATAGGGGAACGTGCATGGGAAGCTGCCTTTCACCTTGGCTCACAAGACTGCATATATGAAGGTGACCTCTGCAAAAGTTCCCGTCATAATGATGGCCAGCTACCATCATATTTTGTGAAGCATGTGCCTTCACTTTTTATACTTACTGAGTGCATGTGAAGTTCCTCACTCAAGCTGCTGAAACTAGCAACGATGACCGATGCAAAGCAAGGTGGCGATGGGCGCATCAGAGCTGTTGTTGCTGAGTGGGAGATGGCAGAGGCCGTTAAGACGGTGCGTGAGACCCCTACCGGCATGTGGCGTTGCTTGATGGCGCACCTCAGCCTTGAGCTGTGACACAGGACCGCCGAGGCTGGAACTCAGAATTTGCTAAACCTTACAAACCTTTGGGGGTGCCAAAGCTGGATCTTGCTGCCCCTAAGGACATTTTACGTCAGAGAGAAAACGTGCAGAAATCCTTTGGGCAAGGTGCAGCTTACAATACGCTCTGCAAAAACCAACACCTCTTCATGCATATGACTGCTTGGCCTTCAGCTTGCAGCCTGCAACGAATGCATCCATGCAGGACGGCAATCTACGTCTGCAACTGGGAGGCTGTCAGAAAAGATCAACAATCTATTGCTTCACAGCACTCGCTCAACTGGCCGCGAAGTGATGCACACAGCTTCTGATGACATGCAGCAGCGCATCAAGGTAGCTTGTCATTAGTGCATTGCCCATGGTGGCTTTTCCGTTGGTAGGCTTCATATTGTGAGGCACCGGTGCCCTCAGCGTGGAGCAACAATGGGCCTATCTCGCAAACAGTCTGCAACTTTGGTCTAAGCAGACATGATATGCAGGCAGCCCGACCTGCACTGCAGCGTGTGAAAGCAGGACAGCCATTTTTGAAAGTGGTTGGGGCTCCACCTGCTGAGCCAGGTGCCTCTTGCCATAATCCATAGTTTACAATAGTTTTGTGGTTTTGGCCTAATATATGCCAAAGTGCATGCAAGCATGTGACAAGCGACACTCAGCTTTGTCTGTTAGAGACGTGTTTGAGAAGAGTGTCTCTGCAAGCTTGCAGACGTGGTGAAGACTAGCAGCAGAGTTGTCATGTCAACAAAAGTGTGCAATGGTGCAGAACACATGGCTCTTGAGTCATCAGCAAGGGTGGCTGTCACAAATGCTATTGAGAACAAGGATGATCTGGGCCAGATGCTAGGTGAGGCCACAAGAACACTCTACGCCCATGTGCTGCACCGGCTTTGACATGTGGTATCATTTTCACGTCTAGGGCTGTGATCCCTACCAGTTTCTTTCATGCGACATGCTTGACCAGCTGTATGTGGCCTAAGCTGCATATTGCTAGCACAATAGCACAGGAGCAGACTCAAGGGAGAGTGCCTGTCATGCCTCCCTGCAGCGCTTTCACTCACTCCTCACCTGACAACTCTGACAACAGTTCTAAAGGTTGACAGGCTAACAGAGCATGAAAGCTGTGTGTTTGCAGGCCCAGCACGGTGGCTTGCATCAGCACGCAAGAGGCTGAAGAAGGAGAGTGGGATGAGTAGTACCAGCCGTACTCGGGGCATGAGAAGCACAAGCCGTATGGACTCCTTCAGAAGCGCTGTCAGCGACACCAGTGGGCCAGCAGCCTTCGATATTGCCCAGCAGGTTCACTGCCTGTTTGCAGCTGCATACGTGACAGAAAACGCCGCCTGCTTTTGCCACCTGCTTCTGTTGTTGTGTCATGTGGCATATGCCTGCCCCTCTGCAGACAGACTCCCGGGTCACCTGCAGACATAGTATCACAGCACAGACTCAGTTGCAGGCAATGACATACCATGTTGCATGACACAGTGTAGCACATGCAGCTAACACACTTTGTGCTGTAGTGCATTCCTACACAGTAGCGCCTGTGCTAGCCTTGCTTGCTGGCTGACGTGCAAAGTGAGCTGGCTGGTTGCGTTGCAGATGGGCAAGAAAGAAAGACCGCGACCCCTGGACGATCCCACGCGCCCCTACATCAAGTTTGATATTGTTGCACATCTGGACAGCCTCAGCTCTCATGAAGGCAAGAGGGTAAGCCATCTGCGGTTGTCTTGCCCAAATCTTGTCATTTGCTCAGTCAACATAGTTCACGCAAAACAACTTTAGCTTAGGTCAAGTAATTTTAGTTGATTTAGATTGACTTGAGTTGAAGCAGGTGCCTCTCAATGTGGCAGCCTGGCAGCTGCTGCTGGCTGTCTCTACAAGCTGCCAAGCTTGCAGCCTAACACCAACAAGCTGCACACACCTTAGGATGTTGGCCAAGTATTGCATGCAACACTGATCTCTCATCTGATGCTATTCTTCCCACAACCCCAGGATCAGCAAGCTGTACACAGGTAAGTCTTGCAGGCCAATGCCACAATGCGGCGCACGTTGCGGCCCACCAAGTCAGCGTTGGCGCCCACAGGCAACAGGATGCTGGACATTGCCATCAGAATGGCTGGCACCCTGGAGCAGCAGGAAAAGGAAGCTGCAGAAGCAGCTGCCCAGTAAGCAGCTGCAATTCTTGTACTGTCAGCACACAGTAAAGTTGTCAAGCTTTGCACATTCTGCGTGCACTCTCTCAATGTGCATCCTCCTCATCAAAGACTCCTGAAGCAGCCCATACAGAATGCAATGCTGCTGCAGGGGTGATGAGGCAACCCAGGACACACCATTCCAGATTGATGCCGTGCGACAGGAGTTCAATGCAGTGTCTCTGGACAAAGACCAGGCTCTGCAGAAGCGGTTGGAGCGGCTGAGCCGCGACCGGTGCAGCAACTACCGCAAGAAGGTGCACAACCTGCAGGTGGAGCTTCAGCACAACTGCAATGGTTTGGGCCTGACTGACCCCAGCCGCGAGCTGGAAGCCATCCGCTTCAGGTCCCGCATGGAGGCTGTGCAGGTGCTCAACATGCCCCTTCCTCTTCTCATCATACCATGATCATTGCAGGTCAAGCGCAACATGTGTGGGTGTGTGTGTGTATATGTCACTACATGACTAGGTGAGCCTGAGTCTCTGAATGCCTTAGAAGCACTGGTCAGACAAATGAGAATTCAGACAGGGAGGCAGGAGTGGGGGCCTCAATGCAGATGGCCAGGCTAAATCTGACCATGCAGGAAGCCATACTGAGAATGAAAAGGGCTGACTGGATGCGGCCCTTGCTGGAGCTGCTGGAGGGGCAGGCACGCAGGGCAGGGCAGGCTGGTCTGTCCTCTGGCCAAAAGGCCCTGGCTGCCCACCTCTTTGAGATCATCATCAATGAGGTCAGCTGGTCAGCGTGTACATAAAGCTCTCCTACACTACATCACAAGCTCAATAGGCTATCATGCCTCCTGGGCAACATGCCACCCTGTGCTGGTTGCATCAAACAACACCTGCCATCAATTTCAAATCACCTGCACTGAACGGCCTCAGTAACAAGATAGCAGCCTCACATGATCCAAGTCTTGCATGGGTGAGGCACATGTGAAGTGCAGGGGAGAGATGTGACGCATGATGATGTGAAAGATGCTATTCTGCAGCTGACAGTGACTGAGCACTACTACACAGGAGTGCAGGATTTAGTGACTCTCCTGTGCGAGTTCAATGACATCTCTGTCAAGGTATTTCACCAGCCGCCTGACTTGATGCATGTCTGAAATGTCTTCAAGCCCTGCGTTGTTTGACTCTTGTCTGCATATCAAGAGAAACTTGCTCATGACACTGCATATGCATTGCACTTGGAGGCTCCTACATTGACGGCCGTTCTGAGTGCTGGTTTGTGCTTTCTTGTGCCACAGGAGCTGTGGGTATGGCTGACCAAGCATATGGGCTTGGATGTCTGTTCAAGAATCATGAAGGTCCGTCTTTAAATCTGCTTGTGGTTGCCAGTTTGTGCCATGTGAATTTGGTCATGAAAGAGAGAGCGTGTACTTGTGAGTGTGTTCATGTGTGCATATACAAGCGATGCGCTGCAGCACAAGTGTGCAAGTCTTGCAGCGCGACGCCACTGCTCTTACTTTCTGTCTCATAAGCATTTTCCCTCCTGTCACCAAAGAAGTGGTAAGCGCGTGTGGTGTTGCAGGCATATGAGCTCAGGTGGCGCATTGCAAATCCAGGCTTCCTGCCCATGAAAGCTGCCCAGCGCTTCATGCGGCCTGTCAAGGAGATCAGGGAGGGTTTCTTCACAATGGAAGATGAGGAGAACCTGCTGGCCAGCAGCCGCAGCACAGCTAGCTCCTTGGGTCCACATGCCGTGTCAGCCACCAGGCACTTTGTTGACCAGTACCGCAGCCGTGCAGCTGATGCAGGCTTGCTGTCCACTACATCTTTCACCAGCCGCCTCAGCACACCTCGCAGTAGCATGCCAGCCTCCAGCAGAGGAGCTTCTCCTCGCAAGTCTCTGCTAATCAGTAACAGCCTTAGCGCAAAAACAGTTGAGCTCCAAGCATGCAGCGATCTCCCCAGCACAATTTGGCTAGAGTCAGCGCAGAGTGGGCACTTACAAGGAGCTGCTAGTCTGTCACATCATCATCAGCCAGTGTAGCCTTTGATAGCATGTCTGCCCAGACTCTCATGCCTCTGCTATGAGGCAAGACTTGTGCAGCACATATTGCTGTTTGTGGCAAGGATCCCTTGCAGTATGTAACTGGTCAGAGCAGTTTGCACAGTGCACTGATTTGCATGCCAGTAGACCGTCTTTTCCAGCAACTAGCACTGCAGTTGATCCTGTGGCTGGCTTTTCAAAGGGTATAGGACTTCAGCGAATTGGCTGTGAATGATCATAGGACCTCCATCTGCGGTGTGTGCAGTGAGACAACTTCTTGCCACACTGTGTGACACTGGACTCCAAAATATGCTCCCAAGGGCAAACTGCTTTGCAGAACCTGGCCAACATATGACCTAAAGAGACTCGATCTCATGTCTGCACTTCTCTCAATACGTAAGGCTATGCACATTGAAGATGTGCTGAAGGCTATGTCTACTTTGTCTGACAGAGTGGTCTTGAATGCTGAGGGTCGCAGTGGGAGTCTGGGCTACTTGCACACAACACCAGGGCGCCCAGGGACACTACCAAGACAAAATGCAGACAACAAAGCCACCAAGTTTGCATGATTGCTGTCAAGGTTACTCTTGTAGCTGACCGGCAAGGTGTCACCTTGGGTCTGCGTTGATAACCTTCAAATCAGAATGTTGTGCTGAAGCCAGCGTAAAAAATCTTAAGGCAGCCAAAGTATTGCGACCTGACGGTGATGCAGCTGTAAATTGCACGCAAATGTATGTGTACATTGTACTACTGTAACAGACATATAGCACTTACTCGAGCTCCATCAAAGATGTTTTGCTTGCAGAGTTGGGCCAGATCAGGGTATGGTACGTCTTGGGTGTCAAGGCTCAAGGAAAACAGGCAGCAGCACTTTGAGCAAGTTGTCACGCAGCTGGACAGGCAGACAAGCAGCGTCATGATGACAGAAACCTTGCTTGCAGACATGATGCAGCTTGCTTACAGGCAGGCCATGTCACGTTCTATTTATCAAGTCCTGCTTAGTGCTTACACCACCACTGCCTGCAAACGCCTCCACTCTTGTGCCAGCACATCCTCAAAAACACTTGGAGCAGCAGCATCTTCAGAAGTGATGCCAGAGTCCTCCAGACTACTTGACTTTGGCACTGTGTATGCTGCCTTCAGTGGAGCAATGGAGGGGTGCAGGTGTGGCAGCACACTTGCTAAGGGCAAGCTTTGGCTGTTGAAGCCTTCCACCAAAGAGCCCTTTGTGATTTGAGCCAGCCATGCACCTTTGGCATTGTCGACAGATGACATGAGATCCATGGACGTTGACTTGAAGGTCATGCGACACACAACCCTGCTTGTTGACGCTGATTGGCTGATGCTGCCACTGGCGGCTGCCTGGTTGCCGTTGCTGGTGCTACCATTGTCAGGCTGCCCATCTGTTGGCATGCCAGTAGGAAGCAGCTGGCCAGTGACCACCAGTGCTGCCGCACTGCCATCCCAGTAGGAGCCTGCAAGCCAGCATACTTTTGTGTCATGGCATAGTCTCATTACTGGATCAGTATTGGATTCACTAACAACAAATGCATGCCGTATTGTTCCAGCATACATGTATGGCTATGAAACCTGTTATGCATGTGCATACTTTGCCTTGGGGAGTTCAAAACCTTTCTGCAGTCCGTGCCTCATGGACTGAAGCCTCAGGCATGCAGCTTTCAATGCTGGCAATGAACAGCAGCATGTTGCTTGCAAGCACTGGTAGAGATTTGAGCAGCCCAACTTCTGAGCATCAGAATCCATCTGGCCCATGACATGCCTTAGACCAGTGTGATCATAACATGGCACGCCAGCCATTTGCCAAAAGCATGATGCTGACACCTGCAGCAAACAGATTCATACCATAGTAGGCGGCTTCAAAGCCACCCTGTGCTGGTAGGCCTCTCAACATGATTTTGGTGAGGGGCGAGCGCTCCAAGTTGGACAGCAAGGCCAGGCCGCCCTCCCAGCCCCCAATTGTGCACACCCCGCAGATGTGACACCCTGCAACAAGCTCTGTGTTAGGCTCTTGTAGCAGTAGCCGCTGTGTGTCACATCTGCACTTGTCAGGAGCTGTGGTCCAGGCAGTGGCTGTGCCCACTGTTTGTGGTCCGAATGCAGCACAGATGCTTGGCGGCAGTATGCATGGCAGACAGTGGCTGCACATGAGGCCATGGCGCGCACAGATGTGTTTGGTACGCAGCCAGCTTGCAGGGTAAAGTTGAGAAGTGTGCAGCAGGTGCAATGGGTGCCAAGGTTGGACAAGACGCTGACCATATGCCATGGATGCCAGTTGGTGGAAGAAGTCTGCTGAAGGGGGGAGCAGGGGTGGGGGGCCCAGCAGAGCGGTGGAGGGTATCACATATGCACCACATCTCAAGCTCAGATCTTCCCCTGCAAGGCCACAGCACCACTATGGTTGTAGAAAGCACATGCAGAATGTTGACCATAAAGGACCATAAAGTATCAGACACAATGCCAAAGCAAGGCTTGTCCTAGATGTATGTGCTGACTGCCTTTGGGGTCCATTTGAGGCGGGAAACAAACAAGACACATATGATGGTCAAGTCGTAAAAAAACACAAGGCGCATTGTCTCACAAGGAACAGGTAGTCAGCAGTGGCAGAGCTGCAGACCTGCCATGCTGACAGGGAGGGCCACAAAGGGCTGAATGGAGAGAGCCCCACAAGCACCAATGGTGCAGGTGAGGTGGAGCAGAACTCGCTCTCCCACGGGCAGCAAGGGGATCTTGTATAGTGCTGGCTGCTTGGTATCTGGAATGACTGGACCCCCAAGGGATAACCTATGAGCAACTTCGCATCATCACATGAAGTGCTGCATGGTGGCTTCTTGGCATGTGCTTTGCTGCATGCCGGGTGCAGCTGCATTCGACTGCCAGCCACTGAGTGTGTCAAGAGTCATACGCACACACAGATGCAAACGTGAAATAATGCACCAATGCAAGCGCGATGCAATTGCAGCGCCAAATCACCCTCCTGCAAGGCGTTCATCAGAATCTTTGCTGCTGACAGCGAAACAGAAAGAAAAGTCGTGATAGTTACTAAAAATGCACTACGTGTGTGTGCTGTCTTCCTTTGCATTTGAGAGTGTGAATACATGGAGAACTGGCTGACTTACCTAAGCACAAGGCCCTTGATGTCGGCACTGAGCCTGTTCAGCAGCTCCACAGTGAAGCTGACTGAACGGGTTGCAGGCTGCAGTGTGTGAGAGACCACAAGCCTGAGAGGGTCCGTGGGCCCACTCACTTCCTCCCTGCCTGCTGCCTCGTCACCGCCCAGCCCAGTCACCAGTGACATCACCTCTGCAATGCCTGCACACAGAAAAACAGTGAGGTCGAGCGCTATAACTCCAGACAGCCTGACAGTAATCACCATGCAGACTTCCATGTATCTGGCCATTGTGTTAAGTGTATGGTCATCTTGTCTTGTCCAGGTGCTGTTTGGGCTTTGTACATACAAGATTTGTCTGAAAAGCCATATTCAATGCATCACATTACATAGGGTGATAGCTACAGCTACAGCTGCATCCCATTTCAATGCCGCTGACTCTAATCTGAGAGTGGCAGATGTGCACAATTCATTATAACACATTTCACATAAGCACAGAGTAAACGCCACCATCAGTCGAGCATTGCGAATGTTTTTGTGAACACCTATATTGACAGCTGTGTACCTGGAAGAGAGTTGATGTCGTCCAAGGGGTCTTTAGCGGCAGCCTTGGAAAGGCCAGCTGCAGAAATGTGTGACTCGCTGCTGTAGGCTGCTGTTACTGCAGTGAGGACTTGGGTGTAGAGGGGCCAGTAGCGAGTGGAACGCTTGGTGCCTTGCAGCACAGTCGAAGTGGGGGCTGCCATGGGGTACCCCTCATTCACCTGCATCGCTAGCCGTGGCTACTTCACTTCATGCGCTGAAATTGCACACTGCCCAGCTGGTCTGTTCAATGACATGGACACATGCGGACAAAGACTGTTGCGTGCCTCACACCCAATGCAAACCCTCACGGCCACAAACAGTGCAGGTGCTGCAATTGAAGGCAGCACGACCCTACTTGTGCTGCCTGGAAGAACACACCTAACGAAATCTTGTGTGCAGGAACCAATCGATGCAAGCACAACTGAACAGCAGAGGCTGACCTGCCAGGATGGGCTGAGCTTCAGACGCACTGGGTCTTCCCGAGGAGGGGGCTGAGAGGGGGCATCCCCATTCTCAGTGGGGCCCTGCTCTGTAGAGAGGAGTCTCAGGTCTGTGGTGGCAATGGGCTGAGTCTGCTTCAGAACCCTCTGTAGGCGGTCTCGCGTGTCCAGCCCTACTCTGCTGCCCTTGCTATAGGGCCGCAGCACATCGCCTATCTTGGCAGCAATGTCCTGCATTGTCATGCTTGCTGACATAAGCGCATGCAGCCCACATCTGTTGGCTAGGTGCACTCACACAACAGGCTGTGCAATGTCAGCTGCATACACACATGCTGTGCAATCAGTAGAGCAAATCGGTTCCATTCAGATTTCAAAAGCTGAACCTCACAAAGAAAATTGCAAACACCACATGCCAAGAGCAGCAGACATAATAACTTTAAGACTGCTGCTGCTACTTAAGGACCGAGTTTCACAATTGGACAAACATGGCAATGGCTACACACCTTCATTCCTGGGCTGACACCCTGTATGCAGTTGAGGGTCAGCATTGCAGTGACTCGCTCCAGGCTGACCAGGGCGGACTCAATGCCCTCAGCCTCAATGTCGGCCTCATCAACGGCCCCTTGAGATGCCTCAGCAGGAGCACTGCCTGCGTTGTCTGTGCCTGGAGCAGAGAAGGGGTTGTTGCTCTTGGCTGCCAGCTTGCCATCTGCTGCTGCGTTCATGCCTGCCTTAGCCCTGCAGCCACTCACAGACAGACTTGGGCACCTCCTTTGAACAGGCAACATGACAGGGCTGCTTGACAGACAGGAAGCGCTGTGTGAGGAAGCGGTTGTTTGCATGATGCTTAGGCCTCTATGATGCCTAGGCCTCTATATCACATGTGCGCTTGCTTGGCAGTGTGTATCAGCATCAGTGTCAGGCAGTCTCTCTTGTACCTTCGGGCATCCAGTTCAGCTTCATTGCCAGACACCAGATCAGCCACAGCATTGAGGAGTGCACTCCAGAGGCCATCCATGCGGCCCGTCAGCTCCAAGTGGTGAGCAGCAACCCACAGCGCGCGTGGCTTCAGAGCAAAACTGAGTACCTATGGTTAAGCCATCCACTTTGCTTGCTTTGCCTGACAGCATAGTTATGGTGGGTTGCACAAGTGTATGCATCTGGTGCTGTCTTGAGTCAGGCGTGATTTGCTGAAAAGGGCAGCGAACAGATGCTGACTTTACCTAGAGCAGCAAAAGCACACAGTCACCTGATTAGCAAAGCTGGACTCTGGCTTGTGGCATGTGCAAACAAACGCTCTAGTGGGGTCGTTTGTTTGTGGCATAGTGATTCAGCGGCAGCAGTAACGCGACAAGCAATATGCTTCTTGTCTGTGGGCCATGCTAGCTGTTGTGTTAAAATCTGCTGCATGTGTCTTGTATCTTGCCATCAACATGCAGCGCCTCATGAGGCAGCTTAGTCCCTTGACAAGTACAAACGGCAGTGTGTGGGTCTATACCCAGCCATGCAATGTTACCTTCCAGTGCACCAGCAGTTGTGTCATCAGCTCCTGCAGGGAGGCCTGATAGCTCTTCACAAGCTGGGCAACTTGTGAGCGAATGTCCAGAGCAGGGTCCATGGCGTCAGTGAGGCTGGCCTGCCTTGCAATGGGGTCAGCAGGGGCCTTGGGCAGGTTGTGGGAGAGGTGCAGGGCCAGCTGCAACAGCTGCAGCCACAGGTCCACCACAGCTGTGCAGGCATGCGACCCCCCCTGGGGCTCCCGGTCCCACCCAAGACAGGCCTTTGTGCCCTGTAGCAGAGCACCATGCAGATGGGGACAGCAGGCATTGCACACACGTGAAGGGATGGCGTGAAAGAATTAGCAAGCACCATACGGTCTGGCATGGCCAGTGACCATGGCGAGTGCTCATGAGATTTAAAGCCTTTTCAATTCTCAAAATTTGTGCATGGCCATGTGAAACAGCATGAACGCAGTCAGAATCTCTTCAAATGATAATGAGCAGCTTGCGTTACGGATTTGCCTAAAATGTATAGTGGTTCTGGAGCCAAAACGTCTTACACTAGGTCTTAGGCAAGCAGATATACTAGGGGTTGAAGTGACAACTCTCAACTTGATTAAGCTGAGAATACAGATGACATGTGCTGAGGTAGCCTGACCTGAAGAGCAATCTTGGCAGAGCCCAGCCAGTCTGTCAGCTCTGCAATGGACTGGCTGTAGGCAGCGCCCTCAGTGATGACGGATATGTCCTGGGACTGCTGGCTGCCCTGGTCAAAGTTGGGGATGCCCTGAGGCACTGGGGTGGATGCCCGAGGGTGCAGCCGCAGGACTTGCAGCAGGGTGGCTGTCACTTCCTCCTTCAGGGTGGAGTTCTTGGAAATGGCAGCAGCTGTTGGGCCAGTGCCTGCAACATCATGATGGGCAAACCTTGACCCAAAGTATGGGCATGTACCTTGGCTGCACAAACTGTTCAAGACGATATATCTTGGGTCATGACTGGAGTAGCTGCAACAGTTTGTTACTGCTTGTCTGTGGCATGGAATGGCCTCGCGGCAAGGCAAGATCAGCAACAGCAGCTGGCAGAGCTTGCTCACAACCTGAGAGTCTGAGAAAGAGCCCAGCGCTATGCAGTTTGTTTGCTAAGGCGCCCGCCGGTCACTAGCAGATGCTGCTTGCAAGTTGGATCTCACACAGTCTCAGTCTCTCATCAGCCAAGCACCACTGCCAGCTCAGATTGCTGCATGACCGGGGGCTTACCCGTGAAGGTCCCACTGATGATGCCCATCACAAAGGGCTCAGTCAGGACATTCTTCAGCTGAGCCCCTGGCACAGCTTTGTCACCACTGCGCACAGCCCTCCTTGTGGCCAGGTCTGCCTGCACCACCGTGTGCCACACACGTGCCAGAGCAGCAGTCCGGGCTGCAGCACTTGGCAGTGTGGCTATGAGGGGCATCAGCTCCTTCACCAAGGCCAGTTGTGAAGGAACCTGAATGGTGACACGTCATGTTGAGACCGGGTCATTGTTGTTTGCAACCCGTGCACATCCTCCTCTTCATGGGCCCATAGTAGCAGTGACAGACAGTCAAATGAACTGACTTCTGGCTTACAGAACAGCCCCCACAGCAAAACATGCCAGCAACACTGCAAAGCCAGACGGTGAGGTCTATGACACTCGCAGCAAGGATCTGGTTTCTGCAGAGCAGAACATGCCAATCTGCAGCGGTTGACAGTCAGCTGCCAAGGTGAAGCCTCTGAAGGATGTAAATTACCTGAAGACATGGGAGGTGCTCTGTCAGCACGACCATGAGTTGAGCATGGCCTGCAAAGCTGAGCTGGCGGTCCCACAGCTGCAGCAGGGCTGCCACGGCCAAAGGGCCCCAGGAGGATGCCACCCCCGCAACTGCCCTGATACCTCCTGAGTTGGGTTTAGAGCTGAGTATGTGAGTGAGCTGCAGCAGGCTCTGAGCTGCTTGGAAGCTGATGCTTGGCTCACTGCTGTTCACAGTACTGACCAGGTAATCACCAACCTGGTGCATCATCTCAGTATGCTCAACACAAAGCTACGGATGAAAATCTCATGTCCTCCTGTCCTGATACTCCAACGCAGTTGCATGAATGCTAATTACAGGTATTGACATGTGCCACTGCAGCATGCGGAGTTGCATCTTTGCAGGCAAGGCACTAAAATGGTGCTCAGCCTGAGGCTAGTTTTAGCAAATCATGCAAGGTCAAAGTATGAGCAGCAGCCGACTGCCTCAACATGCAGAGCTGATGTGAAGATGGCCTGCACCTGCTGGGCAACCCAGTAGCCCTGGTGCCCCTGAGCTGTGGATCCGCCGGAGAAGCTGCCAGCAGACAGGTCATCATGAGGAGCGGCCTCTGCCAGCTTCCACTGGCGGGCCTGCCCATACCTCACCACCGCTACAAGAGCTCCAGGCACAACCACCTGCAGCAAACACCCACGCCTGTAGGTGTGGCAGTGCATGAGAAACCCCAAGAGATGCTTTTGATGCTGGGTGTCAAACCATGTGTGAATGAGGGAAGATGGTTGTTTATGTCTGCAACACAACTGTCACAAGCAGGTTGCATCTGCACGACCTGTCAGCTGGTCACTCTGCTTTGGCTCTTCTCTGCAGATGTTGAAACCTTGATGTGCACATTGCGGTGTACAGGTGCATACCTGTTCACCAGCAGAGAGCGTTTGGGCCTGCTCCAGTATCGACCCCAAAGACTTGACCACACGTTGACACAGAGCTCCAGCAAACTTATCCTGAAGCATCCCTGCATCGCTGCCGCCATTATGTGCAACAGACCCCAGTATTCTCTGCATTGCCGCATGGGCAGCACCAATGACAGCAGGGGCCGGGTCCGAGAGGGCTGCCCCTAGCAGCCTTGCCCACTGTGTCACAGCTGTCAGCAAGTTGCCTGAGCTTGCCAGATGCCGCAGGAGGTCCTGACTGCTGAGGAGATGAGCAACAGCGGTGACAGCTGCAGCTCTGACTTCTGGCAGGCTGCTCTGAAGGCAGCTGTTGATATGCTTGGCAAGCTCGCCATCTGTGAACAGCTTCAGCAGTTTGGGCATTGGAGCAAGTGGCAGCACCTCCAGGGCGCTGCATTGCACCTGCAGCCAGTGCACTGTCACCCACTTTTGGCAAGCAAGCTGCAGACATGCCTGTGCTCCTCCCCCATAGACATTGTGCACACCTCATGCAGACATGCAACATGTGCTGCAATGCCTTGTTGACGCCATGCGCCTCAGACAATCACACAATGTACTGCTTTGACTGTATCCTGTTCCCAAGACAAAAAAGACCCCATTTGCTCACAAAAGTTGTGACAGCTCTAACTGTGTTATGCTGAGGACACTGGTGAGATGAGGTGCGAGCAGGTGCAGGCAGGAGGTGCACATACCTCAGGGCTATGCGAGCCAGCTACATCTGCTCTGAGGCCTTCGCACGCAGCATCCCAGTCATCACTGCTCAGGGCAGCTGTTTTGGCAATGTCATATGCAAGCTTTTTGCTTGCAGCGCTTGCTGGGCGAGCCAGGACAGACTGGCATGCTAGTGTGACTAGGTTGCCGACCTCTCTCCCGCCCGCCAAATAGTTCAGCACCTGTAACAAATCATCACAGGCACAGTTGTAACCTAGAAGGTTGTTGCTGCTATAAACTGGGCGGCAAAAGCTGCAGCACATGCTGACCTGTGCATGCTGTTTTACTTGCTTGCTTTTGCAAAAACAGCCAGTGCCTTGTACTGCTCAAAAGGTGCTGAGAAGGTGGAGCTTTGTAATGCTTTGTGGTGCTCAGAGACACTAAACAAAAGACTCAAAGCAATTACTGGCTCAGGGTGGACAGGCACGTCAGTGCTTCACAAGCAGCAGCTGAAAGAGCACAACACCTGCAGCAGCGCTGTTGCTTGTTTGGTGGCATCCTCAGCCTCTAAGTCCTGCCGTAAAGAAGTCATCTGTGCAGGTCAAAGTGGATAACAACCAAGGGCTATTCCTCTGTAGCTTCTTAACACTCAGGGTCTGCTGAGAGGTAACTCTAACGTAAGCTGGCTTTCAGTGGCACCTTCCGCAGTAATGCGGCCCCAGCTGTGGCCAAGCTATGGCTTGCTGTCACTACTTTTCTGCTCTGTCTGAGCTGGAGCTGCTTTGAGTGCTTGGTAGCTGCTTGAGACGTCTGGGTATGCCTCCTGTGCCTCCTTGGACAGGTTGTCCCTGCACGTATCACACATCTTACAAGCTGTGGATTGCAGTCTTGGGCAGTAAACAGTTGATGCAGTGCTTGCCTGGCACCAGACAGATGCAGACAGAATCACAGACACATTTGTTCCAAACCCTTGACTGTGGCTGTGCGTGTTGCTGGATGCAATTCTCATAGCAGGTGTCCTTGTATGAGACTCTGTGTTAACGGTCAGCATACCAATTACACAGTGTGTTCATGTCTTCTAACTGAAACTCATGCTAACCCCTGACACGAGGTGCAAGATCACCTGAGCTGACTTAGTGCTTGTACTTTGCCCTTGGTAGCCTGATTCTCCTGCAAACTCTGTGTGAAAAGATCAAGGGTGGCAATATCTGGATTACCTCCTGCGTCCAGCGCTCTGCATACATCTGAGTAGCCTGACACAATACTGGAGGCTGCTTGCAAACCCAGAAGCAAAATCGGAATTGTGCGCTTCACCTCAATACGTCTATGGGAACTTCTGTACCACTGCAAGCACCTTGCTTTGACTGTAGATCCTTGAGGGATGCAATCAGGATGTTCCTATATGGCACCTGTTGATCAGCAAGCTATGGCAGGGTTTCTGTCAGGCTCAGGTGGAAAGTTCGCTTACAGTTGTATGTCAAGCAATTGTTGATCCCCTGAAAAGTTACCAACGGTCTGCTCCAGCTCTTGCACCTGTCGTACCATGACATTGCTGCAGCCTAAGCCTGCTGGTACTGTACTGTGCTGCACTTGGTGTGCTTGGAATATGCGAGCGCAGGTTGTATCGATTGTTCACACAAATCACACGCATGCATCAGCTTGAGATGATCTACCTTCAGCAGCGACGCACGCACGCTCTGCAGCAGTGCTTTCTGTTGCTTTGAATCCATGCATCCAGATCAGCTGCCTTCAGACTGCACGCACGCACGGCAAGACCTGTCATCCAACGTCACTTGCATGCAAAGCAGTTCTTCGCGTTGCTGCAACGAACAGCTCGTCCGTGCTGTCTGCCTGAACGACTCCGCATACACATACAGTAGTGCTGGCTGTGCTTGGCGTACTTCTTTTTCAGCCCTTCGGCTTAGTCATCACCCTTAGCATGCGTAGCAGCGAAGCCACATTGCTTTCTTGGCAGGCATGTTGCCGTCTGGCGCAGGCATGCGGCCATGACTGGTATTCAACGCCGACGCGTAGAGTATACGGTACAGCATGGCACAGGAGGTGCGGAGAACTTCGTACGAATATGTCATGCTTGCCGAAGCGACAGAGCGCGAAGAAAGGGCAAACCTGTATGCTGTCGTGGTCGAATGCAGTGTTCCAAGACCTACAAGAGGCACAGGTGAGACGGAAGTATCCAGTACTGTCTGCTGTCGCAGTGATGAGTTGAGATCACAAGTTGTTCCGCAGACATGGTCAGCAACTTAAGGCTGGTGGACCCCTCTACGGCTACAAACCCCCAATTTCCTGAGGGTTTAGAGATGCTGGCGTTCTCTGCAGAACAGCGCCATCTGCCGACACTGAGGCGTCCAGGAGACATCATCAGACTTCACCGGGTCACTGTATGTATAACCTCAGCCGAAGCAGTATTGCACCGTCTGCTACAATCGGATGGCCGTTGTAATATTGTAGATGTTGCTGGCCTGCAGGTGTCACAATACAATGGCAAGCCACAGTTGATTGCCAAGATTCACAGGGCAAAAGAGTGTAGCTTTTGCCTGTTTGATGGCAGACCAGAGGTGTGCTCTGTTCTTTTAAAGAATCTTGTACTTTGCCTGTCAGAGCTTGCCCTATTATGAAGCAACATGTTGCATCAGCTGCAGTGCAGGGGAGCAATACACCATATCAGGTAAGCTCAGATACCTACACTCTGGAAGCAAGGGATCCTGGGATCATCTCAGCCTTGCGCAGCTTTGGAAGGCTTCTTGCCAGTACTCCACTAGGCTCCACAGCCTACCTGAAGCGTATAAAAGACATACGTGCTGGCGTATTCTTTGACATCATCTGCAGGGTAACAAGCTGGCTTGATGCTGTTTGTGCCATATGCCTGACATTGCAGCACACTGCTATTATACATGCTGCAATTGGCACAGAACTCTTTGAGAACACACGATGGCAGTTGAACAGCCCCGTGATGGTGTGGAATGTTGCATAAAGACAAAGCTGACATGCAGGTTCTGTCTGTGGACAATAGAAACCCAGATGCTGCTGTCATGTTTGTTTGGGACGGCACAGATGCTTTGCCTCTTCCCTTCACGTAAGCACCACCCTGCTACCTTGAAAATACCGTCTGATTGCAGCCCATTCCATTTGCACAACTTGCATTGTCAGTGCACAGGAGGCATGTCTCATCTCAGATGCGGTGATACATGACACTTTGGGTAGCGCCCAGCAACACCTTGTGTTGCAGGGTGGATCAGCTGGATGCAAGTGCAGGCGAGGTCATTCCTGAGGGAACTCAGCCAGACCCTGCCTGGCTTGCAGCTCGCCGCCGTGCCATGCATGTTCATGTGAGTTATTGTTTGCTGTAGAAAAGTCTGTTGCTGCAGATGCTGTTTTGAGCCTGTGCTGCCTACTGACCCGTGCATCATGTTGTTCTGTCCCAATATCAGTGACAACCCGCTCCACTCAATCGCATTGACCGATAAAATTGTACATGCTGGGAGTGGCACAAAATTGAGTTGGGCAATGCATAAGTTGAGTGCTCAGCAGGCAATGTCTGTGACTTGCTTGCTTGGTTTGCAGGGTAATGGTATAGTCCCTGACTTGCCAGCGCTAGGGACAGCTCTGCCCATCATCATCACTACCCCTGCCCCTGTTGAAGGCAAATCCAGAGGTCCCTTGGTGTTGCCCACTGTGGGCAGCTGGGTCAAGCTACGCAATGTCCGATCCTGGGTGATTGCTGGTCAACTGCAAGTATGTCACCACTGTCTCGTGGTATTGTCAGCTGCCTGTTTCTGGTAGGCGCATGCAGCGGTTTCTACAGTTTAGACTTGGTCTTCATCAGTTGCCTATTGTTCTTGGCCGTTTTGCTGCGGGCCAGCACATTGCCCGGGCTAGTAGTGTCTGCACACATTTTGGTAGTGTGGCTGTTGCAGATGAAGTGCACATAATTTTTAAACGTCCAGCTCTCCATACACTTAGGCAGCAGTATGCTCCTTTGTTTTCCACGGACACCGACACCATGAGGTCCTATTTTGCACAACAAGATCACATGCAAATTTTCAAGTTTGTTCTAAGCTGTCTTGATGTCCTCCAAATTTGACCTTTGTCTTCTTCTATATATGATCAGACTTGTTGGCTGGCTAAAGCATTGTAATCTCTCTCTCTATGGTTTTTAGCTCAGCAGCAGCAATATCAAGACTTCATACAAACCTGGAATATGCGAACAGCAGGCTGCAACTTGGTCTGTGCAATGCAAATTGGATATAGCTGCAGGATGGCCAGCACTCGCTTAGTAGCAACTGGCCGACACGATATCACTGTCATACCTTTGTCAGTTGTCTATATCTATATGGGCACAACACACTGCAGGGGCGGTATTTGCCAAATAGCAAGTGGGCGCCGTGCAATGCTGATGAGCAGGCGCTAACAGAGGATGCACAGCGCCTGAAGGTCAACAACGTTGCAGGTATCTTGCGGCATTTTTAGCTCCCTTGCCTTTTGTGTGCAAGAACAAGACCTGGCTTCAGTGCACAGCTCAATTGCTGTCCACTGCAGGTCTTGAGGTGTCTGTTGAGCCTCAAACAAGGCACATCTGTCACTGCAGTGTTGTGTTGCAGTAAGTGCGTCTAGAGCGACGTTAATCCATGCTGCAGCAAGGTACAATGCCAGAATTCATGTCAGGCTTGGTGTCACAGGTTGGGCACCCAGCAATCCTCACCAGTGGCTAGCCAGTACACAGCAGGTGCAGCCCTTTACATCATTGCGCACTCTCCAGATACAAGCTGGTAAGTCCAAACCTCCATGCATACCTGCCACCTTGCCTCCTGATGCATGCAACTGCCTATGGCTCCACACGAGGGCATGATCGATTATGCCCTGCTTGAGGTGTTGGTTTGTATTTGGCATTTGCAAGCAGTGTTCAAGCTAGGCTCACTGAGTCAGCATGTGAAGGCTGCATCTCACACACACACATGCACACACGCACCACACACGCACACGCAGAGCATTTGCACGCACCCACACACACGCACACGCACACGCAGAGCATTTGCACGCAGGTGATGGTGTGCCACGGAAAGACAGATGCCTGGTGAACGTGGTGAGGTACATGCCGGCTGATGTGGCTGACTTCTGCCACACTAGGTCTCAGCTTGGTCTCCCGCATGCAGGTGGGTGAAACGTATGAGACTCATGTTGTCACTGGTGTTGACTTTACGCCCTTCAGGCAAAGACACATGATGGATGGATGATTGAGTGGATGAATGAATGATTGAACGTTGTCACATGGTGCTCGTGGCTAGCATTGCCAATTGTGCAGTTGTCACTACATTCTGCAAGGCTGCTGCTGTGACGTCAAGTATATGTGTTGGTCCATCATGCAACTTAGAGAGGATTGAAGCATTGGAAATGGCTCAGATCTGTGAGTAAGAAGCGCTTCCTGCAGATGTCAATCAAGATAGCTGGGTATACCTCATCAAGCTACATCTTCAGGATGCTACTGGAGAAATAGATGCTGCCTTGTTTGACAAGGATGCAAATGAGTTTTTCCAGGTCAAATGCTTTTCTCTTGCAGTGTCAATGCAACCATCTTCTGTGCAGACAAAGTATCATAGCAAGTGTTCTGCTAATGTACTTGCTTTTTGCTAGTGCATGGTATGGACTGTGGCACAGGGTTGTTGCAAGCATGTAAAGCATAGTCCAAAGCCTGTGTGGTAGAGCGGACCTGACAGAAGCAGGCTTGAGAAATGGCTTGTTTTGCAGGGATTCCCAGCACACGACTATAGCAGGTCTTTGCAAGACGGCACACCATCTCCAGCATGCTTTGCTTTGCAAGAGAAGATGGACACATTGCTGGGATTGCAAGGCGGGCAGGAAGGAGGCACCTGGATTGAATGCTGTATCAAAACATACTTCACTGATAGGATGCACCCGCTTGATACCTGCCAGTTTCGAATTTTTGCCACAAGATTGCACTAGTTGCCCAACTCAGAACAGTAGCTGTTTTGTGTGTTGTCCTCTCAGGCCAGGGTGGCTGCAGTTCGAATTTTGTTGTCAGAAAAACTAGCTTTGTGTCTGGGCTGTCATTATCTTGTTCTGTTTGTGTGGGCTTGCTCTGGCTTTTCTGTTTTTGCAGTCTTGACATCTTGCCGAGAAGATAAAGCAATGCTGACCCAAAAACACCCTTCTTCTACTGAATCATGCTGCTGCGTCCAAGCTGTTGAAAAATGGGAGTTTTATTGTGGCATGCAGCGCTGCGCACCATATTCATGGTGATATTAGCCTACTGGTACATGTTTATCCTATGGTTCAGGCACCCTTCATGAACTGATCATTTGGCGGCATCACTCCCTATGTGTAACGCTGCAAGGCGTTTACGGATAGTGGTCAAGGGCAAATGGCTGCTGGGCATGTATGAATTCATTATGCTTCTCACGGCGTCGATCCGTCATTCGATTCCCAAATGGCCTGGCCAAATCGTTACACCCTGAGGCACTGTCATTCTTGTCAGGGAATTTTCCAACAGGGCAAAATGAGCGTCTTAGTGCAACCGTTACGGCATATTGAAACTGGACAGGCCGCTGCAGGTACAATTACGCAAAGCCTGCGTTGTCATATTGAAAGGTCTTTCCTCCTAGGACCCGGGGGTCTTGTGCAAATGCTTTTGTCAACTTTCATGACTTACTGTCACAGTATCGTGCAAACCATATGTGAATGTTACGCACGAAAATTAAACTCAGTCAGCACACAAGACTCAACCTGCACTGTGAAGCTTTGAGACACTGTGAATATACATCCCCTATTGGATAAAAACAGCACAGAAGGTGTCTACTTAAGTAGAGAGGCGCTCTCAGTTCTAGTGATGACGTCAGACAGATATGACAGCATCTCGTACTGAGGAAAATTTGACAAGCTTGTTGAATGACATGGACTCATCATCCAAATGAACCATAGCAGTATTTGCAAACAGGCGCAATTCTGCTGAGTATCTACAGTCTGCAACATGCAAGGGCAATGCACAAAGATGTGCAGGCCTCAAAGCACAAGCCAGAACTCAAACCAAAACTTAGTCACCGTGTTACATAATATGCAGTTGGTTCAATGTTGTGAGGCACTAACTACAGCTTGTGCTTGTCGACACCTTCGACTAGCTGCATCAATGCCTACTGAACTGGCCATGGATCTTGCTGAGTCTATCATTGCCAAGTCATAGCGTTCTGTCAGCTGCCGCAGTGATGAAAAGTCTAGCTTAAACTGACACTGATGCTCTGACGATTTGTTGGCAATCTTTCCAAACGACCATCCAGCAGAGGACCTGGCCTCAGAGGCAGCTGAAGACCTTGCCCAGGAGCTTCGAAAAGACTTGCGTATGGCTGCATCAGCACGCAGCTTGTGCGCTGTTTTCTTCCCTTGCTCAATCTTGGCAGCTTCTTGTGCTGTCCAATTTCGCATTGGCTGGGGCGCTGTAGAGGTGGGCTCAGCAGCTTGTGATGTGGAGGTCCCTGAGTCTAAATTGCACTTAGGTGCCTCTGATTCGAGCTTTGCCCTGACGCGATTCTGCCTTGACTCCATGACAATTTTCTCTCCAAGCAAAATCCTCTTCAGGTCTCGTTCTGTGCGGGCTGCTCGGCTCTTAGCTCTGCATTCTGCCAAAGAGAAGGTGCTGGGTGATAGCAGCTGAGCTAGCTCTTCGTCAACTTCAACCATGCCTAAGCGGACATCTGTGTTAAGTCACTTTTCAAATGCTGTGAAGTTGCCCTAGGCAGCGAGTCTTGACGTGTGCTTGTCTACAAGACGGGGATCTGTCAACTGGCCGGAGCCGGCTGCACGCAGCGTAGTGCGGAGAAAGGGCGCACCTAATTCAGTTCTGACCTGTGCGTAAGGGTAACGACAACACTGAGCTCTGTTAGCACTGGTATGCGGAATGCATCTGCGCTGCACAGCTGGTCAACTACCTGTGTTGACATCGATGGATACTAAATGCAGTTAGCAGTTTTTCAATGCTATTGCTGCCACAAATCTGCTGACAGCTCACTGTGAAATGAAATGGAGTGGGTTTATGGTTATAATTGGCAGCAAGGGAATGCGGCTGTATGGCTAATGCTACATTGTGACATCATCCCTGCAACAAAACATTACCCGCTGCAGCCAGTCATCAAACTACACATATACACAAAATGGAAGTTTAATGCCGTTTGTTGCAATACCTAAACCATATGCTGTGTCAGACCAAACTCACTGGTGAACAAGGAATCACTGAGACTAGAGTATCCGTACAGATGAGATCTCAACAGATTTAAAGCATTTTGATACTGCAGACTCTGGCCAGGTCACTGACTTTTGTCTGGCTTGTAAGTTGATGGTTCGTCAACCACTTTCACAAATGGGGAGCTAGACGAGGTCATCTTCCAGATGTCGCATAGCATGTTCAGGAAGATGACCAGCACTAGCCCGGACCAGACTCCCAACAGGCCAATATGCTGCATGTTGGCCCAGTATAGGAAGCTACATGAAACTGCCGCGCTAAGAATTGTGCGTATGGCCACATGGGGAATCTCAAGGGCTCCAAGCAGGGTGCCTTCCAAACTAGTGGCGAAGGGAGCGAACGGCTGCAGCCACAACATGGGTGTCTTGATGTTCTTGTACCGACCCGCATGCAAACCATGCAACTTGCACATTTCACGCATAAAACTAGACATAATGCATGGCACAGAAGTAGCAATTGCACATGAAGAAGCCGAAATGCATCAATGTATACACATGCACAATGAAGTGTGCTCACGTCAAAGGGATATGGAAGAGCAGTGTTCAGCTAACAATGTCAGCAGTAGCAGTATGAACACACAGCAAGTGATGGAGCGAGCTCACCATGACAAATGCTATCAAAGGCAGAATTGCTGTGGCTTGCGCAATCACTTGAGCATCAGATGTGAACAAAGCTATCAGTCGGCCCTGCAATGACAGCAACTTCACACTACATATATACCTCAGCAACGAGGCTGGTAAGCCTGGGCCACAGCACATAGTCACAGTGGGTACACAGCATGATTGCATGCAGCAGCACCCAGCATGTAGGCAACTACTGTAACAGGCAAGGAAGATTTCAAAGTGCAGCAGATATGCAAGCTGTTCGCCGACAGCCACAGAAAGAAGAAGCGAAGAACGGAGCCGACCTGCAGCAGCAGGAGAGCCAGGGAAACCAGGCTGCCGGTTGCAAAGCCTATCTGCATCAGCCTAATTAGGACACCCTGGGCATCCACTGCATTCCCCTGCACCACCACAACCAGTCCAGAGTCCATGATTTACTAATCAGTCAGCCCATGTCCAGAGTCCCTGGATTACTGACTGCTTGCAAGAGGAGGATGACAGCAGTGCATCAGCCCAGATGCGGAAGTCAGCTGTATGTCAGCTCCAGTATGGTCCTGAAGTGTCCAACAAGTTGGCCATGGCAGCTTATGCATTTCTCAAGGTCTGCTGTGTCTTCAAATTGGCATTAGCAGCTGACATAAGTAGTCATCTTTTGGAGTAGGTACTACTCACCTTGCCCAACTCAGATGCCACAAGGCTCTGTGCAACGGTGCTGAAGGTGCCAAAGATGTTGTTGGCATAGTCCACAATGTTTTTCACCACAGTATGGGCAGCCAATGTCACAGCACCCAACCCTGCATACACAACGGCCAAATGTATGCAAGTGCATCTTCAACAGCATGGCCCTGTGGGCTCTGCTAGCACAGCATGCTCCTGAATCGGTCTTTCCGCTTTGTCTTCATGTGTGCAATGTGATGAGCAATACTCCAGCAGCAATACACCAGCTGTGCCACAGGCAAGCATGACAAGTTGTGACAACCACAATGAGGCAGGCAGAGTGCTGGCAGCAGCCTTCTGCAAGCAATGCAGTGTGGGCTTCAGACCCACAAGCACGCACCTGTAGCTATTGTTGTGGCCCCAACTACCGAGCACATGATTGCAGCAATGCAGAAAGCCAGACCAAAGCCAGCCTGCATTTTGTAACAAGCACTTAGCCAAGGTATACATTTTCACACTGAAGGTGATGCGCCTTTGCAGATATGGTGGCATGCTTTGCTGCAATGGACGTTGCGACAGGAAGCAACCATGCACAAAGCATCACAGCTCATGCTGGCTTGACCACCGACGCAGCTGATGCTCATGCTAGCTTGAAAATGACCACAAAGAAGCTAGCTTGATGTTGGTGATAATATCCTGCACAAGCTTGAGCAGCATATGTAGACAACACACGAGCCACAAAAGTCAAAGTGGTATAACACCTCCACTGTACACGTGTGTCTCTGCCACTTTACAAAACCCAGGTCAGGCCTGGCATGACACACACAGCATGCTTCAGCTACAAAGCAACACCTGGGCCATGGGTAGCAGCTCGCGGGATGAAGGAAGACTCTTCAGATCAGAGAGCCTCAGCACATCCTTGCGCCACAACATGAACAGCATGGTAGCTAGGCCCACATACTGCCCTATTGTAGCAGCACCAGCAGCACCTATCACGCCCCACCCAGCCACAAAGACAAAGAACAAGTCCAGGCTGAGATTGACTGCATTTGCTGCTGCGCTGGCTATCAGTGGTGTCCTGCATCATACCACTGTACACAGCTTGATGGCACATTACAGCCTAGTCAGTACTTGCCACTACTGCTCCAGGAATGCTCACAAGACCTTCACACTCAGCTGTGTTGCTGTTGCAGTTGGTCACTATTAGACGAGACCTGCTTGCTTCATTGCATCGAGCAGTTTCATGCACACCATGCATAGCTGTCATGAGTGTAATAAGCATGACTGATTGTTGATTGATTGATGTTGCTTGCACACTCTGCAGAACAGCACTCATTGCTTGCAGTCATGGGCTGATGCGTGCTGTCCTATTGGATCTAGATTGCTGCTGGAGTGATGACATACAGGGTTTGATAGAAATAAGTCTGCCTGCAAGCAACAGCCCTAAGTACCTACGTAGTGTCCTTGAATCCTCTGAAGGCACCAACGGCCACAAACATGAGCACTGCTGCCGGGCATGCAAGGGCCTTCATCTGTAAGTGAGGCACCGCCAATGCATACACTGCAGCATCTGGTCTCAACACTGCACACAACATGCAGCCTTGGCAACACAGCATCAGGGTAAGAAAGACTTTGCTGCTTGCTGACATATTAATGCTTCTGTGATTCCTGAAGTGCCCTTGACATGCTGACATTGCCAGTGACTTGCATAGCATACAGGATCTCAAGGGTGTTGCCCACAAGGGCAGGGAAGAGTGTCACCTGCTACCAGGGAGGGTGCGCCATGCCACAATGCTGTACCCAGCATGACCCCACAAACAGCTCCTACCATAAGAGTGTGTGCTGTTGTGAGAGACGCCTGCAACAACATCATATAACATGGGAAACCCTAGTGTGATAGCAGTCAATCATGTTAAACAATCAGTAGGAGCTGCTGTGTCCAGCATGCATGCTAGAGAGGCTGAGGTGACACCTCTTCAAGGTCCTGATTCGCAACTGCACTGGCTACTCTGGGTGTGGTGACTACTAACAAGAAGCTGAAGAAGACAGTACAGAAGAAGAAGAGGAGGTTGCTGAGCCCCACTGCGGCCAATGGCAGCGTTCCTAACCTTCCAACGATAGCTGCAAGCACACAAAGCTACTAGACTACCAGGTAGCAATGTAGTTTGGCTGCAGCATTGATTGCTTGGTGCTGCAAACACATCAACTTTCAAGCAGGCTCATCAGGAGCTATCCCACTGCTCACCAGTGTCTACAAGGATCATTACAGGATCCAGGAAGATGGCCAACAAAGCAGGAAACAAGACTGCGAAGATCTCTCTGTCATAGCGTGTTGTGAAGAATCTCTTCCATCGTGATTGTGTAATGGCTTGCTGCTGAGCAACAAATGCTGTATCATCCTTGTCCCTCCAGGAAGTCTCCTCAGTTTGCTCAAGCGCCTTGGCTGCAACCTGTGGGGACTGACTGAAGTCTCTCCATTTTGCTGCCGTGCTGACTCCCCGCTTAAGCGACGGTGTGCAGTGTGCATTCTGCTTGATGTTCAGCTGCTTGCGGGCTAGGTTTTGCTGCCAACCAGTGTGACATACATAGTTACTTGTGACGGGAAACTGCACCGTCAGCGGGCGCATACTGCGACCCGCAAACCCACGCAATGCCACAAAGGGTAACTACAAGGTCAGCCCTTGTGTGAATGCTTGATGCAACGGGTCGCAGTGGTCTGCAGTTGCTTGTGCAAGTATACACCGATCTTTGACCGGAGAACTTGCTGACCTGATATGCCAACTGCAGTATGCTGATCGCTGATCAACGAAGACGTCTAGTACCGCTGGCGGGGCCACGCGACAAGGTGTCGGATGCAGTACAGTCGGTACCAATGTATCAAAGGTCAAACAACAGAAGAATCTGGGGTCGAAGTTTCAGCGAAATGTGACCAATCAGTACAGCAGCATTCTGACTGCAGTGTGTGTGTAGCAAATGCATGGCAGAAGAACAAGCACTGTGTTGCCTCATTCCGGGTGCAATCCAAAGGTGCTCAGTTTATGCTCACAGCATGCTTGCGAAGATCTTCAGAAAGTGTGACAACTAGACAAAGTGCAGGGTCCATTAGTGGTGCTTAGTGTGTTTCTTTCCGTGGTGTCTGATACATTGTGTTCACATGCACTATGCAACTTTAGGCTGGACCTATCGCTCAACACTAAGTGAATAGATGCATCAACAGAATCTCTGCTAAAATAATGCACATTGTCTATAATACGCTACCACAATGTACAAAGAACCGACATCACAACACGTGAAAGTGTATTCAATTCAAAGCCAAGACCTTCCAATTTAAACATCACTGCTCTGCATAGACAATACATCAACAGCCCAAGCCAGACAGGCATATGGCACACCATCCCTGTAGAACTCTGAGCTCAACTTGCCTGCCCAAACTGCAAACTTTGGCTGGACTGCTGCAAGCATTGTGGCAAACGCTGGAGGGCTATATCCTATTGTCCTCCTGGGTGGCGCGCAGACCACTCCGTCCTGAGTGCATGATAACTACTGTAACATTACACTGCACCCAAGTTTTTGCGAGAGTATCTGAAAGGGTCCATGCGCCCCCCTAGGCCACCCCTGTCCAGTACCCCTTCTTGCCAAAGCTTCCTGCAACAGCAGTATGAGCGGTCAGGAAGTGCAAAAGGAAAGCAGCAATCTGCATGAGTCAAAGCCTGGCATCTAGGCAATGCAGGAGTGACTGCTTGATGTTGAAATCAATTAGCTACACATTGTGCATTCTACAAGGCAAACATGCAGTAGGAAAGGAATGTATCAAAAGTGAGCTGCACAGCATGGTACAGTGCCCTGCACTGCCTGCATGAACTCATCCTTCATCTGTGTCCTGTCATGCAGCTGCATGGGCAACTGCTTGTGTCATTGAGCCAAATGACATTATATACCATGTATTACATGGCATGTAATATAACATCACACATTATATTTTATATCTTGAAAGCAAATGCTTTTACCATGCAAGCCATGCATATGCATTGACAACTGCTTTTGTGAATGCAGTGAGTGAGCAGGTGGTGCTGAGCAAGGGACACACACCGGAGAGCCTTGCTGGTGTCCGGGTTGTTGCCCATGCTGCGCCTCAGCTCGCTTTCAAACACGTCTTTCCGGTCACCAATGAGCCTGGCTACCTGCTCCTTGGTAGCCATGAACTTGGGGTTCAGGCCTTGTACCGTGGCACTCATGTGACGCTGCATCAGAATGCCAAAACAATTAGACTCTTGAAATGAGAAGTCGCAGCAGCAGCCCCTTTTGGTACCAAATAGTCTTCTTTCAAGGCTAGCTTCAAGACAGCTTAGTCTCCTGTGTGTCCTGTCAGACAACAGGCATGAACACATCAGATTTTGGCAGAAACTTGGATGAGCGTGATTTGCAAACATGTTCCCTGTGTGTTGTGGTCAAGAGATCTTATGCTCAAAACTGATGGTGAGTACAAAACTTCTAAGCCACAAGCAACACAATTTTGAAGCAAATCTACGCAGAGCAATCAACAAAGCTAGACACAACAGCCATACCCCACAGCCAGACAGTGCGTGATGATGTTCATGCTGACATCTGCATCACAACCAACAGCAAAGAAATTCACCACCTTTACCTTCGCTGGAGGCTTCAGAAGTGGTGAGTCTGGCGTTGCCCTCTTGCCACCAGCTGCAACAGCAGCCCCTGCCGACTGACTCTCCACAGTGTGACTGCTGACTGCCATGTCTGCCATCTCCCTGCTGGGAGACTCTGTCTGGGCAGCCCTGTCTGTCTGAACAAGCACACCATGGCTGAGGTCCGAAGTTATACCAGCAGGCAGCAGCTGAGTGCCGTTCTCAGCTTGTAGCTTTGCAGCCATACCGATAGATGCAACTACTGGCTTGTCTGAGCTGCCAGTCTGGTTGGGTTGGCTTGCAATGCCTGTGCTCATATCCCCTGCCTGCTCAGAGATAGCAGCCGGTCTGACCTGTACAGCTGTTGCTGTGACAGTGCTTGCATGCAATGCCTGCTGTGAGACAGCAGCTGGCACCTGTTCTGTCTTGCAACCCACTGCAGGGTGATTAGCTCTGACAGAGTGCGTGCCTGAACGCTGCTCAGCAGTAGCAGCCAGCGGCTGCTTAGCCTCTGCTGCTGCGCTGGGCGTTTGGCTGCGCAGCTGTGGACCTGGACCTGAGACACCAGCAGGCAGCTCAGGAGACAGACCTGTTCTGCTACTTCTTCGCCTGGAAGGACCTGGAGTTTGATGGCCAGCAGCAGCGGCAGACTGGTCTGTTGCCCCACCCTGCCTTGCCCTGCCTGCTTTGCCTTGGCACTGGTTTGAATTCAGATCATGCATTGGTGCTGGCAGCTGATCTGCAGTCCTACCACGCTTTGACCCGCCCACTTCGCGCTGAGGAAGCACTGATGTCTGCTTGCTAGCAGCTGGTGTCGACAGCTTACCAACTTTGCTGTGCTTCTTTGGTCTGCCAGCCTTGCGCTTCAAAGGGGCTTGAGTCACAACTTGGTCCTTGACTGTTGCCTCAGACTCAGCGCCTGCAGGTCTTGAATCAGCAGGTTTCACGGAGGAGCGACCAGGACCGTTCACTCGTAGTCTGCCCTGTACTGATTGACTGCCAGCTGTACCAGCAACTGCAACTGGGTCAGAGACCTTGGACTTGGTGTCTGGCGTCTGACTTATAACTGGTCTCAATGCTGTCTGACCTTTGATGGTAGACTCCAGTCCAGCAGCATGCACATCACCTGCTGGTGCTGATGGACTCACTGGATCTATAGCATCTGTTTTAGGAGCTGGCAGCTGGGGTTCA
>JAABUH010000615.1_pt1 | contig 48882 bp, 66 predicted proteins | sample 5559121 | NCBI WGS metagenome assembly JAABUH01 (sample SAMN10711871, study PRJNA513364) | rock metagenome | isolation source: Antarctica rocks | place: Antarctica: Victoria Land, Battleship Promontory nord | collected 2015-12-28
TGCGAGCCAGTGTCCGGACCTGTCTTGAAACGTTGGTTGAGCTTGTACAAGAAGGTGATCTCAGTAGAAGGGTGGAGTCTGGGTACGCGACACGTGAAGAGATTGGCTGCCATCACATCTCTCTACCATTATTGTTTCTCTTCTGGATTCACAGCGAGTTCACGCCTTCCAATGCGCACACACCTTTCCTCTCTCAACCTTTCCGACCGGCTTAGCCTCCCTAACCGATTCACCCGCGATCTCGTCATCGGTCTCATCCTCGGCATCACCGTCTCCCTCTCATCCACCTCACTCGCCCTCCTCGCTCAGGGATGGAGAAGACGCAGGGCGATCGCCAAGATACCACCTCGACCGATCGAATTACGGAGCGATGAGGTCGTCTCGGGCGTGATTGGACTCATAGGTGATTCTCCCATTCATCGATCACCATCGTACGAGCTGATGGGAAAACAAGGGAACACACCGCTGATTCGGATCAATTCTCTGAGCGATGCGTTGGGCGTGGAGATCCTGGTGAGTCCCCATCTTCCATCGTGTTCACTCGAGATGACTGAGTATCTGGAGGGTAAAGCAGAGGTCTATACCCCACCGCCGGTCAGAGTGGCAAGGCTGATACCGACAAGTTTCTCAATCCAGGAGGGTCCCCTAAAGATCGAGTCGCTCTCCAAAGTGAGCCGAGCTAGTCGAGCGTGGCTGAGCAGCGCAGTCATCCAAGACGCCGAATCCCAAGGTTTGCTTCATCCCCATACTGGATCCGTGCTTTTCGAAGGCACAGTCGGGAGTACCGGTATCTCTTTGGCTACCGTCGGAAGAGCCAAGTATGTGTCTTATCTTGGGTACGACTCTACTGACTCACCACCGGTTCGTAGAGGCTACGATTGCTGTATCATCATGCCGGATGATGTGGCGATCGAAAAGGTTCAGGTGCTGGAGAATCTGGGGGCGAAGGTCGAGCGAGTTCGGCCGGGTAATTGGATAAGCATGAAAGCGAAAGAGGAGCTGATTGGGGGATAGCGAGCATCGTGGACGAGAAGCAGGTGAGTTCGGAGTCCTCGGAAATATTACGATTGAGAGCTGATGAGGACTGCCCGTGCAGTTTGTAGTAAGCGTAACCTTCCACGAATCACCCCTGATGTTGCCAGAACCTCGCCCGCAAACGCGCCCTAGAATTCGGCAAGACCGACCTCACCGACGGTATCGACGGCGGCCCGTCTGGAGGCGACGACCTGGTCGTCTCAACCCTCGCCACAGCCTCCGAGATCGACCATACCTCCAAGACCTCGCTGAACGGAGTGATCAACGCGTCCTCAGTCGTCAAAACTACACTTGAGACCAAACCTCGAGGTTTCTTTGCCGACCAGTTCGAGAATGAGAGTAATTATCAGGCACATTATCATGGGACTGGCCCGGAGATACTCAGGCAGACGAGCGGACACGTCGATGCCTTCGTTAGCGGGGCTGGTAAGCGGGATCTCTGACAGCGGGACAAGGCTGATGGTACTAGGGACTGGCGGTACGATTGCGGGCACTGGGCAGTATCTTAAGAAATATGTCCCTGCAGTCCGAGTCGTCCTCTCAGACCCGGAAGGGTCGGGGCTGTACAACAAGGTCCGCTTCAATGTCATGTTCGATCCGAAAGAGAGTGAGGGGAAGAAGCGGCGGTGAGCGAAGAGGACAACTGTATTTTCCGGACTGAGATGACTATGATAGGCATCAAGTCGATACCGTCGTAGAAGGCATCGGAATCAACCGGGTCAGTGAACGCTTCAGCTGTACCATTAGTCAGCTGATCTCACCTAGATCACGCAGAACTTCGCAATGGGTCTCGACATCATCGACGACGCCTACCGGTGAGTCCGTCTGTCTCCTTCCCGGTACGCGCTCTGATGTCACCTAGGATCTCCGACGCGGAAGCCGTCGCAATGTCCCGCTACCTCATCACCCACGATGGCCTCTACCTCGGATCATCTAGTGCCTGCAACCTGGTGACGTGCGTGCGACTGGCCAAGAAGCTGGGCCGCGGCAGTCGGATAGTTACGATCTTGTGAATATCCCATGGCGAGCGGTGTGTGAAGCTGATATGGGTAGATGCGATTCGGGGTCACGGCATCAGAGCAAGTTTTGGTCGGACGATCACTTGCGAGCGAACGGGATTCCGATTGATCCATCTCTTATTGATCAGTTGCTGGCGAGCTAGCATGCAGGTCATGTAGTGAGAATCCTCATTGGTCACCTTGATCGGTATCTTTCAGGCTACATACCTCGCCATTCGGAGGGAAATATCGTGCAGGAATACAAATCCTTCCCTGCTTCGTAGCTCACAATACACAAGGAGAGGTTCGGATGTAGACTACAATCGAGAGGTGATGTCCAGCCATATCGAGAAGGTGGTGTTGCTGCAAGGCGTCCGATCCTCAAGCTTTGTTTGCCACCAAACTGTCCTTGACTGTGAACGAATCAGGGCAGGCGGCCTGGATGAGATGGTCACCCTGCATATGCTGTCCCCGTCATGGTGTTCATCCGCATGCAATGCATCCTAAACAGCCCAATCCCCCACATCCTCCCCGTCCGCGACGAACGGCTTGTCCAGCCCGACCACTGCTCCCTCACACAACGGACACACCCCAGCGACCACCTCATCCAGCTCCTTCCTGCAGGCCTCTGCCCTCGTATCCTCCCTATCCCGCTCTTTCTTCGATTTCACCTTCCCGCTTCCCCCTCCAGTAACTCCAGCTCCGACCGCGGTGATCGCCTGTGCGAGGGCATCGGGAATGATGAGCTCGCGAAGTCGATCTCCTGCAGCAATGAGCTTGTTCCGTCCAGTGACGCCGAGAAGGAGATCTGTGGCCGTCGAACCGGAAGTGACAGGTTGATTCCGCGCTGAAGAGATTTCTTTGCCGTGACGAGGGGTGCCTGGACCGGAAGGTGTCGGGGAGAATGTGGAAGATAGCAGAGCTCGACCACCGGGTTCCGAAGGTCTGGACACCAGCTCGTTCTGGAGATGGAGGATCCGGCGGAGCGCGGGTGCGGGAAGGAAGTCCATAGCCTACTCAGGCATATCAGCGAGTCTCTTTCAACAATGGGACAACTCACCATCGAGATGAGGCAGTCGGCATGGAAGACATGCTGACACGGGAACACGTAGAATTGCCTCGTCACCAACGCCAAGCCGCATTTCCAGCACGTGTCGCTCTGTTCGACAGTAATGACTCGATTCGCTAGCCCATCAATATCCCGTTTGATAAACTCCGCCGAGGCAGTCGCCTCGTCCATCTCCGCCCTGAGCTCGTCAATCCGTGCGGAGTACTCCTCGAGCGCATTGCAGATCTCCATCTTGAAGTCATCAATTACCACGAAGTCTGGGAAGAACGGGAGGATATCCTCGATCTTGAGTAGATCCGTGGATTCGAGGAATCGCATGGCACTGGGCAATGAGCGCCTGAAAAAGTGGATTGTCGCTTACCTCTTGATATCCTTCCGCTCCTGGACGACATATTTGGCGATCTTCAGCCACAATTTCTTCCGCAGGACTTCATCGTCCTCTGGCCGATCCGCGTTGATCTTCGCAAGTTCGAGATCGCCCTGCTCCAATGCCAGATCCACGCTACTCTCGTAGAGTCCCATTTTGGAATAAATATGCACACAAGGCTGTATCCGGCGATGTAGTCTGCACAGTCGGAGAGCGTAATCCAGATCGTAGCACGGTCTTCCAGCGTCCGGGCAGGAGATGAGGAAGCGTAGTAGAGGTCCGTCGTCACGATCGGGATCCGAAGCGTAAAAGGTGAGAAGAAGGTTGTAGATTGTGGAGTCGGTGGACCCTTGCTGCTGTATGACGGATGTAAGGTATCGAATCGCTTGATTCGATTTGAGGGGTTCGGGACGTTGCTGCTGCTGCAGAAGAGCGGGGATGAGGCGGCGAGGCGAAAGACTCGATTGGCGAAGCCACGAATCGACAGTCTCCTTTGGAGCATGGCGCATGAGAATGGAAGCGAATCGATAGTAAAGCTCCATTGAATCCTGCGGTCGAGATCAGCACCATCACCCACGAGGCGTCTCAATCACCTGTCTATTCAGCACATCGATTGCCTTCAGCCACTGCTCCTCGGTCACCCAGTGCTCGACAATCTTGCCGTGATCCTTATTCAGGCCGGCATAGAAGAGATATAAATCTGTCCGTCCGTGACTCAGGATAAGCTCGTAGACGACCTTGAGCTCCAGGTCGTGCTAAGCACTGTATCAGCGTAGATCTCCAGACTCAAGATCATGCCGACCTGGTACGTAGTCATGAAATTCCGCATGTCCTCCTCCATCATCTGCCTTTCAATGCTTAGACTGTCGACATCTGAAGTGGCCGACTCGGCTGCCACGATGTCCTCTAGCGTATTGCACTTGCTGAGATAGATCTCGACGAGCCAAGTAGCGAGCATCATTCGCTGCGTTTTATCCTGAAGCTACCATCAGCAATTGCACGGCGGCGTCCTGGAAAACTCACCCGCTTATCTAGCAGGTCTAGCCGGTCTGACAAGTATATGCGGAGTGCGTCCCGCTCATCCACGTCGAGGAAGCGCAGTGCAACGAACTCGAAGCTTCTGCTGGATTTCGCGTAGGCTTGAGCGGATTGAAGGAATCTTCCCTGATCGAAGAAAGCATCACCCTGCCGCGACAGCACGATATCTCGTTGCGGGGCAGTCTATTAATTCAGCGGCCGTCTCGCGATCAAATGGAGTGCGAACCCGAGCAAACCGCAGTGCCTCGGCGAAGTCGCCATGATCCAGCTTCGCCCGCCAAACATCACGATCTTCATTTCGGACAAGCACCTCGAGAATTGATCTATCCGTATAGATCCAGAATGTCTGCGATACTGGGTCCGCCGATAAACCGACAGCTCGTTCGTCGAATGCCTGCATGCCGTTGGTTCTGGCCGCACACTTTGCCAACTACCGCTCACCAGTGGAAGCGCTTCGTTCCAAACGACCTTTTCGCTTTCTCTTGCAACGCCTACAATGCGATCGGGATACAGAAGGAGCCAGTGCCACTGAGTGACGGCGATTGAGACCGGAACAGGTGGTGCTGCAGGAGATGCTGCTGAAAGTGCGCGGTCGAAAGCGGGGCTATTGGACGAGTCGAGGGATGGGTACGGGAGAAGCGAAGGCTTGACGAGGATCTCGGAGCTGGGCGTTGAACTGAGTGGAGAGGTGTACAGCCCGGGTGCTGTCATCTACTTCAGCGCGTTTTTTCCTCGCACCCCGCCGGAGAGGCAGATCACACTTACCAGTGAGCCATGCTAGAGCAGAAGGTGGAGGTAATGAGGTGGCCGACTGTCCCTCCACAGTAGGGAGATATACCCTCAACTCGGGAGAAGGCGGGTCGCCCGGCACTTCTCGGAAATCTGGGGAAAGAAGCAGATGAGCCTCTAACGTTGCCGCGACGTGAACACCACTGACTGGGTGGTCCATCCCGGGTCGGCTTGAACGTCTCCTCGGCCCATCCTCCTGACTTCCCTCCAGCTATCGTCGTGGACACGTTGCCCTGCACCTCGTACACTCTCTCGTTCGTTGTGATCACCACCCATGCCCTTCTATCTCCTCCTTTCTTCCCATTCCCTGGCTTGCTGCCAGACGCCGCGGGTGTAGACCAGAAGCCAAAGGATATTCCGGTGACAGGTTGACTATCAGGCAGAATGTAAACGGTCTGCAAATCCCGCTCGAGGGGTTTCGTCATTGAGATCGAGACTGACTTGAAGATGTCGTCTTGAGGCGGAAGAGGTAGGGAGAGGATCTGGCCGGTTGTGGTACCAAGGAGGATGTCGGTGGACGGCGGTGTGATGGCATCTCCCTTGGAGGTCGGTGGGGCTTCGCCGCCCGCACCCGCCGGGTCTCCCGAGGCGACACCCGAGAACGGTGACCATGCTACCGCAGAAATGCTTTGTCGCAGTCGTAGGGGCCGTGGCCTTCTCGACTGAACCGCAGAGTTGCCAGGGCTGACAGGTAGGTAGAATGTGTCGCCGTGACTAGTGGTGATGAGCAGATGACGTGCTGTCGGGTCCACAAAGAGCTTCTGAATCACCGGCAATTCCTTCACCTGAGGATTCGGACTGCCCTTTTCTGGAGCAGGTCGAGGCAGGTCGACGGTGACAAGCTCCTCGGGCTTGTTAAGATCGATGATGATGATAGATAACGGAGCGGCAGCGAGGAAGAGTAAGCTGTTTGCGGCTCCAAGGTAAAGGAGGGTGGAGGGTGGAGGGTATTGGACCAGAGAGAGAGAGAAAAGGGGCGGGAGTAGCGATCGGGCGGCGCGTGTGGAAGGGATGAACCCGGTCTCGAGCTGTCAAAGAATCAAGCTCAGCATAAGCCTCTCTGACCTGAGGTCTCACTGACCGCTCGAACCATCCCGGGTTCATCCCCCTCATCCTGCTCCTCGTCGACCTCATAGCCCTCATATTCTACCGCTGAGATGTCCGCTGGACCTCCGGGTCTTGCAGGTGCGCCAGGGTCCCGATAGGCTCTGGACGACGAGTAGCGAGGCGGCGCAGAGGGTCCTGCGGAATGCTCGACGACTGTCAAGAGCCCGAGTTCGTCAATCTTCGGTAGCGCAAAAATCACAGACCACTTACAGTCGTCGAGCATGGACATCGAGGGAATGAGTAGGATTTAGGTACGACTGCGATCAAGTGTCTATCTAAACGGACCATCGGTTCCCGGCAGCACGGCTTCGGATGCAACGGCTGGATAGAGAGTAGTAGCGAAAGCAAGACTTTTACCTTTACTGCCTTACATGGGAAGGCGGTTATCAAGAACGGCTTGGATCGACTGAAGCACGCGGCCGCGAATACCGGCCGAAAGGTCTTAGCGACGCTGTCCCCCAACATGCAGCCATACCAGCAACCTGAGCGTGAGAACGACATCCACCATCGTTCCCACGGAATCTACCGAGCCTCCTCCTGAGCCATCTCCCAAATTCCCGCCCCTCAAGCAGACTTCCACAGCCTTGACCACCGCTTCCGCCCGTCAAGCCGCCCATGCGCTCGACAATTTCTCCACCTCTTCCGCCAATCCACGCAACTGGTCACTCAGCAAGAAATGGCAGACATCCTTGACCGTCGCTCTTACCGGCTTCATCTCGACCCTTGAGAGCTCGATCGGTGTACCAGGGATCCATGCGGTGATGGATTACTTTGGGGTGATCAATGAGAAGATTGGGATTCTCATCGGCACCTTCTACGTCCTTGGCTTGGGGTGAGTCGAGTCTTGCTTGAACAGGGCTGATCTGCGATAGCTGTGGACCGTTCATCTTCGCACCGATATCCGAGCTATATGGACGCCAGACGGCTTATCTGACAAGTCTGTCCTGCTATACCCTCTTCTGTCTCGGAACGGCGTTGTCGCAGAAGTAAGCTTCCATCATGATGGTGCTGGACGTTCGTTGACAATGCTGTGTAGCATAGCTACCTTGATCGTCTTGCGATTGTGAGCGCTCAGATTCGGCTGATTGGGACTACTACTGATTATGACCAGCTTCTGCGGTGTATTCGGCTCGAGTGGACCCGCACTTGGCGTTGCGACCATCGCAGATGTGGGCGTACGAAGCCACAGACAACTCCTAAAGCGCTGAGAATTGTTTTAGTACTGGGCTCCCGAAGAACGAGGTCGACCCATCAGCATCGACGCAGTCGGACCAATGCCCGGACCTGTTCTGGGTAGCATGATGGGTCATTGGATCCTCTATCGTGGCTGGTGCTGGCTCTTCTGGACGATCACCATCCTCTCAGCCCTAGACCTCGGTCTCTTCATTCTTCTCACCAAAGAAACCTATGCTCCGTGCGTATTTCTCACCTTGTATCCCTGTGGTATGACGTCTTACCAGGACAATCGAGAAGGTCCTCGTCTACCGCGTCCCGACATCCGCTCCTCTCGTCCACCTCGCTCTCCGCAAAGCTCTCACCCAAGCGTATCATCCACGATCTCGGCTGGATGGGTGTCATGGTCTCCGCCGACGATGCTCGACATGTCTTCGGCCGAGCCTTCTCTCGACCACCGAGATTACTGCTTGGGAATCCGGTGGCTTTCATTGTCTTGGCTTACTATGCTTATATCTATGGTCGGCATCGCTTGCATAAAGCCTCGTTCGTAGAGCTGATGGAATCATTAGCTATCATCTACGTCTTCCTCGTCAGCGTCCCATTGCTGTTCGGATCTCCACCATTCAGCCGATCCGGGCTGTTCTCGTACGAATGGCCTCAGTCTACATTATCGCTGGCTTATGTCGGCATGGGTGAGCTACGACCTTATCGTGCTTGAGATTCCCGTCACCGATCGACATACTGCTCAGCTATCGGTTTCGCCATAGCTGCAACAACAGCCGCCAATGCCCAGGATCGAATATACAAGTATTTAAAGAAGAGGAACGGGGATCTTGGCGGGGGACAGCCAGAATACCGATTGCGTCCACAATTTACTCCTCGGTCTGCATCGCGAATCTGACCTCGGCTTCCAGCTCGTCCTCACTCAAGCCGGGATGTGCCTCATGCCGATCGGTCTTCTCATCTTCGTACGTCTGCGCTTTCCGCCACGAAACACCAATACCAGCTGACGTGGAGCAAGGGCTGGACAGCACACGCGGAGACGCACTGGATCGGCCCCCAGATCGGGCAGGTTTTCATCGCCCTCGGCCTGATGTTGGCGTTCAATAGTATCCAGATCTTGTGCGTAATGGTCTGTCCACCGTCAATAGCCGCTCATGTCTCGTCACTCTAGTATCGTCGACGCGTTCTTCCCATAGTCTGCAGCCGCAGTCGCAGGTGCTACAGCTGTATGTTTATGGCCCCATCACCACGCTCAGAGCTGAGACCGCGGCATTTACAGTTTCGATCAGTCCTTGCTTGCATTCTGCCCGAGTTCAGTGCGGATCTGTTCGCGAACCTCGGATGGGGTTGGGGTGGGACCCTGCTAGCGCTCGTCGCCTTAGTAGAAGTGCCAGCGCCTACTGTTGTGAGTAATGTTCCTTCGTGACCTTTCCATGCTGAAGGGGTTGTAGATGTTCATCTGTGGCAAGCGATTGAGGGAGAGATTCAAGTTTCAGGAATAATTAGGGTCATCGGAAGGGTTGTCATCGCATAGCATCAAACACAGTATCTCGCGCATTCATCGCATCTGCTAGGCCAAGCACGCAAAGTACCGCGATGAATGTTCACACTCGGATCAAAAGGGAGATGCGCCCCAGTCGTGATCTAGCATCGGCCAAAGCTACGCGAACTCGGCACGCTCGGGAAGCCAATACGTGGGATCGCGCCAATCGTCCCGGTTCCAGGGGGTTTCACCGGTGACAGGTAAGCCGGGATGACGCCATCGGCGCTCTGTGCGGTATCGTTAGCTCGTGTCCCTACGGATCTGGCGATGGAAGACCGACATTCATGATCGGATCCCAAGTGAACGTCGGCGGAGCACCGAACAGCTTCCGCTTCTTCTTCTTCTCTGGTAGCCCACCTGCCTCTTCCTCGTCTTTGTCCGAGTTCTTGGTCTTCGCGTTTGCCCCGGTCTCCCGCAAGGGCGCTTTCGGCTTGACCCACGTATCAGGCTTCTTGGCCGGTATGTCAGAGACAACACCCGAGTCTGAGTCGGCTGCGGGGGCCTTGGACCGAGGCATAGGCTGAAAGCTTGTCAGCGGGAAGATGATTCATGGAAAGTGGGTGAGCTCACAGAAGGCTTATCGGCCTTTCGTGCTTTCTTCTTCGGCATCACTTCTTCGTCCGATTCCTCTTCAAAAACAGGGCTCAGGCTCGCCTAAGTGTGCCATCAGTCCGAATTAGGATCAACAACTTGAAACATACCTTGCGAGGTTTGTCCTTAACGGGCTTCGCCGTCGGCACCTTACTCGGTGGTGCAGGATTGACAGACGCCTTCTCCCGCGGCTTTTCGACTACCTTGTCGCTAGGTGCCAGACTCTCGCTACGGGATCTAGCAAGACTCTTCGCTTTCTTTGCCTGGACCTGAGAGGACGAAGCAGTGACCTTGAGGGTTTCGAGCTCCTCCTGCGCGTGATCATCGGCTTCAACGGACAAATGGAAGGCCGTTGCGATCTCCTCACCTCGATGCTGGCTAGCCGTTCCCTCTCTTCCGTTGCCGCCCGATACTTCGCCTTCAATGCCTTCTCCCGCTCCTTGCTCGATTCCCTGAACGCGGATAGCTCCTCTTGTACGTCCGCAAATTCGTCATTCTTCTTTTGCAGCTCGCTCTGGGCGCTACGCACGGCCGTCTGGAGTTCCCGCTTCTCTTTGTCCACCTCAGTCACGTCAACACCGCTGAACCACAAACAAGCGGAAAGACGCACCGAGCCCTCCTTGCCTTTCTCTTCCCTCAACCAGCCATCTAACTCCGCCCTCGCCTCCTTCTCCCGCTGCTTTAGCCCCCTCACCTTCGTCTCGAGACTCTCCACTCTCTCCTCAAGACGAGTCACCTCCACCCTCGCATCCTCAAGATCGGACTGCGCCCTGGCAAGCTGTTTGTCCTGGGATGAGGCGAGTAGCTTGCTGGTCTTGGAATCAGCAGCGCGCTGGTGCGCAAGCGAGGTATTCGCTTGGGCGAGAGACACCTGCACAGGGTGTTGAAGCACGTTTGTGAGATGAGGGGCGGTACTCACTTCTAGCTCCTCAAGCTGCGCATCTTTCTCCGCCAGCTCAACAACCAGATCATTCTCCTTCGCCTTGAACAGCGTGATCTTGTGGTCCCGCATGACTACCCTTATCAGCACAGCCTCCCAAGAGCAACAAGCAAAGCATACTCCTAGCTGCCTCAGCCTGTACGAGCCTCTGCTCCAGCTCGATTACCTGCATCTGCTCCTGCGCCAGTACGAGCAGCGCCTTCTGCTGCTGCACCATTGAGTACAGGTTGAGCTATCACCATCAGCCCAGTCCTCTTCAAGCATCAGAGCTCGATGGAACCCACCTCATCCCTCATTCCATCACCCTCGGATTTGCATCTCGCTAGTTCCGCCTGCCAAGCTTTCCCCTGGTTCTTACACCGCTCCAGCTCCTTTTGGGCATTCGCGAGCGAGGTCTCGTTATCGGCGAGATGGGCTTTCTGGGTGGCGATGGTGTTATCCAACCCGGATGTCTCGGAGCGATGTTTGCGCTGTTGTGTACAATCATCAGCTCGGTACGGTAGAAAGAGGCAGGACGCACTGTCGCAGCGTGCTCTTTGCGGACGAGCTCGGATACTTGGTTCTGAAGGTTATTGACTCGTGCTCGGATCGGTCCAGGGGTTTCTGGCGCTTCCTCGACGTAGCATGACGGCAAGGGACGGGGTGGAGTCGGCATCAAATCCATACTGGCGAGAGTGTATGGGGAGCAAGCACTGGGTGGATGGTGCAGGAAGGAGCCTAAGATATGCAAGATTTGGCTGAAAGACAGGGCGTTTTGTTTCGGCCATTTGTTGACACCAAATCCCCACTTTGACCCTGAATTCTGCTGAATACGTCTTGAGAACGATGATCTTCCCACCTCGCACGCTTTCCCTCGCGATTCCATGCCAACCAAAAGAGATACATCCATCCTTCGAGTACTGACCTCGGGAAATCCTGCTTTGACCAGTTTCGACCCGTATCTCTATCCCATACTCATCTCGGTCGTTCTCACCGAGGACTTGGACGAGTCACAGGGCCCAGGTGGTGCCGCCAACCTAACCACCTGATCTGGAACCCACTTGACGGCGAAGAAGAGGAGGGTGTGTTGAGATCAGCCTCAAAAGCCTGATACGGCCGAGTGAGTCCTCCGTTAGATGAGGGCGCAGCGGGGTGGAATCCTTCAATCCGTAAAGGACTCTAGAGAAGGCTAGTGAGCTTTGCTCTCAGCGGCACCACCGTCGAAGAGCTACGGATCCAAGTATGAATCTATGTATATTCGCCCTCGAGGCGAACAAGCAGCTCCACATGATCGTTGTGTCTCAGGAAGCTCGAACCTCAACTTCTCCCTCTTCTTGAACTCCCGCCAACTCTCCCGCCCCAACATCGTCCTCACCATCCGCTTCACATTCATCCTCTCCAGAGCTGGGCTCGGCATATATCTGCACCCAAATCAGCATACAAACCGGCATCATATCTGCGACTGTCGCAGACTCGCCCGTCAGGCAAGTCCTCCCTTCCAATTATTGATCAAATAGATCCCAGCCCGACTCGATGTGCTTGATCGCCAGATATTGGATCGCCTCTTTATCATCCGCCCGCCCATCCTGGTCCTTTATACCAATAGTCCCGGAAGCTGAGGAGCATGTATTGGCGAGAAAGGTAGAGTGAGCGGACCGCAAGCGCATTACGAGGGCTGGCAGCGAGATCTGCGTCCGGGTGCCGTTCAGCTAGTAGCAGCATGATCGCGGGCAGACTCTGTGACGAGGGTGGTACCGTCTATGATGAGTGCTGGGACACGACCTTCGCCGGTACTCGGCCTTGGTTCGACCGTGCGAATCAAGTTTCACCTCGCTTCCTTCGAAGGTGATCCCTAGGGTGGTGGAGAGATCGATCAACAGCCACCGAACGGGCATGGAGACGGTCCCGCCCGTTCTGTAGTAGAGGCGACAGGACATGGTGAGGCGATGGCGAAGAGACAACACAAGGTACTCTACAGCAAGTCGTCGTCTCGCTTCTTTACGCAGAATACATCGTTTCGGCCTCCCGGGGGACATCCCATGATACTTCGCTGGATTGCTCTGGGTCAGTACACCTAATCACGCACCGCCGTTTCATTCATGACTGTTCATCATGTCCGCGTTCCGGCTGATTCAAGCGTACTCCAGCTGGAGTTCCGCTAGGCTACATCCTACATCGTCGTATATTAGGACAGAGCATGCTAAAATGGGATCATGTATATGCATACTGGCAACTATACTGAACAGATTATGGTATCCCAATGCAAATGGTATGAAACAGGCGTGTCTAATACGAGGTATATCAATCATCATCGTCTCCATCGCCCGACTCGACTTCGGCTCGGCTCTCCTCTCTTGTCCTCTTGTGACGTGTGGGAAGGCGGACGTTCTGCTGTGCGAAAAGGCGGGTGAGGTCGGTGGTGGGTATGACACCTGGGAATCGCTTGGCCGAACTGTGGTTCGCACGTCAGTCAACCTTACAATAGAAGGAGACGTGGACGTACTAGACCGTGAAGGGGGAACTGAAGGTCTCGGCCAACACCTGATTGCGGTCACCAGCCGCTACCGGCGCCTGCATCATCCTGTAGATGCCATCAGCTTCGTCTCTCGGGGGAGAAGAGATTTCACGATATCAGGTTCACCAAGGTGAACTTTAGGGTGAATCTCCCCTCGGTCCGCACTCCTAGATCATGAGCGAAAAAGAAGAGACCCTGTTGACCGTTCTCGTCTTGCAGTTTCTGGCAGATCGAATACAGCGAACCAACGAGGACCCGACTACAGTTCGCCGTGGGTGGAAGCTGCAGTCGGGGTAACTCCGGTGTACGAGGGTACCCTGCGGACGACTCGCTCGGAGCGTAAAATGTTTGCTCATGCAGTGGACTAGTCGGAGATCCTAGAAACGGTGCACGGCCCCTACGACTACTTGGGGACCCCCCAGCGGAGGCAAGGGGTCGTCCGGAGCTGAAATACCCGGAACTAGGAGGACGATCGGAACTTGCGGTGGCCAGGCGGGGCTCTCTGGACGATTCGGGTGGAGACATCGTTGAAGGCTGACGTACTGAGCCGGAGCTGAATCGGCCAAAGGAATAATCGGCGGTGGTCTGGCTAAGTTGAGGTGACCTGGATGGACCGGGTGAGGAGGCGATGCTGGAGGTCCTTTGCGGATCCTGTATGGCGGGAAGAGTGATTCGGTTTGGTCTTGGGCGGGATGACGGATCCTCACGCCTCTCGGTGATGGAAGCCAAAGAAGGTAGATTAGGGAAGGCTCGGGAAGGTGAGCCGCGAAGGACGGACGTGCGCGGCCGAGATAGCGACGGAGCAGTGACCGGTCGCAATAAGTCTGGTTGCTGGATGGCGAATCCGGGAGCGTAACTTTGTGTGCGACTGACTTGCGGTCGTGGAGGGGAATGTGGTGACCAACCCGAGATTGTCGGCGAAGGGATCGGCAGGGGTGAAGGCATTTGGTAGTCCTGCCCAGGAGTGCGAGTGAGAGGTGAGGGTCCTGGTGAGATCTGGAAGGGCAAATAGTATGGACCTGCCCGGGTGTACATCAGCTAAGCCCTGGTGGTGAATTTTGACTGACTCGGTGCCCCTCGCCAAGCACTACCAGTCCAAGGTGGCAAAGCACCGTAACCGGTCTCCGAACGAGACGTCGCTGTGGTCGGCCGTGAGGATGGTCCAGGAACCGATGGGATCTCAGGGATCTCGGTTACTAGTGGTCTAGGCGACGTTCCCCGTCCTCCTTGCTGTGAAGAAGGGTGCATAACCACATTGCGCGGTTGTTGAGCGTCCGCTGTCCATATGTCGACCATGAGGACGAGAAATTGTATGTTGACGTGACTGTTGGGTCTCGTCAGCCATTACGCCCAAGCTCGCGAGATAGGGCTGACCTCGCGGTGACAACATCCCCTGAAGGCGTCCTGACCCAAAGGCGAATGATGGGTGGTGGAGAAAGCGGGCGTCGGTCCTGCATGACAGGATGAGCCGGACACCTCACTCCAAACCCCGACTGACCTTGTCTCCAAACCCGCAGGCCCGTGCGCGTTGCGGCTGCTGAAGGATTTCGAGGTGATAAGTCCTACACCCCTCACTCAGCTAAAGGGATCGTCGACAAGGTAGACGACCTACCACTCTCCGATCGTACCAGCGGTCGGCGGCTCGTCGTCGTCTCCCGAATCGCCACTCTCGCTCCGGTTATCGCCTTCTTCGACGTCTTCCTCTTCGGAGGCAGCCTCGCCCCGGCTTTCGATCTCGGAGCGCGGGACAAGCTGTGCTGGGACAGGAGAAAGCGAGGGCGAACGTAATAGATTGGCGAGCGATGAGGGACCGTTATAAGGTGTAGGAAGCGCTGGCGTAAGGTCTGACGATCGGCTTGGGTGGGGAAAAGCTGCTGTCGGTGATGAGCGCGAAGCTCGCCGTGAACTCCGCAGCCTATTGAGATCGGACGAGCTGATAAGCGACGAAGACGCCTCTGCCGGGCCTGGTCGCTGAGATTCGCTTGGCTGAGGAGAGCGAGAGGGGCAGTCAGACATTGACCTGGACGTTGCCCGGGAGACGGGCGAAGCCTTGGTGATCGATGTCCACCTAGGCCTCCGAAATACGTCACGCTATCCTAGGCAGGTTGTCCCCCGAATCCCGCTCGATGGTATTCTCGAAGGACTGTGATGCGAACAGCAAGGTTTGCGGTGATGCCGCATCGAAGGGGTTTGCGACGCCAAGAAAGATGAGTGAACCGGAATGCTTTGGTTGGCTGAAACAGGGAAAAGGATATTGCGTCAGCTGAGGCTTCCTCGCTTATCCCTCCCTCAACGCTGAGCACTGTCCTTCCCTTCATATCTCTTTCCTTCCCGCTGAGAACTCCGCACTCATTCCTTTGACACCATAGCGTCCCACAGTCCACCACAGGGACAGACACAAGACTATCGCGACCAGGGGCCCGAGTCAAGTCTTCTCTAAATCGGCCGTGGTCAAGACGGCGCAGCGACAAGAGCGGGCAATGCGAGAGATCCAAGTATTGGGATGGTATGAGCACAGATCTGCACTCTTCCTCGGCTCGATCACTCTGATGACGGGGAAACCAGCGGGGCATCGAGTCTGTGCGCGTTTGATCTAGGGCCACTGATCAAGGCTCCTAAAGGTCTCCCACGTAGTCCCCCATCAAAGGAATCCCGGAGGCTCTTTCTCGCTGAGTACGAAAGACCACATCGGAGTTAAATGACTGTAAGTGACAGCTTGACAAGCCGGAACAATGCCAAAAGCAATTGCCCCTGGCGGGCCACTCACCGGTTGAAGATCTCAATGCCGCTAACAAACGAGGAGGGCCGAACCGATTTGTCCCTCGTTCCCCACTCGCGTCATGAACCCGATCGACGTCCCTCAAGCGTTACTCTCCGACCGGATCTAGACTCTGAGAGGCGATATTGGCGACTTTCCGATGTCTAGGCGGAGGTTTCAAGGATTCCGGAGTTTACGGAGGAGGTGTATTCGAGATCTCGCTTCCCTGCCAAATGTTTTCCGGGTTGGAAAGGCGTTCAGAAGGTGATGAGAACACCTGAAAGAGTCCGTCAGCTATCAATGGAAACCCATCGAAGACCAGCCAGTGGAGTGGGAAGATCCAACGGAAGCAAAGGAGGGGAAGCAAAAATAGCGGAAAATACGGAAAGGGGTCCTCTGTGGAGCGAGGGACGGAAGAGGGGAGAAAGAGAGCAACAGCTTTCCGATACCAATGACATGTAAGAAACCTTATAGCTCACCGGTGATCCTTTCGGTCCTAATGCGAAACGAGATCAGCATCGAGATTGATCATGTGGACCGGGATTGGGACGATATCGCACCAAAGCATCCTCGAGTGGTCAGTGGTGGCCGGGTGAGGCCGGGTGATGCCGCTCGGGTGACACCATGCGATTGTCCAGATAGCAGCCGGGAGGAGCCTTGACGGAGCAAGACTAGAGTTCAAAGCGACACCCTTTCGAATTGGGAATTAGGCTGCTTTTTTGCCCCGTGGGGAGCGTATGACCGAAATACCCGAAAACTCACCTGACCCTGGATCGCGATATCGAACCTCGATTTACGCTAGTAAAAGTTGCGTTGCGTCTTCGGGTTTGCCTTCTTCCGGGCTCAGATGAGCCCTTAGCGCCGAGATGGCTGAGAAGAGAAGCGCCGATTGCTATGTCGGAATAGGCCATCCCGATCACTCACGTCACCGTACGTCACATTCGGCATATTCAAACAAAGATCTGAATTGCCGCCGCTGGCGAGGCGCTGTCGGTCATCGCGGAGACCCCATGCATGCCTAAAGTCTTGTTTAATCAGGATGCGATTGACCTTGTAATGCAAATTTGTACAAACGCAGAGAGATATAGGTGGTCACATGCGGGGTCAGAGGATCAAATCACAGTAGACACCCTAAAAGGCGACAGCCTCGCTTCTTGCCCATCGTACCGAACAAACAAGAAACAAGCCTCAACCTTCGGCTAGTGTATTCCAGGATCTAGGGGAACTGTTTATCGAGACTGGCGGCATCAGTCCGCACTTCGGCGGAACGGCCGTTTCGTAACACTAAAGACATGCACGTGAATGGAAGCATGTCAGGCATACGAAAAGTTGGTGCGAATGAAGATAGGCATCCGAAAATCTGAACAACGGCTTCCTGTATAGACTCCGTCTCAACTCGTTGATCCACTCCGTCATGACACTTTCAGACCTCTTTGGGAATCGTTGGCGCATGGAGGCGTCTCCCCGATTCAATGACTTCATTCTCGACGTCTGGGCCTACCGGTGTCTGGTCGAGCGATGTCTCTTTATTCAGGCTGATGAGCAACACCTTACTCCCGCTACCAAGCCACCAGCCACGACCTGTCATGAGCATTTTAAGGGTCTAGATTCCCTGAACCCCTTTGGCTTTCCAGCATCTCCTTCGTCGCTTCCAGAACAACCGCCCTACAAGGACAATGTTCTTCCTCCCCACAGTCCTCCTTCTCTCCGCCCTGTCGGTCCGTGCAATACCGACTCGAGGATTCGCTTCGGTCCTCACAACTGATCACTCCGCCTTGCGGGACCTGCCTGTCGGGAAGACGCCGATCTCAAGTTATGACATGATCGAGCTGGGCCGGATGGCAGTCGCGGTCAAGTGAGTGTCTTCCTTTCATATATAGTATGGTCCTGACGAAGAGCAGTAAGGCGTATTGCCCAACCAGCAAGCATCTCGAGCCTGCATCACTTGCGCAGCTCAGCCTCCGGGCCGGTCGACACCAACGCCGCACGCATTCCACCTGGCACACTACCAGCATCGTGATATCCGGTAGCGACGCCGAGTTCGAACACCTTGCAGGGGATGTCGATATCAATTGTAAGCTTCCCCTATACGATCTCAGGCCAAATCTAACCCCTCTCACGGTACATCTCGCATCCCCCGTCCACCCAAACCCTCACACTCGCCTTCTCCTCCCTTCCCGCTGTTGACGACTTCCTGGAGCTTCTCGCATCCAGTCCCGCCAACTCAACCGATGACGATGATCTCCTTGTGTCCCTTCCTTTCTACCTGTTCCCACGAAACGAGCAACCCCACTTTCCCCCGCCGCGAATTCACCACTCCTACCTTCCCGCTCTCAAATCTCACGGTACTGCCGCTCTCTTGGCGTTGCTGGATCTCATCGAATCACCACCCATTCCTACTCGGACCGGCTCAGAAGTCTTCGACTCCCTGCTCAAACCGGTCAAACAGCCCGTCCTCCTCTCGCGCCGAAACCCATCCGTCATGTCGAAGTCATCGGCCACGGACTAGGATCAGCTGTCGGACTCCTCCTCGCAACTGCTCTGCATCTCGAAGTCTCTGGCCCAGCTGCGGACGCCTACGAGAACCCTTTGCCTCCGGTCGAGATCAGCGCAACCTTGTTCAGCCTTCCTCGAGTTGGAGATCAATCCTTCGCCGATTGGATGGACACGTTGGTCGAGACCAGCAATCGCAAGCTGCGCATCAACCGCGTTACATCGTTTGCCGACACGATCGCGCATCTACCAGAACGGCACCTCGAACTCGCACACCCTAGTCTCGGCGAGATCTGGGTCGGTGCAGACCCGCGAGTAGCGTATGCCTGCCGCTCAGCCAGCCTACACGAGGAGAGTGATGTTTGCTCAGGATCTATCTCGCTGCCTCGGACGTCTTTGCTCGATCACGCCGGACCATTTGGAGGAGTCTGGATCGGACCCAGGTCATGCCATCGCCCTAAGGCGGATCCGTCCGCGTTTTAAGAGGCTCTTGCGCATGATGTAGATACCAAGCACATATACCAATTGATTTAATGTATCGCTATTGTCTACCCGGTCACGCATTCTTCTTTAATGCTCTTACTACTATAGTTACCTGAGCATTTCGGAAACCTTGAGGTGAGATGGTATTGCCACGTAATGAAGCGACATGCTCGGATTGATTTCGCCTCGTGGCCTGCCTACCGTACCGGCCTTCATTGACAAGCATCTTCACGGTGACCTGCGTCTCCCACACCTTTTGTCGCCCTTGACCCTAATACACTTCCCCCAACATGTCTCGTGGTGCTCTAAGCGACAGCGAGATCCAGTCGGAGATGAACAAAATGGTCCGTCTCATCCCCTCCGTCCCTCCTTTCTCTCCCGCTGCAGCAACTCTGATGACTTGTCTCAGGTCGCCTTCATCTCCCAAGAAGCCCGAGAGAAAGCTCGAGAGATCCACATAAAGGCGGATGAGGAGTTCGCTATCGAAAAGGTCGGTCCTCGCCCCTGGCTTCCGAAGTAGCATCGCTGAGACCTCGCAGGCGAAGATTGTGCGGCAGGAGTCATTGGCGATAGACGCGCAATATGAGAAGAAGCACAAGCAGGCTGAAGTGGGATGGAAGATGTGCGTGCTGATTAATCGCCGGAGTCTGTCTCATCTGTCGCATTCAGCTCGCAATCCACATCGCTCAACGCCTCCCGCATCTCCGTACTTCGAAGCCGGAATGACCACCTGGAATCCCTATTCGAGGAAGCTTCCAACCAGGTGAAATCGCTCAGTGCAGGAGGCTCCTACTCCGACGCCATGGAGAGTCTCATCCTTGAAGTACATCACCCATCCCACTCCCGGCTGAGCTGACTAGCTTAGGTCTTCCTCATGCTCCTCGCCTCCGACGTCACCCTAGCTCACCGCCCCAAAGACTCGGACCTAGTGAAGAAAGCCACCGAATCGGCACAGGGGAAGTACAAGGATATATCGGGACGGGAAAGTAAGGTGGAGTACGAGCCGAGTCTGCCGGATGATAGTGCGGGAGGGGTGATTGGGTCGACGATGGCGGGAAGGATCAAGGTGGATAATACGTTGGGGGAGAGGTTACATATCCTCGAGGACAAGGTGCGTTGTGCTTTTGACGTAAAGGGAAGGGCTGATGGGGAAGGAAGATGTTGCCAGAGTTGCGGCGTGACTTGTTTGGGATGAATGAGAATAGGAAGTTCTATGCGGTCAGCAGCTTGGCTCACTGGATATCTGAGCTGATGTCCCTGACGCGTATTAGTGAGATTGAGGGGAACATATTGCATCCGCAGCTCGCCGATACCATCCCATAGAATATGCAACCATAGGCCAAAATGCACCAAGACATTTGTATACCTTTGTCCCAGTGGCAATACGGTAGACACGGTCACAAGTTGCGAAACATGGAACGACACCCACGGAGGCGAGAAGCGCTTGCAATGGTAAGCAAAGGGCTGGGAGGAATGCTGCATCCTTTGATACGGCTGACACGATCCGCGGAAGATGGCTAAAAGGTAAGCTTTCCCTCAAACAACTTCTCTCGTCGTCTAGGTGCAAGATCAATCCTCATCACTCTGGGCTCATAGAACCGTGATATCGCAGCCATGCCCTCTGACAAAGCCACGATATGGCTACTGACCGAGTTGCAAAGATTCCCAAGGATCAACAGGAGGCGGTACAAGACTCGGGTAAAGGGGGAACCTAAACGAGATCTGTACACTTTGGAGAGACGGAGTCTGATGAAGAGCCTTCAATGCCTGACGATTCCGTCTGTCCGTGGGCGGGACTGTATGGGTCTTCTGGGCCGGGCTGAGGTACTACAAGACTGGCGAATTCACTGATAAGACCGATCGAAACATGAGATGCCAGCATGGCTGAGGATGCAATTCGTGGGGAGCGGGCCAAGTAAAGCCATCAAGAGCCACCTTATCCGCTATGAGCCGAAGGATGCCCTTATGTAGAAGTCGAGGAATTGGGTGATCTGCGTGAGAAGAGTAACCGAGATCCCAGATCGTTGTCCCCTCGCTCGAAACGGAGGATCCGAACTTTGCTAAGGATGCTCAATGACGAGAGTACCGACTTCGAGGGAGAGAGCGAGGCAGTAGCTTGACCATGACGAGGGCTATCATCAAGGAGAAGAAGTAGTTGCCGAAGAGCAAGCAGTGTGAAATATCGAGACCCATGAGCTGGAAAGGAAATTTCCACGCGATACAGGCGTACGTGGGAGCAGCAATAGTACATCAGGAGGTCTTATAGCGGGGAACCAATCCTGTATGAGCGGTAACAAATGACTTCATTGCTCATGAAGGCTTTCGTGGGACCTGCCACGGTGTGGTGAACGCCAGTGGGAATTTGCGGATTCGGCCGACGGTGACGGCCGTCTGTCATCGGCGGATCTATTTCTGGATCATTAGGTGAGCTTGGATTTGAACTTGTTTTGGCGTCTATAGCAGTGGCAGCTTTACAGAGCATCATGAGCGACAGACAATCGACCCGGAACCATCCGTATAGATAGCAAGTGCTCACACTATGGCGGACGCGCCAACCGAAGAGACTGCTTTGCAGGTCGAGTCGGACGAACAGCGAGAGATCGTCCAAACCTCCTCGCGCCCGCCAGGAAAGAGCGAATCGACCGTACCAACAACCCCGTTGCCCGAGATCAAGCATGCACAGACGAATCTGACCAACGCATCGGGTGGACGACCATACTCGGCCTTCTCGTCTGGAGAGAAATGGTTCATAGTCATACTCAGCGCAGTCGCAGGGATTTTCTCGTGAGTCAGGCTTTCCATCCATCGAGAAGACTGACACCGCTTCCCCAGCCCGATCTCGTCTTTCATGTATGTGCCGGCAATACGTGAGTCACACTGGCAAAATGACGGCGATGTCTGACCTTCCTGCTCTAGCCACAATGGCCGACGCTTTCCGAGTGACCTCTGAGAAGATCAATCTCACCGTTACGGTCTATCTGTAAGCTGCTCTTGGTCCTTCGTTCTCGGTGCCGAGGCTGAATGGAATAGCATCTTCCAAGCATTGACACCGGCAATCTGGGGTGCCGCCGCAGATTGCTTCGGTCGGAGGTCAGCAATACATAACAGTCCCGTGGAACCAGCTCTGATAAGCTACAGACCGATTTACATTATCGTCCTCCTTATCTACATCCTATCATGCGTTGGCACTGCTCTGTGTCCGACTTCGGCATATTGGCTGCTAATCCTCATGCGGATAGCCCAAGTTGATCCACAGTCAAACCGGCTGTATCCTGCTGATTGCGGGCTAGGCTACCGGCGGGGCAGCGGTGATCGCCATCGGTACAGGAGTCATCGCCGATATTGCAATGCCTCAGGAAAGAGGAAAGTATCTCGGTGTATTCAACCTGAGCACGACTTTTGGTCCCGCGAGTAAGTCGTACAGCCTATCGTGACAGCAAAGTGAAACTTACGACTTTCAGTCGGACCCCTACTAGGCGGTGTTTTCGCAGCCACCCTTGGTTGGAGATCGATCTTTTGGTTCTTGGTCATCCTTTGCGCCGTAGCGCTCGTCCCAATGATTCTGTACGACTACCTGCCCTTCAGCTGCATGCCCGCTCACGCGTGCGGCATAGCTTCTTCCCGGAGACATTGCGATCGCTTGTAGGAGATGGCACAATCCCTCCGCCATTACTAAATTGCACTCCTGCGGCACTGCTGAGGCGGAAGCGGGAGCTGAGGGAGATGGAGCACCGCGGCGAGGAGGTGGAGGCGACACGGAGTCACCGGGCCAAAGTTGGTGTTCGCGTCACATGATCTCATAAAGCAAGCTGAGACGGCACAGTTCAAGCCTTGGGCATCGTTTCTCTTGGCATTCGAGCCGGATTTGTTCTTGATCTTCATCTGGGCGTCACTGTACTACGCATTGTGGTATGCAGTATTGTGAGTATCCCTTCGAGGCAGAGCTCTGGCAGAGGCTAAAAAATTTCCCAGGACAATATTCTCGACCCTCCTCAGGGACGCGTATGGCTCGAGCGAAATCATCATCGGCCTAAGCTATATGTCTGTCCGCAGCCTTCGAGTAAGCTTTCTCAAGCTGACAGCTCTATGTAGCCCAAATGGGCTGGGCGCGGGTCTCTCTTCCTTGATTTCTGGTCGCATCATGGACTTCTACTATCGTCGCGAAAAGAAACGAGTAAGAGGTGACCACCGGGCCCGTCCCGAGGAGTTCCGCTTGGAGAGGACGAGATTTCTGATCTTCCCCTACCAGGTTGGGTGAGTGGGGTACGTCTCTCAGAATGGTCATCGCGTTGATGCCGCTCACAGGCTGCTCGTGGCTTCGAGTATCGCCATGGGATGGAGCTTGAAGGCGAAAGCGCCTATCGCTGTGCCCATTGTCCTGAACTTCTTCGTTGGAATTGGTGCGGGATTCCTCACGACAAGTCAGTCGGTATAGACGACTAAAACATCGCTAATCTGAAATAGCGACCATATACGGAGTAGATCTCTTCACTGGCCAAGGTGGCGCCGTTACAGCCACCGTCAGTTTTCGAGATTGTCCCCGAAGCTGAACCTACCCTTAGTTCAATCTGGTTCGGTGCCTGCTAGGCGCCGTCACCGTTTCCGTCATCCAGCTGATGAACAGTGTCATGGGCCCCGGATGGTCTTTCGTCGCGCTGTCTGGGATATGTATACTCGCAACGCCAATGCCATTGATCGTGCTTCGTTACGGACCGAGGTGGCGTTTACGCAGAGCGAGACGAGCGAAAGCGAAGGATGAGGAGAAGAAGCGAGCGGAAAGGGAGCGGATAGATGGGCTAGCTACAGCGGGGGATCAGGGTGGGTGATCTTGTATTGACTTACGGAAGGGGCTTGTACAGTAACTTGCATTGCACGCATCAACATATATCACGAAGGCAGCCGCTGAAGAAACGGCTTAGTTAGTCCGGATCTCGAGGGCATGCCGATTTCATATCCTTCCACGCATACCCACCTGCGATTTCCTGGAACACCTCGATTCCCTTGACATGTCGAAGCGCCCAACCACCTCACAGTCAGAACGGTATGTCAACCATCAACTTCCCACGGGCTATTGTAATCGGGGACAACGTGACTGTCTTTTCCCCCGCATTCCTTCTGACCCCGCTTCCCATGACTCTTCTCACCTTCCTCCTTCTTTTCCTCAACATCTCCTCTCTTTCACCTTCTCGAGGTTTGCTTGTAATCCAGGCCACTCTTGGGTGTCATCCCGTCTCGACGCCTCGAAGTCGATTCAGCGAATGAATCTTGAGCATCAGGCCCACCTGACTCCCATCTTCTTCCCGCAACCGCTTCTCAATACGCACTGCGATTTCTCGACATCTAAGCGATCTCTCTCCTCCAGCCTTCAAGTAACCCTCCTCTGGGTTTGAAGCCGAGCTCGATTTACGATGCGCCTCGAGGTCACTCCGCGTAGTACCCTTACTGAGATCGGTGGGTGGAAGCTGGGTGATACCTTGGGAAGGGGAGCTTACGGTGAGTTCCGCCATCCTTCTTCAGCCATCTCCTGGCGATTCCATCTCCGTTCAAAGTGTCCCTGACATAATGCTTGATTAATCTTAGCGCATGTACGCCTTGCTACGCACTTTAGCGGCCACAAGGCAGCATGCAAGATACTCCCCGCTCTTCACTACTACGGCAGTCCCAAACGAAGCCGGGATGATACGATAGACGCCGTCGAGGCGCATAAGGAGGTGGTACTGCTGAAGGCACTCAGCGGCTCGGGCATGAAGGGAATCGTCGGGCTTGAAGGGGTCATGGTGGAAGGCGGATGGACGTAAGTCGTACAGTCTTTTCCAGGCGACTCTGGATCAGCTTTAACCACTAGTCTGTCCACAGTAGCTTCGAAATTCCTTGTTGAAGTTGCGCTGATGCCCTTCACTTTCGATAGATACGTCTTCCTTACCCTCTACAAATCATCCGCTTCATCCTATCGAACCCCTTGGGATCACAGGTACCTCGTTGTCTTCTTCAAACACCTCCTACACTACGTGAAAGCCCTGCACTCCCTCAACATCAGCCACGAAGATTTGAAGCGCTCGAATGTCCTCGTCGATGGTTACCATCTGCCTGTGCTTGTCGACTTCGGATTCAGTCACTTCACGGCAGAAGGGAGGATGGTCATGAGTGCTGGAGGGACTTTAGATTACTCCAGTCCGGAGAAAGTGGCCGTACGTGCAATGATCAGGTGGTCGAGTTGAGCTCATGCTGCGCAGAATGTCTTCTACGATCCGAAGGCGAACGACGTCTGGGCTCTCGGCATCCTCCTCGCGAAACTCCTCGGTATGCCACACCCCTTCTTCTCGCCCGATGAGGATGACGCCAGCGAGAAGGTCAAGCAACGTATCGTCGAGGAGGAGCCGGTGTTCCATTGGCAGCCTGAAGATGAGGTTCCTGGCGGGAAAAAGGAGCTCGTCATGGGAATGCTGCAACGGGATCCGGAGCAGAGATTGACGGTCAGTCCCGCATACTTCGCTCAATCATCGGCTGACCCGAAACAGATATCCGAGATATTGAATCATCCATATCTTCAGGCGCCTCATCCCGATCCTAAGCGATACAGACCTCCTCCGCTTGAGCTGCCTGGATCGTTGAGTTTACCACTTTCACCGGGCATCATCCAAGATCTTTGCTTTCTCGCATACTTGAACAATGACTACTATCTTTGCGAGACACCTCGAAAGATCGAAGAGCGGCTGGTGTCGCCCGAGCCGCGCTGGGAGAAGCGATGGGCGGGATTGCTTAGCGCGTGGATCAAGCGGGCTGAGATGGACTGGGAGGACGTATCCAAGGTGGTTGAAAAGCCGAAGAGGAGAAGCGGTAGGCATCGAAACGTGAAATTGGCCACTGACAAGCTGTAGTGCCTTCGCGCCGAAGCCTGCCGAGTCCCCAGGTCAAGTCTCGGGTTCTGAAGGAGATACATCTGTCGCCGAACGTGAGTTCGGCGTATTTTCATGCGTTCATGGACCTAGATTCCGAAGAGGAGCGATCTGCCCATATCGACCTCCATTTCGGATAAATTGGATGATCCAAAGCGGCAGCAGAAAGATCGACATGCGGCCCAGCCTAAATCGCTCATCTATGGCATGAAGGATAAGGAGGCGTCCACCAAGCCTGTCAACCCAATGCAGCCGTCTCGACCGATGGCGGCAGCTGCTACCGAACCCCAGACAGCAGGTCCAGTCCTCGCCAAGGCCACTGCTGTCGTCGTCGCCTCCTCGCCAAGGAAAAACATCCCTGCCGGTGGTTTCGGCAGGACCAGGCGAGCTGTAGTCACCGTGCAGAGCCACACTCGAAAGGTACAGTCGATGTAAGATTCATGTCTAACGAATCATAGCTAGTCACGGAGCATATGAAAGTGTTACAAACCGGCCTCGGGATAGACGAAAAGACCCCGCAGTATGCGACCGATGGCGCCCCGTCCCAACCTCCTTCTGTCGCCGGCTCGGACGATGCCAAAGTCGCGGTCAAGGCGACGAAAGGTATTGGAACAAAAACACAAGCAAAGGCGCGAGGCGCTGCACGAGTCCCGATCAGGGCGCAAATTGCTAGGTCGAGTATCGTCGGGTGGGCAATCTCCGTCATTAGGTAGAACTCAAACTCATGGATCGTGTCGCAGTAGGACCCGGGTCATTATTCAGAGCCGTTCCGAACCGGACGAGCCGGTTCAAGGTGAGATTACGTCAGGAAAGGATATACGATCTGACAATCGACTCTTGCTTTAGAGCTGAAAATCTCACAGCCGGAAGCGGATTCCATTCGACGTCGATCTCTTCGTCTTCAGAACGAGAATAAGCAAACGTGAGGACGGCGGCGGGGCACGGACACGTCGATGGTAGGGTTGGGGAGTCGAGCTTTGGCTTAGCAGGCGGTAGCGACAACAGTGATGCCCAGCACATAGAGTGAAACATGTCATGAATCGCATCGTCATCCCAGGTATTCCAGTGCGGGGTATCAAGGTGAGGATATAGTCGTTATCGGCAGCTGCAAAACGAAACCATCCTCCTCCTTGCTCACGTCGCGCTCCAGTGTCATTAGCTCTTCCTTCTCCAGGTCGACCTCCCCACCCGTTGCGACTCCTTCGGTGCGAGCGGGATTGCAGACGTCTCGGAACTCGTCCTCGACGAAGAGCTTGGTCTGCTGCCAGATCACATGCTGCGGCGGATCAGCTGAAATCGCTCCAACGTCCCGTTGAGCGACTCACCAAGGCATCGTGCACGGACCACTCCCGCACTACCTCTTCATCCTCCTCGGGCTCCAGCTCGTAACCGAAAACCATCAGGCAAACCCGGACGGCCCTTCGAGTTCCCGCTTTCAATGCTTCGCTGGACAGCCGAACGTCTTTGACGGCTCGCTCAGAGCCAACGGCGGCCGCATTTGTGACGGTCGGAAAGGAGGAGCTCGTGGCGGACAGCACCTGGCTTGGCCCACCAAGGAGATGGACGATGGCGCCTCCACCACCTGAACGGACTGGTGCGGAAGAAGGGAAACGGACTAACATCCCTGCACCGCCGGGGAATGCCTCGAATACAGGCCTTGATGCTCGTCGGAGTGACAGATCTGCGAAGGTCGGTCGACCGTTCGCCCCGCTTGGAATGCGGGCGTGTCCGGAGAGCAGAGGACTCAGGTTCTGGCTCGGCATACGCGAGTACCCGCCGTGCTCAGGTGTCAGGTGGGGTGTGTTAGCGAAGCTCGGCATGCGGGAATGGGTGCCTTGTTGAGGCGACGGAACGCTGGGCATACGAGCATGAACAGCCAGGCTGGGCGACCGGCCGGAGGGATTTCGTGCTCGGCCTAAGACATGCGGCGAACTCGCCATCCTTGGTCCTTCTCCCGGTGTAGAAGGCTGGGAATGAGCTTCACATTGCTGTAGCGCGGCGAGGGCGGTCTGCATCCGGTATCGGAAGTTGATATGGAGCGGACTGCGATGAAGAGATAGTAGCTCGAAAAGTGACCACATCATCCAATCGACTATCCGGGGCGCTGGCTGTGTGAGTGCCCCCATCTCGAGGAAGCGGCCGTCACCGTCGAGGATGGTCTTCAAAAGATGTTGAGCAAGGTAATTCCACAGACCGTTGACGCTAGACACGCTGTCAGGGGCGCGTAAGATGATAACCTTGACGATCTGCAAAGAGACGACTGCCGCGGCGGCAACGCCTTGACGATCGACGCTCGCAACGGGTCCTCTATTGGCATGGCGAGGAGATCGTAAAACGAAGTGAAGTAGTCGTATCCAGAGCGACGAATGTACCGCGTCTCTGTCAACGTCTGGCGGATTCTCGAGGAGTAGGCAGAATGGCAGGACCACTGATGCCAGCAGCCCTGGGCTCGGGGGATGTCTTTCGATGGCTCCGAGGGCGTCGCCTCGAAGGAACACGGCCGCAGAGAGCAACGTCACCGCGCTCATGCGGAAGGGCAGTGCGAGCGCTAGACTCTTCTCCGAGGCGTTCGCCAGCACTCTCATGGCAGGCTCTACGTACGCCTCGATGACGATAGCCGTTGTCTCCGTATCGAGATCATAACCCGATCGCCGAATAAGCGATGTAATCTGTTCGAGAACGCCGGAGAAATCCACCGCAGCGATGAAGAATCGGAACAATGAAGCGATGTCGCGCAAGAACGCCACAGGCTTGGGACCAGACAAGTGCGTCTTTGCTAGCTCGCCTAGGATACTGGCCGCAGCTGGTCCGACAGCTTCAGGCTGTCGACGGAGGAGCCCTAGCACCATTTCGAGCGTTCGACGAGTTGCTTCGGCCCCCAATGCTCCTCCAGATCGAGTATACGATTCGACAAGGAAAATGTACTCCCGCCTTGCAGAAGTCCAGTCTGAATCGGTACTGTGCGCTCCTGGATGGTGCGTCAACCTTGCCGTCTCCTCTCCTGCCTTCCCCTTGACGACCACAGCTCCAAGCGCCTCGACGCCCTGGCGGAGGAGCACCTGGCTTGCCGGATCTGTGAAGTGCGGTACGATCCCGGTGAACAGCCGGAGGAAACTCCTAGCTCGAGGCGAGGATGGATCTGAAGCGATGACGGTAACAAGGAGGCGGATGATGTTCTCACGAGGAAAGACAACCTCATCGAGACTCACTGCTCCGATCTTCTGCGCCTGCCGCTCTGCTGCGGCGGTGCCGATCTCGGTATTGGCCATCTCAGGACCGGACATCATCTGTACGAGCGCATCGACTTCTTCCGTATCAGTCATGCCGCGAATGCCTGAAGAGACACCGGAAGAAATGGTATTCCCGGTCGATAGGCTAGCGAGCAAGTCGTAGGCAGAAGCAGGATCGGATTCGCCCTCGGCTATCACGACGCAAGTCTGGTACACGAAAGTGTCTTGGTGGATCCGATAGAAGCTTCTCGCCGCATAGTCGATGCAGTCTCGAATGGCGAAAGATTCGCTGGAGTAAGTCTCGCATACTGAGGGCATAATCGTGGAGAAACCCATCGACGCGAAGAGCCGACGGAATCGAGCAGAGCAAAGGATGAACACCCGCATCGCATGCGACGCGATCAGGACATCTCTACTTCCGTGCAGGCGAAGGATCGTGGCAATATTTTGTAGGAAATGACGCAGCTCAGCTCGGTCGTTGTAGTTGCGGTTGACGCCTTGAAAGAGTGTCGCTATGAGGACGAGCCAAGTGCGGCTGAAAGGTAACGATTGAATGGATCCTTGTATCTGAAGGTTGGACAACATCTTTTTGATGAGGTAGACCTCACGCGGGTTGGCTTTGAAGATCTCGGTGATGACCAGCAATTGAGCTGTTTGCACCGAAAGTGAATTATCTCGCCATGGCGCGTGCAGCTTGAACCCGGCTTCATCCTCATGTATGGACGCTGGAAGGAGAACTGCCTCGGCCTTGTTCTTCCGAATGTCGCGAAGAGACATCTCGCTGACTTGTGGAATCAAAAGGGATATGGTCGCGAGTGCCCGGCTGTAGGATAGGAATTTATACTCGTTTCGAAGGGTCGTCTTGACGAAGCCGACGAGAGCATTGAGAGCGGCGTAAGCGAAACCTGGAGTTGAATCGATGACGAATGCATTGAGCCTGGGGAGAGAGATCGCGAAATTGTCAGTCATCGCATCGGTGAACGGGCGGAGGAATGCTGTAGAATCCTCGCGCTGCAAGAGCTTGACGAGCTCCCTCAAACTGGTGCTGACGATGCCGTCCGGGTCATTGACGAGGACGTCCGCTTGCTCGGTGATCGTAGTCATCAGAATTGGGGCGAAGATCACCTTTCGCTTCCGCATGGAGACCGAGTTTCCGGATCCACTCGAAGCACGCCGGATGAGCGGTCTCGCCGGGCTCGGTGATTTCTCTGATGTCGTGCCCGAGCCATCCTGCTGGTATTGAAAGGTAGGAAGGCTGGTGATTGGAATCTGCCCCCAGTCGCTCTTGCCAGCGAGCGAGTCGTTTTCAGTCCAGCCCAGATCCATGAGCCTCTGTCGCAGCTCGAGCGGGAGCGACTGTCCGAACTTCTGGAGTGCTGCGTCCTGGACGTCGTGCGACGGGATCCAGTGGGGCGAACCGATCTCCGTGGTGACGAAGCCAAGCGTGCGAAGGGGAAAGTGAAAGACCGGTCCGCGGCGGTCCGAAAGGATTCGCTGAGCGAGGACCTGATATCGCCAACCGTAGATGTTCGCCAGCTTCTGAAATGCGCGTTCCCGCAGCAAGGCGTCGGGACTGAGATCAGCGCCGTCATGCCGGAAAGCCTACCTCATGAGTTCGGAGCTGATGAGATGTCGCAGCTGGGAAGGGATAATTTCTCCGCATTTCATGACGAGAAACGTCATCTGAGAACGTCTCAGCTCGCTCTTCATTCATATCTGCTTCCAAGCTCACCGACTTCTTACTACTTTCAGGCCCGTCCGCCAGCCGCCAGACGTGAGGCAGAAGAAGCGTCCAGTCCTCGATCGCCAGGCATGCATGCAGTGCGACGAGGACAGAAGCTGCCGCGTCTTTCGATGACTGGTCGGACAATTCCTGAAAGATGGCTGCATGCGGAGGTATGTTACCTTTCCGCCGGTCGAGCTTTGGTTCGGCTAGTGGAGTTGAAGTGAAAGCATCTTCTTCCCCCTCGCTCGCATTCTGGATGGACCGGTAGATGCACGAGATCAACGATAAACGGTCGCCCTCGCAAAGATCCGAGGGTGATTGAGGGTTGTTTATGAACCAGGAGATGACCAATGGTATCCATGGCCCTCTGAGAGATCAGCTTCGTCTTGACCAGTAGAGACAACTCACCGACGAAGGGATTGCGTCAAGACGCGCATCTTCAGGAGGAGCTCGCAAACCAGTGCACGGTACCAGCTTGGCAGCCGAGCATCTTTCTCCTACCACATCAGCGGTGAACGAAGCACATGCCTCACCTCAGCTTCAAGCATAGCCAACAATCTCGACTCGATCGTATCGATGAAGCCCCTTAGTCGGCTGCCAGGCCCTGCACTTTCTTCGCTCTGCTCGAAAGCCTTGATGAGCTCTAGCAATACCGCATAACGACCAAGCTTGATGTGAACGTCGGGATGCTCGCCTTCCTTCCCCTTACTTTTGCTTTGCTTTGGCCCTGCAGCGCCCACGAGCACGATGATGACCATCTGAGGATCGGCAAAGGTCCAAAAGCGGGATGCACCGATGAGCTTTGACTGTAGGCCCACGAGGCGGCGATTGCTGTCAAGAGTGCTCGGCTGATCCGCAGCAGAGAGACTGAAAAGTGGCTTGTAGAACAATCGAGGTTGATGGGTGGATAGCCAGAGGAGAAAAGACCTGGCTTCTATCGGACTCGCCATGGATGCAAGACGCTGATCTCGTTAGCGAAGGATGGGATAATGAGACCCACTGTCCAGAAGGCGGAGAGGCATTCGCGGCCGAGAGGCGCAAGGGCGCTCGTCTGAAGAAAGGATTGGAGCATTCGCGTGACAGTGTGTAAGGGAGACGAAATGGTCTGGCTGTCAGATTCCGCCTTTCGTGAGACTCACAAGCTGCTTGGCCGCATCGTCGATACCGGTCTTCCACTTAGGCTCCTTGACGAAACCAAGAAGCATATCCCGATGCTGTGCGGTCGATCTGGTCCTCGAGCTTCGGATTTTGAACGGATCCGGATCCTCCTCTTCAGCGACATCGAAGCGATGGATTCGCATTTCCATCTCCATCAAAAATTCTCCGAGATGAGACAAGACAGAGGTGTCATCGCCCGAAAGAACAAGGATGTCCGGAATCAGGAGATCTTGGATAGTCTTCCACATCCTTGAGACGACATCGGAATCTGCGTCGGTTCGGATCAAGCGGGAGAATGAGCTCAGGAAACAGGATGATGCGAGGGCCCGGAGGCGCAGGACCACCGGAGAAGCTGCGTGGAGGATCAAAGGGGGTGAGAAACGCTAAGCAGGTTACGGTGTGAGCTCTACGATCTGCAAGGGTCGCATCACGAACCTTCAGCTTCTCCCCATCTGCTTGTAGCAGCCACGCGGCCAGACCTGGTCTTTGGCCGAACACTCTGCCAACAGCCATCCACGAGAGCTCTCTTGCTAATCCACCATGGGATTCAGATAAACCATCGAGCCTAAGGAAGTCGGCGAGCGAAGTTTGGTCTACTTCCAGGATATCACCCTCCGTCAGGTCCACAAGAAAACCGCCAACCATCGTGAGATGCTCGCTCGACCGGACTGAAGATGTTTCGACAGAATGCAGCAGCTCAAGCAGCGCCCCTGCAAGGTTCCGAAACGCGAGTGCGGCTTGTGGTCGCTGAGGACTACGAGGTAAAGTGGTATCTGCGTGCAAAAAACTCGCAAGTAAAGGGAGACCTCGATTGCGTATTTGTCGGTCGTCAACGAGAAGAGCTCGACATAACCAGAGCCACCGATCCAGCTCTTCCTCTTCGTCGTCGGGAGCCCAATTCCTCACTACGGCTCCGAATACCTCGAGGGCTTGCTGCCGCTCGCCTTGCGTATTCGCAGAAATGGGCAGAAACGCTACGCCTAGCTCCGCGAGGATGGCTGCATGATGTGGGCAAGTCCGCGACCACGGCTTCCTCGCACGTGCGGCAGGCAGATGACGATGGAGCTCGGTCAGGAGAGGTGCGAAGGCGGAGAATTCCGGGTCGAAGCTGAAGCGTTGAGCTGTGTGCTGAGAGGCATGGACCGATGGAGCGACGTTCTTTGGGTCTTGCGCGGGCTCTCGCCCGTCACTGGCCAGTCGCCAGAGTCGTCGACGAGACTCGTCAAGTGCGCAAGCATCCAGGCAAGCCCTGATATCTCGAGCGAACTTCCGCCTCTCCCGTGTGATCTCCTCCTTCTCCTCAACGGAGAGCTGGCCGAATTCCCTCGTCAAGCTCAAGGTCGTCGACCGCTTTTCGTTGTATCCCATCACATTCTCCGCGGCCTGACGGAAGCCGAATCTCCCAGCAGCTTTGGAAACGATTCCAAGCTTCTTCCCTCCTGTGCGTTCCGACTTTTCGGAAGCTCGGTCATCTGTCGGGGAAGTGGCGAGGACACGTGTGCGGACCTGCTGCCGATGCTTTAGACTGGGTGAGATTGCCTTCGAAGGTGGAGAGGTTGTAGGCAGGATGAGGTCAGTCGTCTTCAGTCGTAAGGGTTTTGGCTTGGGTTTGACAGGTGGGGATGAGACGGGAGTCGACGGTCGGGATACGACAAATGATGCCGGTGTACCCGGACGAGAGCTTGGGGCTTGTTGGTATCCGACCGTAGGCCCATATCGATCATCTGATCGCGCATCCGCCGTTGTGCTGCCCGGGTCACGATTTGCTGATACACTTGTATAGAAAGAAGGCGTTCGTGATGGACTGCCATTAGCCGATTGATCGGCCCAGGGTGACTCCTCTGATCTCGCGGTAAGCTGAGGCTCTCCGTCAGGCAGCACATTTGGCGAGGAGCCTAAGACATCCAAGTTCGATAGCGAGCTCAACGAGGGCTGCGATCGTATCGACCAGTCGTAGGCTGTGTTGACCTTCGGGATGGAGGAAGATGAGGAGATTCGGGACGAGCTTGCGTATTGATGCAGCGGTCGAGGTCCGGAGGGGATTCCTGGGCGAGTCTGATTCTGAGGATTAGGTGGTGAGGGGTCTTCCATCCCTCCGGGGAGTGGACTAGGTAGAAGCCCGGGATGGCCGACGCCAGGCCTATCTCAAAGGCTCGTGTCAGGGCATTGGAAGGGATGATGGCCAGAATATTCCAATCGCTCACGTCACTTCGAACATTATGGTTTCTTATTATCCCCACATGGAGACTAAAGAGTGGAATATTAGCGGTCAATGCTGTGAGGTAACAAGAATGCTTTCAACGGTCCTTCAAAATGCGACGCGTGAATGCCGCCCTCCACATGGATCGGAATCAAATCTATCGCGAGGTGATGTCACCGAGATGCCGGACAAAAGGCTAAGGTGGTTTCCCTTCACCTATCTTCTTTCGCCCGAAGACCAAACGCATGCCTCCAATCACAACGATATCTTCCGGTCTTTTCAACCCGCTCGACTCAGCTGTGAGCGGCGATCAGCTAAGCGAGGCCCTGCGAGAGCTCGCGCCGGGCGAATGAGCCAAGTGAACGCCATCCTCTCAGCTCTTTGACCGACCTGTCCAAGCCACCCAGAGCAGTACGTCTCACTTCATCATTCCACGAGCGCTTGAACCCTGATGGTCGACAACGGACAGATTTTTCCGCGTAGTTAGACTCGCTAGATTACCTCCCCCTTATCACGTCAGAATGTCCGCTTCCATGGTCTCCCCTCCCATTTCCCCTCCTGCAGCGAAGCGTTTACGGCTGGATCCCGATCAAACCTTCTCGACACTGCCACCTTCGCCCTCCACCTCATCATCACCTTTCAAAGGAAACGGCCACGTCAATGGAAACAGTATACATGCCCCACCACCCGCCACACCCGCCCCCCAATCACCCGGAGCTATGAGATCTGCAATTGACGTGTGCGATGATGACGAGCCGGAACAGACGGTGGTACAGGAGGAAGAGGACCTTTCGAGGCGAGATATGTACCTCGATACGGTGTGTCTGCTTTCCATCACCCCAAATCATCACTGATTTCCGTAGGTCGCACGGCAAAATCTCGACTTCGATTTTGAACGATTATGTTCGAAATCGCTGAGCAATATCAACGTCTATGCTTGTTTGGTATGTGGAAAGTACTTTCAAGGACGAGGGCGAGGGAGCTGGGCATATCGACATGCGGTGGGAGACAATCACCGAGTGTGGTTGAATTTATCTACGGAAAAGGTGAGCGGGTCTGCACCAAAATCAGTCCGCCGCTGACCGCTACAGTTTTACGTCCTGCCGGAAGGCTATCTCGTATCCGATCCGTCCCTAAACGATATCCTCTATGTCCTCAACCCGAAATACAAGTCCTCTATGCTTCCGCGCCTTTCCAAGATCCCTCCTCCCTCTTACACCTTGTCATCTCACCCCTACATTCCTGGCTACATCGGACTCAACAATATCAAGAAGAACGATTACCTCAACGTAATTCTTCATCTTTTACTCCATGTGCCCCCCATCCGCAACTTCTTCCTCGATCCCAACGCGCCCGAACTACAGGATGAGCGACGACCTACCGAGCTCGTCAAGCGGCTTTCCACCCTCGCCAAGAGATTATGGAACCCTCGGTTGTTCAAGTCTCAGATCAGTCCGCACGAGTTTCTGCAGGAGGTCGCCAAGCGAAGTGGAGGGAAACTCAAGATGACCGAGCAAGGAGACCCCGTTGAATTCCTCGGGTGGATGATCAATACGCTGCATCGAGACCTGGGAGGGACGAAGAAGAGGAACTCCAGCGTCATCTATTCTACCTTCCAGGGTAAAGTGCAGATCGAGACCCAGCAGGTCATCATTCACAAAGATCAGGCTCGACCGATCTTGGATGTAGGAAGAGGTACGTCAGTCTTGCCCTTGTTGATCACGCTGAAGAAACATTAGACATCCAAGTCATATCATCACCTTTCCTCTTTCTCGCGCTGGATCTGCCCGCCACACCACTCTTCCAGGATGCCAATGAGAAAAAGATCATTCCTCAGGTCCCCCTCTCCGCCATCCTTGCCAAGTTCGACGGCAAGACCACTCAAGTCAGTCGGTCATAGCCATCAGAAGCCTAGCTGACGCCACTGTAGGAGTTCGGCCCTACTCTGAAGCGACATCACCTCACCGCCCTACCTCCATACCTCATTCTGCATATCAAGCGCTTCACCAAGAACAACTTTGTCGAGGAAAAGAACCCCACCATCGTCAATTTCCCCCTTCGAGGTTCTGTACTAGCCGATTGTGAGACCGATTGTGGATCAAGCTCGCAATCGCTGACGAATCATCCACCTAGATGTTGATCCGAAGCCCTCCGATCCCTTACATACGGTATACGACCTTCTATGTAACGTCACACTCGATTCCACCATCGCCTCGACCTCGTCTTCCGGTACCGGTCCGGGGGTGGCCAAGAAGAATCCGGATGAGGATGCCCAGATGAGTTGGAAGATCCACGTTCGAGCAGGTCAGGGAGGCGGAGAAGGGGAGAAATGGTATGAGATGCAGGATCTGCGGGTGGAGGAGGTACGGAAGGAGATGGTGTTCCTCGGGGAGACGGTGATTCAGCTATGGGAGCGGCGGGACCTCTCCACGCCGTCATAGCGACCGCTCGACCTTCGAGTCAAGACTGGCTAGTGCTGGCCCTATGCTCTGCTGTGCTGCTTGCCGCGGGTGCACTGGAGGTGGACATTGGCTCCTCTCCCGTGAGCATCCCTCATTAGCCCGCATCAAAGGGAGCAGTGTTCATTCTGTACGATTTAGTATGGCGGAACATCCGCGAAATGCATCGAGTGACACGCGAGGAGGAGGCTGCTCCAAATCGCCAAGATGTAAAGTACTAGTGTGCTGATTCTTCCTCGTCATACCGTCAATGCTTCTCAAAAGCGAATGCCATGTACAGGTCTGCGTGTCATGAGTCGTGACCCTCATAGGTGGATGCGAGCTCGACATACTCGCTGCTTCCCATTGATCTGGGTCCATCGCGCTCTCCCCCATATCATTCACCACCCCCATCTTCCCCAGTAACGGCCCATAATCCCGACTACTCTGTTCCTCCTGAAGCACCTCGTTGAACGCCTTCTTGTAAACTAGGCGCAATCGGTACTCGGCGGACAACCTTGAGAGTTCGGACTTATCAGCTTAGGTATAATGGAAGCCAGGGATCCAGCTTACGCGACAAAGTTGTCCCAGTCTACTAGATACTCCGGGACGTCCTCGACCGCGTCGGTGAGGAAGAAACGGTATTGGTGACCGTAGAGGCCCTTATGCCGCCGTTCTGCGAATTGAATATAATAGCACGAATTGCCAAATCGGAGGTCCTCATCATCTTCAGGCAGCTGGTTCAGCCGTTCCCTTTGGCTTTGTCAGCAACAGGTCCCGTTGAATAAGGCAGACTGACAGGAGGAGGTCGGCACTTGGGATGGTCCCGATGAAGACCCCTCCTTTCCGCAGATATCGCGACACGTTCTCAATCATCATCCGCGCCTTCGAGGCACTTTCGAAGGCGTAGTGCATGCAGAACTGCATCGTCACATTGTTGTAGAGGTCCGTCAGCTGCAGCTGTTCCGGCAGGATATCGCTGATGGGTCTCTAGATAATCAATCCACATAAGCCATGCTCCCAAGCTGATAACGCGGGTCAGACTTACGGAGTAGCAGTCGTGGGGGAAGAAATAGCCCTCAAAGCCAGGGCGAGTCAATTTGTAATACCGATCTCGCGCCTGGGCGACGGAAGTCTCCGCAATATCTGACTTTCCTCAGAACACATTCGGAACCATGAAAGCATAGCACTCACCCAGACCGACGTACAGCCGTATCTGAGCTTGCTTCCACTTATTCAGATCACCGCCCTTACCACAACCGATATCAAGAACTTTCGCTCCTGGTGCACCTTTCGGCCGCCAAGCGAATTTGCCGATGAGGACCGACTTGATCCAATTGTTGAACTTCTTCAAGCCGATGATTGGGGAAAGCTCGCGATGCTGTACACCCACCTCGGGCCTCGCATTGTCTGCGCCTTGTTAGCGAGGACAGGAAGATCAGGGCAAAGATTACAGTGATATGCGACTGCCTCGGCGTTACCGACATAATGCGTCTCGCTGACCTTTCGACGCATCGTATCGCGACCTTCGTCATCACGTGCCGAAGGCCTCTTCCGGAGATTTGCTTCGCCGTTCCCGCTGGTGTTACGTCGCCTTGGATTCTCAGCAGACGATGGAACACCTGTGGGTGTGATGGCAGGCCGCTCATCAAATGCCGGACGGTAGACGGACGGGCCAGGTGTGACCGGTGGACGGCCGGTTGAGCTTGACACGGAACCACGGCGGTCGACGTGAGCTATGCTAAACGAACGATGATAACCTGAGCCGGGACCGTTCCCATCTTGCAAGGGGAAATAGGACGAATCGCTCTCTGTGGGCGCATCTCGAGCGTCAGCGCCAGGTGATGGACCTGACCAAGGAGGTAAAGGCCGCTTCTTTCGCCGTCGAAGAGGGTTATTCGATACTGCTAGTGTCCGGAGATATACAACCTCCTCTGCCTCGATGGGTCGTAGTAAAGACGAAGGATGGGATATTCGACGAGGATTGTACATCGTCCGTCTGATTGGGGAGGGCGATCGCACTTGAGGGTATGTCCGTGAGTAGATCGGTGCAACCTGACTGGAGCTACGATGCGACGCCGATCCTCGCCTTCCATTTGGATTGGGTCCAGAACTGGGTGGGTAAGCTTGCTCGTCAGACAAGCGGCGTGAGGAGCCAGCGGGGGAGAGGCCGGGGATTTCGGGTGGTTGATAAGCTAATGGATGGGATGCGCTACTTGAGGAAGAGGGGCGAGGAGGGCCGTAGCCAGGCGGAAGAGGCGTGTGGAAGCTTCGTGGAGAGATTGAGACCGACGGGGAGCGGAGCAGCAGGGATGCAACGCCTGGTGTGCCGCGAGCGCCATTCTCGTAGTACTGCGCAGGGATATCCTGAGGAGGGAGCATCGGTCGTTGAGCTTGGCAAGCCGATTGACGACGCTGCGATGGTCCGGCTTGTTGTTCGGGAAAGTAGGATGGGTAGGGCGGTTCATGGTATGATAGAGGCAAGGGTACCGTTCCCGGACTAGGACGGGGTTGCGTGGAAGTGGGAGCCGCAGGAGTCAGGAAGCCATGAGGGTCCAGGTGACGATTTCGGGAGCCAGGAGATGGATTGGAGGGGGAGCTAGACTGTGCTAGAGATGTTGATGACTTGGATTTGGAGACAGGTGGCGCGGGGGTATCGTTGAGTAGCCGATGGAAGGAAGGTCGACTCCGTGCTTCCTCTTCAGCCGTCGAGGGAATCGAAGACCTATGCGTCCGACTCTTCCTCCTCGGATCCGCTTCATCGTTGAGCAGCCCTTTCAATCCCCCTGACCCTGATCGAGGTGGAGGCGCAGTTGGCGACCTCAGGTCCTGGCCGAAAGCAGGAGGTTGCGACCGTCCGTTGGCCTCGACTGTGATCTCATCCCCTGGGTTCGAGAAGCTTGATCCAGGTGTATTGTAGTCCTTCCGTGGTTCTCGATGGGAAGGGAGCGATGTAGCTGGTGACGGGACCTCGCAGTCCCTCACGGGATCGTACACCATCGAAAGCAGAAGCGAGGTTTGATCAAACGACCAGAGTCAAAGGAGGACCTCGTTGTTGATGCCAGCGAAAGTCGCCTATCCCTCAGTCTCCCTCACTGCATCTCGGTCCACAAAGCTGGCATGCAGCCTCGGAATCGAGTGTTGGGCTTCTGATGTGAAGTGAAGAGATACACTCAGAACATGAGATTTGTTGATGGCTAAAGGATGCCCAAGAATGCGTGGTCGGGGGTTTGGTCCCGGTCGTTATCCGAAACATCAGATAAGGTAATTGAGCTTGACTCTACAGATTCTTCCTTTACAACACCTGACAACAACCGCTGAGATAGACGACAGCAGTACACCGCTAATCCAGCAGCATTCTGACGTGCTTCAAATGGCTACGGCAGGCTCTTTACGTGGTCCCGACACCTGGCATCCCACCCGATACCTCGAACCGAATCATCCCGACAATGAAGAGGTTCTCGAGCAGGCAGCGTATCAAGCGGCGGTGACGAGGCTGGGAGGAGATGCAAGAGCTTCCAAGAGGTACAAGCCGAGACGGACTGTCGATTACATGGGTCCAGTCTTGAGATGGCGGCAGGTATGATCCTGCACCGCGAGATGCACCGGTACTGAAGAGATGTTGTTCAGTTGGGGAAGTTGAAAGCTTCACCAGATCAGTTGCCTGCGATACATCCGAATCCATCCGACATTGTTGGCGTGAGCCTGGCCTGAGTAGCGAGGACGACGGAGATGACGTGCTCTAGCTCCTGACACCCGCCGCTCACCGCTTGAACCCATCCACATCCATCTGCGATCACTTCGTTCACACCTCCATCAACAAGGAGAGATCCCCCACACGAGTCGTCAAGGTGAGGGTCCTGCGCCGAGCTGAGCTGACCAGCAGTGGACGCCCGATGCTCGCCGACTTCTGACTGGTAACGACAAGGGGCAGTTCACGCTCTGGAACGGAGCGTCCTTCAACTATGAGTCGATCACTCAGGTCCGTCGTTTCTGACAAGGAAATTTCCACGCCCCTGAGCAATATAGGTCCACGATGATTCCATACGAGCGATGGAGTACTCGCATAATGGCCAAGCATTAGTCTCCACCGACAAGACAGGGACGATCAAGTACTTCACGCCGCATCTCACCAATATACACGGGTTCCAGGGACACCGGGAAGCATGTCATGGGGTAGGATGGAGTCCCAATGACGAGAGGTTCGTCACGGGCGGAGACGATGGACTGGTGAAGATCTGGAGTTACCGAGAGGCTAGGGAGGAGCGGATCCTGTCAGGTAAGCGCTGTCGTTCTGGAAATGGCTGATGAGTAGGGCACGGATGGGATGTGCGGTGTGTGGATTGGCATCCGACGAAGGGTCTAGTCGCGAGCGGGAGTAAGGATATGCTGGTCAAGTTCTGGGATCCGCGGACGGGCAAGGATCTCAGCACATTGTGGGTAGTTCTCGCTGCTCAAGTGGTATAAGCTGACAGTCCAGACATTCGCACAAATCCACCGTCAATGCTTGCAGGTGGGGTCCGGATGGTCACCTCGTTGCTACCGCTGGTGGGGACGGGATGATCCGGATGTTTGACATCCGAACGTTCCGCGAGTTGGAAGCGCTGAAGGGCCATGATAAGGAGGTCAACTGTGAGAGATTTCATCTTCGCTTCTTAGGTAGCTAACAGACCGCAGGCATCGAATGGCACCCGATCCACCACAATCTCTTCACTTCCGGCGACGCCTCTGGAGCTATCATCTACTGGTCACTCCTCTCCCCCGACCCTTCTCAACCCGTCGCAGTCCTCAAAGCAGCACACGAAGATGCCGTCTTCACCCTATCCTTCCATCCCCTCGGCCACATCCTCTGTTCTGGCAGCAAGGACTTCACTGCGCGATTCTGGTGTCGAGCACGTCCAATGGGCGGACACGAGCTGGACCGATGGCATATCGGGGAGGAGAAAGCACTTGGGGCGAAGATGGAGGAGGAAGTGGGTGAGAGGGCGGCAAAGAGGGTTCGAGTGGACGAGGAGGCTGGGTTACCGGGATTGTCCAATTTCGCGGTGCCAGCGAACGGGGATGGGTATCCGTCGAAATCATCGGCATCGCTGCCGGGTCTAGGCGTTCTACCTGGTCTGGGTGGACCAATGATACGACAATGGGGTGCTACGGATGGAGCAGGCGGTTTCCCGCGATCGCAAGGACCGCTGCCGAGTCAGGACGAGATGCTCCGGAAGGTTGGGGCAGGGGACCGATACGAGGACCGGCGGGATGGGAGTGGGGCGGCGAACGGCGGACAGGGAGGATATGGCGGAGCTCGGAATGGATATGGCGGAGGACAGAATGGGTATGGCGGAAGCGGAGGCGGTGGGTATGCAAACGGAGGAGGCGGAGGTTACAGATGATATGGGTTGTACTTGCATGATTCGTATATGTTACAACATCTTGCATTCCCGGTTCGCTATCGTCCGACCTCGTGCTCTGCCAGCAGCTGGAATATTTTAGCGAAATGATGAGGAATCATTAGGGGGAAATCACCATATTCGGTATGCCGTTAGAGATGGGGTAGACATGCCCACATCCTCGACACGTCATACTGCCCTCCTCGACGTGCATCTGTCAATATCAGCCCTTGACCTAAGCTCAATTCGCAATGGTTCACCTCCATGAGCACATGATGTAAAGCCTTCAATTGCTCATCACTCAAGGCCTCAGGCTGTTCCTCCGGCAAACTCGAATCTCCTAGCTAAAGCCTCTTCGGCGCGAGTACAGCTCGCAACGAGCAATGGACTCACTGCTCGCGCCGTATCGACCAAAGCGAGCCACTCGAGCCTTGGCAGGAATCGCTGGATGAAATCGAGGTTCTCGGGGGCTTCCCGGATGACGAGCTCGACGTCGCTGAAAACGAGGGGGAAATTGTCTTTGTTGCAATTGCCTGGAACCAGTCATCAATCCAAGAGTCAGACGGGGGAGCGACCAGCGAAGGAAGGCAAGGCTACTCACGGACGTGGCAGGTGAGCATGTTGTGTGTGATCAGGCGGACCATCTTGCCTGATGAGGTCGAGTGTCAATATTTATGAAGGGCAACGCGCTGAATCTGCCCACTTGCGAGATTCGAAAGATGCCACAACAGGCTTCCATCCCAAGAAGCGAAACTCCGACAGACATCCTACTGTTCTGCGCGCTGCTGTCTTCGTCTATTTACTAGAGACAGTCACCGCCAGCTCTTCCCTTCGTGCGAAGATCTGTGTCGCTGTTCCCGCCAACGTCCTACCTACCTCTTACCTACATACACCAATCTACCGATAAGACCGATTCGCCGAGATGGAGAAAGACGACCTCGACAAGGGCGGTGCGGGCGGTCAGAAGATCCACAAGATCCGAATCACCCTCACCTCGCGAAACGTGAAGCCGCTCGAAAAATGTCGGTCTCCTATCCCATTTTGACCCCGGTCATGGAGCTGATACGGTATAGTCTGTGGGGATTTGATCAATCGCGCTAAAGACCGGAATCTCCGAGTCAGAGGTCCTGTTCGACTACCTACCAAGGTGCTCAAGCACACCACCCGCAAAACGTCAGTCTACCTGGGGCGAAGGTTATGAGGGTAATAGGTGCTGATGAGCAACAGACCATGTGGTGAGGGTTCGAAGACTTGGGATCGATACGAGATGCGCATCCATAAGCGATTGATTGACCTTAACTCGAGCGCCGACGTCGTCAAGCAGATCGTGAGTCTCGCTCGCTTTCGGTTGACCTTTTGGCTGCCGATCTGGCGGTCACAGAGCTAGTATGAAGCTGACTTTTTCGCGCCTAGACGTCGATCTCGTTGGAGCCTGGTGTGGAGGTTGAGGTAACCATCGCTGCAGTGAGTCCTGTCCCCCCGTGACACCGCGACACTGTCGATTCGGTGCTGATCCACTCTCTCCCAGTGATTAGGTCCAGCGGGGATAGTCCTGGGCTTTGCGTGTCGCGCTTTTCGATATGCACCTTATGCCTCATCCATTTTGATTATGCTGCATGCGTGCTGGAACCTCTTCAGAAACGGAGACTGGGAAGCAGACCGAAGGCCGTCCGCAACATCGCGTTGCAGAGCATTGGAGTAGTTTAAAACCTGAGCTTCTTAGAGTGTGAACATGGATAACACGGAGCTGTCGGCGACTCTATGGCATAAGACCCTGCTCCGGGACACAATCTGCATCACCACATGACCTTCATCCTCCCGGTCCTCCGTTCACCGTCCTCTCCCGGCCAAACCCATTCGTATACATCTCTTGCGTCTCCGGTCTACTTGATATCCCATCAAGGGCAAACCCGTTCACGTGTCCCTCCTTCCCCGTCCTTGATAGTTTCGCCGCCGGATCGTAGGCGAGCGTGAGCATGCCGGACGTGACGAGGAAGTCGAATATCCGTCCAGACTTGTTGACGTCGATCTTTAGCATTCTCCTGTCAGTCCCATCAGAATCAGTAGGGCTCAAGAAATCAAGATTGGTCTCGTACCGAGCATCTCGCCGCCGGAGTAGACCTGTCCGACGCTCGTTCTCGCGGATGTACATCTCCTTGATAGTGAGATAGGGTTTGGGTAGGACACGGAGAGAGGAGCAGAGGGACTGTTCTTCGTAGGACAGGAGGTCAAGGGAGGCAGCGTTGGCGAGGTTGAGTTGCGTGGCTGATACGACATAAGCTTGAACAAGCAGTAGAGGCAAGACGTGCGAGGTTTTCTCGAGCCGAAGCCCGGCATGTGAGGGGCAGCTTCCCGACTATCTCCATGCCGTTTCCCATCTGAGCCTGGCGGCGGTGTGCCAAGTCCGCCATGGAGGAAGCGATGTTGTCCGGCATTGATTCGAGCTCCGCTAATGAAATCAGGTCGATCCCGCGGTGGCAGTGGTCTGTATCCAGCCTGCGAACGTCATCAGTCAGCAAGTCACAGCGGAAATGGAGAAAACACTTACCCTGGCGGCCTTCGCATTATCATACGCCTCTGCCTCGGCGCCAGTGGTTATTCCCATCCGCCGATATTCCTGCAGCTCTGCTATACGTTTCCGCAAGTTCTGCTCATCTACAGTAAATTCAGCGTTGCACGTCCTCGGGACCTCCTCACTCACAGATCAAGCCCTCCACAAGCACCTCGAAGTCCGAAGCGGTCTGTAGCTTGGCGAAAACCTTGTACCGTTGAATTAGTTCTCGCTCATCCTTGGGACGCTTTCGCTCCATCGCTTGGATCTGTACAGAGTGAGCCGCACCACTGTCCGGCAACAAAGGACGCACCCGCTTGTGTTCTGTCAAAGCCCGATCAAAAATGATGTCCTTGGCCTCTTCCCGTTCGTCAAGTTTGGAGAAGTAGATGTCTAGCAAGGCGAGCTTGACCTCAAGCTCGTCCTCCTCCTCGAATACCACCACATGTTCAGCCTTGGCTTTGCCCTTCCCCTTTTCCTTCCCTGACTCGTCCCTTGCAGGGGATGATGATCGAGGCAGCCGTGATCCACTCGCTTCAGGCTGGTCGTCCATCGGCTCCTCCTTGACCCTTATGTCGCCGTCGTCCTTAGACCGGTCTTTCTCCTCGTCCTCCTCGTCGCGATCCTCCTCCTCGACAGTCCCTCGCGTAATCTTCGCCTGGGGCTGCTCATGCCCGCCGTACTTCAATACGATGCCGAATTCGAAGTCCTTGACAACCAGCTCGGCATCGTTATCGACCTCGTGCTCGAACTCCAGCCGTCCAGGCATGAAACCAGCGACCTCGTGATTAGTGGGAGCGGAAACGAGAGAAGCGAGAGCGGGGGCAGGTAGGGCTAAGCCATCGTCAATGGGCTACATCATAGCAGGTGAATGTTGACACTAACCATGCGGTTTCCGCATCTCCTCAATCCGGGCCTTCTTTCTCGCCTGAAATTCGTCGGGGTCAATGTCGAAGGAGCGATCCATGGGCTGTGGGCATCCTTTAGCTCGGGCCCTACGCAGGACGCAGTACACTCACAGGCATGAGCTCCCGTTCCCTCTTCGTCCCAAATCCGTTCCCTGCCCCATCAAGCTCCATCCCATCCTCGCTCTCCGCCGCGCCAGCGCCCAAGAAAATCTCAAGGTAATGTTTCTCGCACTCCTCCTTCGTCCGTGTCCCAACATGTCCCGCGACCTCCGCCCAGTTCCCAAGGCCATTCAAAATGAGTCCGGAAACGAGCAAGAGCTCCTCGTCGGCTCCCCAATCCTCGGTGAATATCGGTTGGGAATGTTGTTCCTAGAAGGTTCCATTAGTCGATATCCTTCAAGGTTAGGAAGGGGGACATACGACGACCTTGTAGTCATGCCAAGCTTTATGTCGCTGGATCTCCCTGCCCTCGCAGAAGCATCCCGGACAAAGGTCCACCTCCTCACACTCCTTGGTGGCGCATTTGATCCGAACCGTGTGGGTGATATCAATGTGGCCTGATGATGGTCAGCGGGTACCAGGTAGTCCGAGTGGTGACTCACAGACATCGCAGGTGTACTTTATGCCAGGTTCGGTAGCTGAATATCGACAACAACAAGATCAGCTGGCTGCCGGTGCAGCTGTATTGGAAGGCCACACTGACCTGAACGATCCTCCGGCTTGCCTGGATCCGCTCGAACCCTTCTTTGGGTGACCGTCATCGTCCACTCCGTCCGATCCACCCTCCTACGGTATGTTTGGACGATGAGCGGTCGCGATAGTCCCGAGCAAAGGCTTGTTGTTTCGGCGCCAAAGGACCAGCAATGTCGCGTGGGACTACCAAAACAAGACGGGAGTCCATACAAGCTGCTGACAAGGACAAGAATAGTAACTTGATGTGTTGGATAGGGAATTCGCAGTCTGATACAGGTCAAGATCCCGTCGGAATTGCTCGGGTATCGGTTCGGCAAGGATGTGATCCTATCGCCCGAAAGAAGCGGTGGCGAGGGCGTTCTATCTTACAAGTCGGTTAGAAGTCGAAACGTCCATCAGCGCGCCAGTCACTCTCGAGTGGCTCCGTGGTGGTATTCAAACGAGCTATGATCTTGTCCGAATAGGGGCTTGACCTCTTCCGCCGGAGATATCTCGGGACGCACCTAACACGAGGTGGCGGCTAACAGTGGGGCCGATTAGCGAATTTGGGATTGATGCTTTTCTTTTCTCTCCATCACCTTCTTCCACGACAACGCGGCGTAGACCCAATATGGTCAGTCAGAAGGTATTTGACACCGTCATCCTTGGAGCGGGTTGGTCCGGTGCCGTCGCCGCTCGGGATCTCACAGCCAAGGGCTATTCTGTCCTCATCCTCGAGGGACGTGATCGAGTAGGTGGGCGAGCGCAGACATGGAGAGATAAGGGCAAAGGGGACGTCAAGATTGATGTAGGGTGTAGCTGGATACATGGATATACGGAGGGGAACCCAACGAGGGAAATCGCGAAGGGCTTGGGTGTGGTAGGTCGAGCCATTTATCATGTGAGATGACTCTGAAGCCATTATAGAATTCGCATCTCCCGAAGCCAGCCGAGAGCGTAATTTATGGTCCAGATGGTGGGCCCTTGATCAAGTTTTAACCAGTGCTCGCTGAATATTAGTCAGGCCCTTTATCTAGCTCCGCCGCAGCTGCGCTTCGTGCTTCCCTTTCCGCTGCTCAATCCTCCTTCAAGACCCCACATCCTCCTCCCGCTCCATCCGCATCTCTCGCGTCCGCCCTGTTCTCGTCATCGTCCCCATTGTTCTCGCCTGAAGCGGAGCCGAACCAATCATCCGATGTCACGAACACCTCTCCCGCCGATCCAACGGTTGCGGCAGAAGCCGCCAAGTCTTCCCCGTCAGATAACAAGGAGCTCGCAGCGGCATTCGCTCGAACTCTCGAGGTCCCACTTGGTCTCAAGCTCGAGAAGGCTTCGCTGAGATGGTCGGGATGGGAAAGCACTACCTCGTTCGCCGGATCCGATGCGGCTCCTGATGGAGGTTACGAGGCGCTGGTTGGGAAGGTCATCTCCCAGGCGAAGTCGCAGGGTGCAGAGGTTCAACTCAACTCCGTCATAAAAAATGTCCTGCTGGACCAAGACCGCGTTGTCATGTCTATTCCAGATGGGAGTCTCTACTCGGCCAAAACAGCGATTTGCACGCTTCCTCTTGGTGTGCTCAAAACTCTCCCCGAGACCGCCTTCCACCCGCCCTTACCGCCTTCCATGCAGGAGTCTATCAAGGCCACTCAAGTCGGTGTCCTCGAGAAGCTGATCCTGCATTACCCTTCTGCCTGGTGGCCTGACGCGGACAAGATCGGGTCGTACACCTTCCTTCCGACGGCCTCGACTCCGACCGAATCATCCACGCTGGAGCAGATCTTCGCTGGATCAACCCTCGTATGCTCGAATGCCGCTTGCCCGACACTCCCTAGTCCCTCTCCGACACTGCTCACCTACCTTTCCGAGACTCCTGCAACCCTTCTGCTCCGCCACCCATCTGACGCTGTGGCAAACGCTTATCATCAATACCTAATCTCTCGCTTCAAGCCCTCGACACCTCCACCAGACCCTATCGAGTCCAATCTCACCACATGGCTCACCGATCCCTTCTCCTTCGGTGCGACGACGACCCCCTCTATCATCTCGGAGAATGGAGAGCGGTCTCCAATGGACTTCAAGGAGTTGAGCCGGCCGGTCTGGGGTGGGAGATTAGGCTTCGCTGGGGAGCATACGGAGATGGAACACAGAGGAAGCGTCGCTGGAGCTGTCGTCAGTGGAACTCGGGAGGCTGAGCGGGTCGGGAGGCTATTGGCGAAATTGGCAGAGCAGGGCAGTTAGAGATATCAATGCTTATTTGACCGTCACTCTGACCGCGTGTCTTTGCGTGGCTCTACCGTTCTCCGCTGAGTTTAGGTTACGTAAATGGCGCTGAGGAGAAATTTTTCTGGGTTTGGCTTGAGGCCCCTTTGAAGTCAGAGCGATTGAGAATTGAACCCTAAAGCGCGACTGACTTCTTTTAGAGAAATGTAGAATTCCTGGTTTCGAGGATTCAAGTCTACACGGCTATGGAAAACGATGTTCTTTGACGGCAATCCTGCACTCATATAACTTACAGCGCTTCCACCAGGCCCGAGTACGCCAGATCGACGCGGTCGGTGATGTTCCGGAGGGCCGAAATATCCGAATCCTGATTGAAGGTAGTGAGCGAGGTGTCACGATCGTGAATTGAAGCTCGGATAATATCGACGAACATCGCCGACAATAAGCAACCAGTGCTTATCTCCGGCATTATACTCTGAAACCGGGTGCAACCTTGTTCATTGTAATACGAACGAGGCTATCACTGTCAGTATTCCAACGCCTATTGTCCCTGCTCGCCTCTATTGTCCTCGCTACGCTTCCCCTCGCCGACGACGAAACACCATTGAACTCGAA
>JAABUH010000616.1_pt1 | contig 48862 bp, 40 predicted proteins | sample 5559121 | NCBI WGS metagenome assembly JAABUH01 (sample SAMN10711871, study PRJNA513364) | rock metagenome | isolation source: Antarctica rocks | place: Antarctica: Victoria Land, Battleship Promontory nord | collected 2015-12-28
GTTCCAACACATAGCGGTGCGGAGCGCTGGGGCGCGTTCCTCGACGGGCCATACTGCTCCTCCTGCCCCGGCCAACACGGTCGGGATGCCGCAGTATCCCCTACCCCGGCCAAGTTTGCCAGCCTAGAAAAAGGGGGCGCGGACCCCGACGATCTGCTCCCCCTGACGGTCCCGGAAGTGCGCCGCCTCCTGTGCGGGCTGCTCTGGGCGCGCACGCCTCGCGAGGACCGCGTGCTCGCCTGGTCGCGCTGGCGACGGCGGCACCAGCGCCGGGCACAGCGCTGCCACTACCGTCGCCGCGGAGCCACCTTCGGCACCCAAGTGCGGCTGTAGTACTAGATCGTGAGACCGGCTACAAAGGGTATGGCCTTCTCCGCCTGGAAGATGGATCAGAACTGGGCTGTCTAGTACACGGTCGCGGAAGTCCTTGCCTGGTTAATCTGCCGTCTGGCAGGGAGGTTGTGCTGGTGTGTCGCAAGCACTCGCACGTCCAACCCAGTACCCTTTTCCGCGACCGTGTACTAGTGCTGACGTTGCTTGATGAACACGCAATAGAGGGCTGCGATGCTGAATATGATTGGCTGATATTAGCAGTAATGGGCGGAATGCAGGAGCAAGCATTCAAGATCGTCTATAGCGATACCTTCTGACAGGATAACCCCTGGCTCGATCGCATCGATACACAATATCTGGTCCTCGCCGCGAATATCGATGCCGCTGTACCTTTCACATTCGCTATCGTCAATTACGAAGGTACGCTCCTCTTCGGACGGGATAAACATACGATCATCACCAAGCAGCTCAAACATGGTGGACTTCTGCTCCCACCGGCGCTTTTCGCGCAATATGGCTCGCAGGATGACTGGATAACTCTTGCCTCGGGGTTGCATTGGCTCCCGCCGCGCGAGCCGTAAGCGAACTGGACCGTCTCAAGGTGATGCCTTGTGGCAATCATCGCCCATTCACGGATAATGGCCCCACACGGTCACACAAATATGGATGCGATGGGCGGCGGGCAGCAGAGGAGGGGCGATGCCAGCGATGTTGGACAATGTGCTCGCGGCGATCGAGGCGGGGCGCACTGATGCGATCGCGACCCTGGCGCGCTATGTGCAGCAGCCGAGCATCTCGGCGCAGGGTGTGGGGTTGGCCGAGTGCGCCGCGCTGACCAAGGAACTCCTCATTGATGATGGTGTCCCGGCGGAAATCTATGATGTACCGGGTGGGCCGCCGGTCGTGGTAGGCCGGGTCGCGGCGGGGTCGGGCGGCGATCCGACACGAACGCTCTTCTGCTACGCTCACTATGACGTGCAACCCGTCGAGCCGGTCGAGCGCTGGACCGATCCACCCTTCGGCGGCACCGTGCGCGATGGACGCCTCTGGGGGCGCGGCGCGAGCGACAACAAGAGCGGTGTCCTCGCCTTCAGCAAGGCGGCGCGCGCCTGGAACACCGCCGCAGGCGGGCCACCGGTCAATCTGCTCCTCTTCGTGGAGGGCGAAGAAGAGATCGGCTCGCCGCATCTCGGGCCGTGGTGCGCCGATCACCCCGAACTCCTCGCCGCCGACGGGATGCTCTGTCTCGATGGCGGGATCGTGGAGTCGGCGGGGGTGCCGGAGGTCGCGCTCGGACTGAAGGCGATCCTCTACGTCGAACTGCGCGCCGAGGGCGCGGCGGACGATGTCCACTCGCTGAACGCGGCGATCGTGCCGAGCCCGGCCTGGCGACTCGTCCGCGCGCTCGCCACGCTGCGCGACGATGACGGCACGATCCTGATCCCCGATTGGCTCGATGGCTACAATGCCCCCACCGAGGCCGACGAGGCGCTGGTGGAGGCCGAGGTGGCGCGCGTGGACGAGGCTATGTGGCGACGGGAACTTGGCATCGACGCCTTCCCGCACGACCTCGACCTGACCGGCGCGGTGCGCGCCCGCCGCTACCAGCCGACCTGTAACATCTGCGGCCTCACCGCCGGGTATGGGGGGCCGGGCACGAAGACGATCATCCCGGCGCGCGCGTTGGCGAAGCTCGACTTCCGCCTGCCGCCCGACCTGAAACCGGAGGTCCAGTTGGAGAAGCTGCGCCGCCATCTCGACGCCCAGGGCTTCGCGGACATCGCCATCCATCACTACGGGCCGGGCGAGTGGCCGATCAAGACGCCGCCCGAAGCGCCGGTCGCGCGGGCGATCGCGCGCGCCGCCGCCCGTACCTTCGGGAAGGCCCCGGTGGTGATGGGCCTCTCGGCGGAGGGGACGATCCTGCGGCATGTGCCGATGCCGCTGGTCCTCACCGGTTTCGCCAACGCCGATTGCAATCTTCACGCGCCCGACGAGAACATCGTCCTCGATGACTATCTGCGCGGCATCGCCTACGCCGCCACGATCTACGCCGAGTTCGCCAGCGACGTGGCGGGATAGATACGCGGCTTTACAACGTAGCGCGGGGCCGCTCCCCGGTATTGGGAGCGGCCCGCATCTTATCGCGCATCAGTGATCGCCAGTGCCATCAGTTTTTGCTTCGCATCCGCACCAACCGCTCTCCATTCGCCACCTGCTTGACGACGTTACCCTGCCGCTACTCGTTTTTACTCCCGTGCCCTCTGCGTCTCTGCGGTGATCGTCCCTTCCTCTCGTCCCCCTCAGTGCCTCTGTGTCTCCTGTTCCGTCCCCGATCCCCGCGCTATAGCAGCCCGTACTCCCGCGCGATCTCTTGTAGCGCGTGCGTCAGGACGACCGAAACCTCGATCTCGTCCTTGAAGATCGAGACACTCTCGACGTTCAGGCCGAGCGGCAGGGTACGGATGTAGTCGTGGTCGAGGATCGCGCGCAGATGCTCGCGGCAGATCGCGATCGAGCGGGTCAGCGGCGTCGGATCGTCCATGATCGTCGCGGCGGTCGCGGCGGCGATCTCGATCCCGAGCCAGCGCAGGAACGTCAGCGTCCTCTCCCGCCCGCAGGGGACGAAGGTGAGGACGATCCGGCGCGGGGTGACACCATATTCGGCGCACTCGCGCGCATAATCGCTGAGGAGGCGGATCGTCGGCTCCGGGCTATACACCGCCTGCGAGATGAAATAGTCGCAGCCCGCCTCGGCCTTGCGGCGCAGGCGCTCGCTCTCGCTCCGCCTGGCGGTATGGCGCTCCGCGATGGCGACCCCGCCAAGGGTGAAGCCGGCGGGATGCGCGGCGGCGAGCTCCATCGCGCGGGGCAGGGGCACGGCGCTGCTGATCCCGCGCGAGGTCGGCAGGCCCACCAGCGAGAGGTGATCGATGCCGAAATCGTGCGCCGTCTCGTCCAACCAGGGATTCCAGCACTCTTCGGTGACGTCCGCGATGCACTTGTAGGTGATCGGCGTCAAACCGGTCAGTTCGTGCAAGCGCCGCGAATAGGCGCGCGAATCGCTGGTGGGGAGGAATGGGAAGGGACGCGGCATGCTGGTCCGCCCCTGCTCCTCCTGGACATCGTAGATCACGATCCCATCGAGCGTCAGCGCGCGCAAACGCTCGGCGAGGCGCTCGGCGGCGCGCGCGATCTTCTCCTCCGGCGTGCCCGCGCGCGGCGGCGTCGTGCCGTAGAGGCGCAGGAAGTGGCGGGGATCGACGATCTGGCGGTGCTGTTCCATCTTTAGATCCTTCGTGCCGTGTGGTCGGCGGAATACGTTTCCGGGGACGGCGTATGCTGTCGAAGTATACGCCGGTGCGCGCATCGCGATCAGGCGGCACGCCGCGCGTAGTCCTTATGGGGGATGAGCGCTGCCAAAGAGTATGATAGTCTAGCGATACGAATGGCGATACGGCAAGGGTTGGAGATGGATGACGGCGTACAAGGCGTCCGCGCGGGCGAGCGCCCGCGCGCGAGTGCCGAAAGCTTCACCACGCTCTTCGAGGCGACCACCGAGGGGATGCTGATCCTCGAACGGCGGATCATCGTCGCCGCGAATCACACCGCCGCGACGATCCTGGGGCGTGATGCGGTGGCCTTGGTCGGCATGGTCGCCCTCGACCTGATCGCGCCGGAAGATCAGCAGCACGTCAGTGCGCGCCGCCTCGGCCCCGCGCGCACCTACGAAACCGCCATCGTGCGGCCCGATGGCGCGCGGGTGCCGGTGCAGATCGTCTCGCGCCAGATCAGCTATGGTGGGGGGAGCGCGCGCCTGGTGACGTTGCAGGACATCACCGAACGACGGGCGGCGGAGCAGACGCTACGCGCCAGCGAGTCGCGCTTCCGCGCCCTGGTGCAGCACGCCCACGAACTGACGATCATCCGCGATCTCGACGGCACGATCCGCTACATGAGCCCGGCGGCGGAGCGCATCTTCGGCTACACCGCCGAGGAGTTGAGCGGGCGTAATCGCCTGGAACTGATTCACCCGGAGGATGCGGCGCGGATCGCCGATGCGGTGGCGAGCATCCAGCGCACGCCCGGTGTCCACGCGCCGATCAGCTATCGGGTGCGCCACCGCGACGGCACCTGGCGAACCTTGGAGGGGACCGCGACGAACCTGCTGCACGAGCCGAGCGTGCGCGGCATCCTCGTCAATGCGCGCGATGTGACCGAGCGCGCCGAGGCCGAGCGCGAGCGCGATGCCACGCTGGAGCGTGAGCGGCGCGCGCGGCGGGAGGCCGAGGAGGCGTTACGCTCCCGCGATGAATTCCTGGCGATCGCGGCGCACGAACTGAAGACGCCGATCACCGTGATGAAGGGCAACGCCGAACTGCTCGCGCGGCAACTCGCGCGTCCCACCCCCGATCCGCTGCGCCTCGCGCGCCTCAGCGAGCGCGTCACTGGGCAGATCGAGCGGCTGGAATATCTGATCGGCGATCTGCTGGATCTCTCGCGCTTGCGGCGCGGACAGCTCCCATTGCGCCCGCGCCTGTGCGACCTCGTCGCACTCAGCGTCGAAGTGCTCGCGCGCATCACCGCGACCTTGCCTGACCCCGGCCCGACGCTGGTCCTCGAGGCTCCCGCTGCGGCGCTCCTCCGCGCCGACACCGAGCGCCTGGAACAGGTGCTGCTCAACCTCGTCGGCAACGCGATCAAGTATTCGCCGGACGGGGGGGAGATTCGCATCGGCATCGTGACCGCGGCGCGCGCGGTCTGCCTGACCGTGCGCGATCAGGGGATCGGCATCCCGCTCGAAGAGCAGGCGACGATCTTCGAGCCCTTCACGCGCACCAGCCTCGCGGCAACGGTCGCGAGCGGCATCGGCATCGGCCTCTACATCACCGCGCAGATCGTCGCCGGGCATGGCGGCACGATCGCGGTGGAGAGCATCCCTGGTCGCGGCAGTTGTTTCGCGGTGACCCTCCCCATCGACGGCCCGCCCGCCTGAGTCCTCACGGCAGCCGTTCGTCGGCGATCTCCCACACCGAACCGGCGTCGCTCTCCGCATCGTCCAGGGAGTAGGCGGAGGTCGCGGCGTAGGCGACTAGATAGGGATCGGTCGTCAGGCGGAACGCGCTGTAGGCCCCGACCGGCGATTCGGACGCGAGATCGAGCACCGGGTCGATCTTGCCGGGGTGTACGCCGACGCCGTGCTGCGCCTCGAAGGGTGCGGTATCCTCGCGCCCCTCATCGAGACCGGGATAGCGCGTCCCCTGTGCCAGGACCGGTACTGGTTCGGCGTCGAGTTGCCGCGCCGAGGTCAGCCCCAACGCCTCCAGGTCGCCGCAGAGCCGCGCGAAGTCGGCGGCGTAGCGGCTTTTGTCCAGCGGATCGTTGGACGCCTGACGTGTGGCGGTGTGCAACGAGGCGGCGAGGCGGCGCAGGCTGAACGCGAACGCCTGTTCCAGCAAGAGTATCTGGGGGTTCTTGACCAGATTGGCGTGATGCTCGGGGGAAAGCCCGTAGCGCAGGAAGCCGATCAGGTGCTGCGTCGTCACCAGCATTCGTAACATACTCTGCTGCACACGCGGCGGGTGGTTGTAGTAGAGGATGGGGTGCGTCTCGTGGTTCTCGGTGAGGGCCAGGAGTTCCAGCGCCAGGGTGCGGAGGCGCGCGTCGAGATCGCCGTCCCAGCGCCCATCCTCGTGCAGATAGCGGCGCAAGAGCGGGAGGCCATCGGCCCGACCCGCCACCTCCGCTTCCAGCGCGGTGACGGAGACGCGCAGCCGCGCGAGGGTCGGGTAGACGGCGAGTACGTAGGCGATGGCGAGGGAGATCGTCGCCATACCGCTCATCCCTTCGAGCACCGCCAGCGCGCGCACCGGCCACGCCTCCGGGGTGATGTCGCCGAAGCCGAGCGTGGAGAGCGCCGTGCCGCTGAGATACAGGGCATCCGACCAGTGGCGGGTCGCCCCGGACGCGATGTTGAAGGCCCCGGATACATCGAGCCACGGAACGTAGAGCGCGGCGAAACCGAGGAACATCAGCATGATCCAGAGGCTGATCAGCCCCGCGACGAGGAGCGGCAAGGCCGCTTCTTGCAGCCGCGCGCCGAACGGCACACGCCGCGCCACGCCGCTGATGAAGCGCCAACCGGCGCGGTGGAAGCGATTACTGAGCGGACTTTCCAGTCCGGGATGCAGGACCGTCGCCCAAATATCGAACGCGGCCAGCCCGAGTAACGCGAGGCCGAGCGCCGTGCTGCCGATGGCGAGCAGCGCCATGAGTGCCTTATCCTTATCCGCGCCGGAATTGTCGCCGGAACAGGGCCGTGCTGACGATGAAGAGGAGCAGCGCCATCGCGCCGAGCGCGGCGAGCACCCACCAGACCGGCGTTTCCCCGCGCAGCATCACCGCCTGTAATGCCTTGATGCCATAGGTGACAGGCAACGCATAGGAGATGACGCGGACATAGGGTGCGAGCGAGTCCAGCCCCAGGAAGAAGCCGCCGAAAAAGACCGAGGCGAGCAACACCAGCATGGAGAATTGCACCGCCTGGCTCTCGCTATTCGAGATGGCCGAGATGAAGAAGCCGAACGAGAGGGAGGCGAGGATCAGCAGCAGTAATACGCCGGCGAAGGGGAGATAGCCGCCCAGGATGTGGATACCCAGCCCGAGATGCATCCCCGCCGCCAGCGCCACCCCGAGGATAGCGGTGATCAACAGGTAGGCGAGGTACTTGCCGATGGTGACCTCGCCCGCACCGGTCGGCGAGACGCGGAAGACCTCGACCGCGCCGATCAGGCGCTCGCGTACCAACGTGAGCGCGGTGAGGGTGACGGCGATGTGCTGGATCAGCAGCGCGATCACCGCCGGGGCGTAGAACTCGACGAAGCCGGGGGCGATCGGGGAGATATTGTTCGATTGCGACTGGAAGGGCGAGACCAGGACATCGGGCGGGATCGTTTTCAATTGATCCGATGATTGCCCGATCACCCCGGCATCCTGGCCGATCGCACCCGCCAGATTCTGCTGACTCGCGCCCATCTGCCCGGTTTGCACATCCGCCTGGAGCCGGTTGCTGTTGTCGTCGATCCGGGTGCTCGCCCCCTGTGCCGCCGCGATCGCCTGCCCTTGCGGGGTGCTGCCGGGGTTCTGGACACCGGTGAAGAGGGCGACACCGCCCAGCAGTTGCAGCGAGGTCAGGGTGTTCTGCTGCGCCTTCGCGTTGTTCTGGCGGATGGCGGCGATCTGCTTCAGCGCCGCGTCGCGGTCGCCGCTGCTGAGCGCCCCGCGCAGCGTGTTCGCGTCGTTCCCCACCTGTGTCGCGAGCGCCTTGCTCTCCTGCTGGCTAATGTTCTGTCCCTCCTGGCTCTGTTTCAGCGCCTCGACCAGGATCCGTTTGTTGAGCTCGTTCGTCTGCACGTAGGAATAATAGTTGACCCATTGGGCGGTCAGCGGGTCGATCTCGTTGTACTCCACCTGTAAGGTGGCCCGCTGCCCCTGGAGCACCGTCTGATACGCATTGGCCGGGAAGTAGATGATCGCCTGAATCTCCCGGCGCGTCAGGCGGTCGCGCGCCGCCTGGGCATCCTGGGTCACGCCATCGAGGACGAACGGCTTGGCGAAGGCATCGCGATATTGGTCCGCGCTGGCCGCGAGCGGCGAGTCCGATGGCAGCACGACAACCGTCCTGATGTCCTGCGGCGAGGCGGCGTAACCGATGCCGAAGAGGAAGAGGATCAGGAACGGCCCCAACACCAGGCTGAGCAGCAGGCGCGGCTGGCGTCGCACCTCGGTCAGTTCTTTGCCGATGAACGATGATGGCCGGACGATGGCGCTGGCGAGGCGATTGAACGGTCCGCGACGTGCCACCTTCGTACCGGCGCTACGCCGCCGCTCACTCGTCATAACGACCTACCCCCGCGTCCGTCCGCCCATGCTGCTGAAGGATCGTGACGAAGACTTCGCTGAACGAGAGCCGTCGTTCCTCGATGGCCCGTACCGTCCCCCCGCCCTCTTGTACCGCCGTCATCACCCGCGGTATCAACTCGCCCGCGTCCTCGACAGTCAGGCGGATCTGATCCTCGTGCGTCATCTGGAGGGCGCGCACACCGGGCAGGGCACGCAGGCGATCGCGCATCGGGCGGTCGAGATCGGGGCTGGTCAGGTCGATCAAATCGCCGCCCGCCGCGCTCTGACGCAACTCTTCCGGTGCCCCGTGGGCCACGATCTTCCCCTGATCCATCAGGATCACCGTGTCGCAGTATTCCGCCTCGGCGATGTACTGTGTGGTGACGAACTGGGTCCGCCCGTCGTCTTGCAGACGACGAAATTCCTGCCAGAGCTGCTCGCGGAGGATCGGATCGATCCCGGCGGTCGGCTCATCGAGGAAGATCAGATCGGGCTGGTGGATCAGCGTCGCGGCGAGGGCGAGGCGGCGCTGCATCCCGCCGGAGATGTCGCGCGCCAGCTTCTTGCGCGCCTCCGTCAGTCCGACGAGTTCGAGCAGCGCGTGCTGGTTGCGGCGACGACGGAGCGGGCCGAGGCCGTAGGTGGCGGCGGCGAAGCCGAGATTCTCCTCCACCGTCAGCGTCGGGTAGAGGACGAACTGCTGCGGCAGATAGCCGATCCGCTCGCGCACCGGGCGGCGGATGTGGTGCGAGGGCTGCCCGAAGACGAGGCATTCCCCCTCGGTCGGCTCGTAGACGCCGAGGAGCAGGCGCAGCGTCGTCGTCTTGCCGCAGCCGCTCGGCCCGATCATCGCGACCAACCCGCCGCGCGGCACCGTCAGTTCGAGCTCGCTGACCGCCGTGAACTCCCCGAAGCGCTTCGTCACCCCGCGCATCAGCACGACCGGATCGCCGGGAACACCCTGGAGTGTGCCGCTCCGACCTGTCGCGTTTGGCTGCGGTGATCGCCCCGGCGCATCTGATACGCTCGTTCCTGCCGCGCTCTGCGTCGAGCGGCCTGTCATGGCTCCTCCTCGGATTGTGTGGTTTCAGGTCACGCTGTACGGGTTAGCGCGCCGGGTTCGGGATCGTGTTCGGCGTGGTGCCCTCGGGGGACTCGAACGCGCCACCATCGCGCTGTTCTTCGATCGGTGTCTCCAACTGTCCGGTTGTGAGCTTCTCGTCTTCCTGGAGTTGTCCGGCGAAGGTTGTGGCGAGCACCGCCGCCTCGAGCGCCGTGGCCCCCTCCGCTCGTTCCGCATAGCGCGCTTCGGCATCGTCCTGATTGGTCCGCTGACTTTGCTCGCCGGGTTGCTCGCCCGGTAGTTCGATCCGCAGATCCTCGATCAGCACGCGGATCCCCGCCGCGATCGGCAGCGCCAGCAGCGCGCCCACAACGCCCAGGAGCGCGCCACCGGTCAGTAACGAGACGATCACCGCGACCGGCGAGAGGCGCATCGTCTGCCCGTAGACACGGGGGATCAGGATGTGATTCTCGATCTGGTTATACAGCACCAGGAGGACGAGCGCGATGATCGCCGTCACCGGCCCTTGTGTGAGCGCCGCCAGCACCGGTGGCGCGACCGCCAGGATCGGCCCGATCAACGGGATCAGATCGGCGAAACCTGCGATAACCGCCAGCGCGAGCGCATTCGGTACGCCGAGCGCCGCCAGCACGACCCAGGTGAAGACGGCGATCAGGATCGACGTGAGCGCCTGCCCGCGCACATAGCCGCCGACGATCGTCTCCATGTCGAGCAGGACGCGCGCGGAGCGCAGGTGATAGCGGCGGGGCAAGAGCGCGAAGATGAAACCTTGTACGCGCTCCTGGTCGGCCAGCAGATAGATGGCGAGGACGAGCGCCATGATGGCGTAGAAAACCGATTGCAGCGCCACCGCCACGTATGCCAGCGCCTGCCCGCCGATGGTCGCCACGTACCCCGACAGCTCGGCTTCACGTACCACCTTTGCGGCGTTCGCAAGGCCGGGTATGGTCGCGAGGTTATCGGCCAGTTGGGAGCGCATCTGCGGCGCGTTGTCCACGACGGCGGTGATCTGCGAGGCGAGCGCGGGGACGACGAGCGCCCCCAGCCCGCCGACCAGCGCGATCATCCCGATCAGGACGATTCCCAGTCCGAGCGGGCGCCTGATGTTGTGTCGTTCGAGCCAGGCGAGGATCGGGCTGAGCGTGCCAGCCAGGATGAGCGCGATCACCAGCAGGAGGATGATCTGCCAGACGCGGATCAGCAGCCAGCAGGCCGCGATGGTCACCACGACCGTGATGATCGTGCGGAAGGACAGCTCGTAACGAATAACTTGTGTCTGGCGTGTTTCATCCGGGTGCGCGTCCGGCGCTCGCCCGCTCATGACGTTTTCCTTCACCTACGCGCAGGCCCTCGTCGGGCGCGACCTGCCGCTGATCAGCCGTTCCGTGAGTTGCCGCTGTTCGGCATGGTGAATGCCGCTGCGGTGTCGCTGACCCCCTCTACGTCGGGATCGCGACGTGCCATCAGTGCGGTCTTCGCGCGGCGCAGATGGACACCCTGATCGGTCACTCCGGCGATCGCCTCGCGCGGGATCTCGTGGTCCGCGACGCGGATACTCGCCGGGTGTACCGAATCGACCGTGCCGATCGCCTCGCCGTCCACACCAATGACCGGCATCCCTGGTTCGATCGCATCGAGATCGCTCATATCGTTCATCTTATCGCCCCAGATGAATGGCGCGATCCCCGGTGTCGCGCCCCGTTATCGTGAGTATGTTCTACGCAAGAACCGCGCCGTAAAGGCAGGTGTATTTTTGCACACTATCAGTGGCACTGCCATGCACAGCGGTGTGCCGCACCGCATAGCAGCCAGACCCCGCGAAGCCGCAGTTGTTTTGCTCGCCCGTGCTGTCCCAGCGCCGTCGCTGCTCAGGGCCACCCGCGCGGTCCAGCGCCGTCGCTGCTCAGGGCCACCCGCGCGGTCCAGCGCCGTCGCTGCTCAGGCCGCCCGCGCGGTATCGAAGCCGACGCGGATCTCCTCGCGTAGCTGGAGCCAGGTGGCCTCATCGTCGGGCACGCGCGGTTCGCCAGCGCGCGCCTCCCGCACGCGCGTCTCGTACTCGTGGCGCAATTCCGGCTCGATCTCCTCGAAAGTGCGTCCGTCGTGACGGAGATCGATCCCGGCATCGTATCCGGCGCGATAATTCGGCTCGGCGTGCGCGAAGGGTCGCCCCTGACGCCATACCTCGGCGGCGTCCCCCTGGTGGGCGGTGAAGTCTGCCGCGAAGTGACCGCGCACCGCCTCGTAACTCCGGCGTGACGGCTGCGACGTGCCGCCAGCCGCAGCGCTGGCCGGTGCCTCTTGCCACGCCCCCGGTCCCGCTGCGTGACGCGCCACCGGCGGTGGCTCGGCGGCGCTGCCGGGGATGTAGCGTTGTCCGCTCTGCTCGATCAAACCCTCGCTGCGCTGCGGTATGAACCCGGTTTCCTGCCCTTGCCGCTGGTTCGGCTTCGTCCGGTCGTCGGCGTTGGGCGTATCCATGCGGTGCTCCATTCGCGATCGGCGATCTCGCCACCACCGGCGAGTCGCGCGGTCCCCGGCACGGCCCAACACCGCAGCGCTGGGGGTGTTCTGCCCGGCTCCCAACCCGGCGGCACCTGGAATCGCGCGGTGATCCATCTCAGTATCGCGCAGATGAGTCAACATCCGCGTAAAGGAGTGGTAAATGGACCGGTGACAAAACCGTGGCAAGAACCTGTGCCGCCGCCGCCAGGCTACGCCGTGGGGGCGAGGATCGGTTCGGGGACCGGTTCGCGCAGGGTGCGGAGTTGGCGCATCTCGGGCCAGCGCCAGGCGATCAGCAGGACGACCAGGATGGTGCCGAGCCCGCCGCCAACGACCGCCAGTACCGGCCCGAAGAGGTACGCCGCCACGCCCGACTCGAAGCCGCCGAGCTGATTGGAGGTGCCGATGAAGAGGGAATTGACCGCATTGACCCGCCCGCGTAACTCGTCCGGCGTGCGAACCAGCAGGAGGGTGCTCCGCACGATCACGCTGATGTTGTCGCAGGTTCCGAGGACGAGCAGCGCACCGAAGGAGATGATGAACGAGCGCGACAGGCCGAAGACGATCGTCGCCAAGCCGAAGATGATCACCGCCAGCAGCAAGGTCCGCCCGGCCTGGCGGAACGGCGGGCGCTGCGCCAGCGTGAAGGCCATCCCGATCGAGCCGAGCGAGGCGGCGGCCTGGAGCCAGCCGAGGCCGAACGCCCCGACGTGCAAGATGTCACGCGCGAAGATCGGCAGCAGCGTCGTCGCGCCGCCGAGCAGGACCGCGAAGAGATCGAGGGTGATCGCCGCGAGGAGGACCGGCGTGCGGACCAGGAATCGCAGCCCCTCGCCGATCGAACGCAGGGTGCGCGCGGTCGCGGCACGCCGTGGCTGCGCGCCTACGCGCAGGAAGACGAGCAGGAAAGCGAAGATACTCGCCGCCACCGCATAGAAGGCGAAGACCCACGCCGCGCCGCCGAAGATCCCGATCAGGAAGCCGCCCGCCGCCGGGCCGAGCACGGCGGAGACCTGGCCGACGCTGCTGCGCCAGGTGATGGCGCTCTCGAAGGCGTCTGACGGCACGACCTGGGCGACGAGCGCCGAGCTGGCGGGGTTGTTGAACGCCTGGGCGCTGCCGATCAGGGTGAGGCAGGCGTAGATCGGGAGGAGCGGCCCGCCACGTTGCGCCTGGATCGCCAGTCCGAGCGCGCCGAGCGCGATCGCGATCTGCGCGACGATCATCACCCACTTGCGGCTATACGTGTCCGCCACATGACCAGCCGAGAGGGAGAGCACGATCACCGGGATGATCAGCGCCAGGCCGATGCCGCCGAGGGCGAGCGCCGAACCGGTGCGCTCATAGAGTTCCCAGCCGAGCGCCACCGAGAGCATCTGCTGCCCGAACGAGGCGAGGAAGACGCCGACCAGCAAGAAGCGGAAATCGCGCGAGCGCAGGGCGCGATAGGGATCGCGCGGCGGGTAGTGCGGGGCAACAGGGCCGCCGCCCGGTCCATTTATCGGGCGTTGCGTCTGTTCACCCCCTGCCGCCATAGCTCCTCATCACTGGCTGCACAGACCGCGCGAAGACATTGGCCGCGCGGCCTGTGCAGCATACCCCCCCGCCCCTCCCCGGACAAGTCGGGCCTGGTTGGCGCTGGCAGCGGGGGCGACGAGCGCTCGTCGCGTCGCGTCGGGTGGCCGGACGACACCGACACAGCTTCGGCGATGTGCAGATCGAGAGCGGTGAGGCTGGCCGGGCCGGGCCGCAAATTTTTCCAAGACAGCGCCGGGTCGCGCACGGTAGCCCGATTGCGGGGCGCGGCCAGGCCGTCCGCGCATGGCGCTAGCGAGGAGGTAAACGCAGATGCCCGACGCTGAGACATACGTACGACCCGGCTTTCGCACCATCACCCCGTATCTGACGGTACGCGGGGCGGAAGCGGCGATCGCGTTCATGGTCGCGACCTTCGACGCCGTGGTGATCCGGCGCGATCCGCACGACGATGGCACCCTGATGAACGCCGAGACGAATCTCGGCGACTCGTTGCTCGAAAGAAGCGAAGCGCGCGGCGAGTGGGCCGCGATGCCGGGTGCCTTGCACGTCTACGTCCGGGATACCGCCGCGACCTTCCGGCGTGCCCTGGCGGCGGGTGGCGTCGAGCTCTACCCCCGGCTGATATGCCTCATGGCGAGCGGAGCGCGGGGGTGCGCGATGTGGCCGGCAATGTCTGGTATTTGGCGACCTATCAGGGGGAATGAGCGGGAGCGGGACACGACGAAGGGGGCGGACACCGCAATGGTGCCCGCCCCCTTCGTCGCTCGCTCCTCCGACCAGGCGGTATCGTGCGAACTACGATGCTTCCGTGCCGGTCGCGGCCTGATGCTCCTCGGCGGATTCCTGGGCCGCGTCCGGGTGCGGCGCGTCCGGCTCCTGGAGCATCCCGTAGATCACCACCCCGGCGGCGGCGAGGGCGGCGGTGGCCGAGAGCCAGCGCGGGATTTTCAGGCCCAGCGCCTTGTCGACCGAATAGAGGCCCGGGCCGGTCGCGACCAGGGCGAGCGCCACGGTGCTGTAGAGCGCGGGCACCTCCGGCCCACCCTGCGTGGCGAAGAACGGCTTGCCCATGTGGGCCTTCTGCGTCGCCATCGCCATCGCCGAGATCGTCCCGATCGAACCGAGCGGGCCGAGCAGGCCGAGCGCCATCAGGACGCCGCCGCCGAACTCGCCCGCCGCCGCCGCGCTGGCCCAGTAATGGGGGGGACGCAGCCCCAGGCTACCCATGAAACCGGCGGTCCCTTGCAAGCCCGGGCCATCGAACGCCCCGAAGAGCTTCTGCGCCCCGTGCGCCGCCATCGCCCCGCCCACGCCCGCGCGCAGGATTAGCAGCCCCGTATCCTTTAATGACATCTCCGCCCCCCTTTCGTCCGATCGTTCGCCGTATCATTGTCGCTATCCGGCACGTTGGCCGCCGGAGCCTTACCGGACGACTGTCCGATTCTTGACGTAGTATAGCAAGAAACGTGCGCGGTGTATGCCACTGGAAAAAGCAGGCCGACGCCGGGTGGTGTGCTACCATGCGGGCGTGTGAGGCAGCGGCACGGCGTGCCCGTGCCGCGCTGGCCGAGTGGCGTGCTACACGGGTGATGAGAGGAGCGCACGATGACCGGATCGCCGACCATTCAGGGAGCTACCGCCGCGATCGTGGACCCCGATTTCCGGCAACTCTGCGACGAGGTCGTCGCGGCGATGGCGCGGCTCGGCGTGCCGGGCGTGGCGGTCGGGGTGCTGCGGGACGGCGTGGAATACGCGGCGGGCTTCGGCATCACCAATGTCGCGGCCCCGGTCGCGGTCGACGACCATACCCTCTTCCAGATCGGCTCGACCACCAAGACCTTCACCGGCACCGTGGCGATGCGCCTGGTGGAGGCGGGCAAGCTCGACCTCGATGCGCCGCTGCGGACCTACCTGCCGGAATTGCGCCTGCGCGATGAGGACGTTGCCGCGCGGGTGACGCTGCGCCACCTCTTCAACCATACCGGCGGCTGGCTCGGCGATTACTTCGACGACACCGGCGATGGCGACGACGCGCTGGCGACGATCGTGGCGCGGATGGTCGAACTGCCGCAGTGGACGCCGCTCGGTGCGTTCGCCTCGTACAACAACGCGGGCTTCTACCTGGCGGGGCGGGTCATCGAGGCGGTGACCGGGCAGACCTACGAGGCGGCGGTGCGCGAAATGATCCTCGAACCGCTCGGCATGGCGGAGTCGTTCTTCTTCGCCGCCGACTGTATCAGCCGCCGCGTGGCGGTCGGGCACACGGTGACGGATACCGGGACGACCGTCGCGCGTCCGTGGGCGCTGGCGCGCGCGGCGCACGCCGCCGGCGGGCTCAGTTCCAGCGTGCGCGATCAGCTCCGCTACGCGCGTTTCCACCTCGGCGACGGCACCGCGCCCGACGGCACGCGCCTCCTCGAGCAGGAGACGCTGGCCGCGATGCAGGAGGGGCTGATGGACGCCGGGTCCGCCTTCGGCTCGTTCGGGATCACCTGGATGATGAAGGAGCTCGATGGGGTCAAGACGGTGCGCCACGGCGGGACGACGAACGGGCAACTCTCGGCCTTCGTCCTCGTCCCCGAGCGCAATTTCGCGCTGACCGTGCTGACCAACGCCAATCGCGGCGGTCAGTTGCACACCGCGATCGTGGCGTGGGCCTTGCGCCACTATTGCGGCATCGCCGAGCCGCCGCTGACGCCGCGCACGCTGACGGTGGCGGAACTCGCCCCGTACGCCGGGCGCTACAGCGCGGCGCTGACCGAGTTGGCGCTGACGGTTGAAGGGGATGCCCTGGTCGCGCAGGTGCTCCCGCAGGGCGGCTTCCCGAAGCGGGATAGCCCGGCAGGGCCGAAGCCGCCGCCGACCCGCCTCGCGCTCGGCGCGGACGACGCGATCATCGCGCTCGATCCGCCGTTCAAGGATGCGCGCGGCGAGTTCTTGCGCGACGAGCAGGGCGCGTTGGCCTGGCTCCGCTTCGGCGGGCGGATGGCGCGGCGGCAGGGCTGATCGCCGCGCCGCCGATCCGCGAAACGACGTGAACAGCGCGGCCCCGTCGCCAACCGGCGACGGGGCCGCTCCGCTCGCTATCCGGTGATGCACCACGGCTTGATCTGCACGAACTCCGCGCCTAGCAGCTCGGCCACGCGGTGCAGGGTCGCCGCCTGATGGCCGATGCCGAGCGCCCAGTGGTGCGACGGCCCGGCAGCGCACCAGGCGTCGACCCACTCGCCGGGGTCCATGCCGAACGCGACGCGGCTGGTGGTGTTGCCGAGTTCGAGCAGCGGTCCCGGCACGACCTCCCCCTCCGCGACAACAAGGCGATAGCCGCCCTCGCGCCGCTGCGTCAGCGCGAGCAGCGTGACCGGCCCCTCGCGGACCGAGAACTCCACCGCCACGCCCTCGCCGCGCTTGCCGTGATAGACATCGAGGCCGCGCAGGATCGGGCGGTCGGCGCTGATCGCGAGGTGGGCGGGGCCGTCGTGGCCCATCTCGACCACGCCATCCGCGAAGTTGAACGCCTGGAACTCGGTGAACGAGCCGCCCGCGCCCAGCTGGTCCATGATCTGCATCGCCAGGGACGTGCGGAGCTCGTACTCGCCGACGCAAGGGATTCCGGCGGCGGTCAGCAGCGAGGCTCCGAGGATCAGGCCCGCGCCGAGGCGCTCGTACTCCCCGCCGCCGAGCCCGCGATAGTAGTAGGCCAGGGCGCTCAGCGCGAAGTCGCGCGCCAATGCTTCGAGGCCGACCGCCACCTGCGCGGCCCAGCGCAGATCGGCCTCCTTGACCGAGTCCGCGATCGCGAAGATGGCGCGCGTCCGCGCGAGGACCGCGTCGATCGCCGCCTCGGTCGCCCCCGCGACCCGCACGCGTAGATCGTCCATCTCCAGCACCTCGACGTGGCCGCCGGTGTGGCGGTGGACGAGGGTCAAATCGGTCGCAACATCGAGCATACCGGGATAGAGATGGCCGAGCAGGCCGAAGCGCCCCGCGCGCAGCCCGGCCACGGCCCCCGCCGCGCGGACCCAGGCCGCGATCCGCGCCCACGCGCGCGTATCTTCGAGATACCCGGAGACCGAGCGGGAGGGGATGTCGCAACGTTGCAACGTTGCGGCCAGTTCCGGCAGGGGGCAGACGCCGCAGTATTCGAGCCAGCGCCCCGTATCGGTGTTGGCATGGTCCATCTTGGGCTGTGGTTGCAGGTCGATCAGGAGGGCGGGGACGCCCGCGCGCTGGATGACCGGCAAGACCTGGGTGGAGGTCGCGTAGGTCGCCAGATGCACCACCAGCAGATCGAGCCCCGCCGCGCGGAATCGCTCGCCCGCCACGACCGCCTCCTCCGGCCCGGACACAAAGGCGCGCGCGACGACCGCGCCCCCGCTCTCTTCCAGGCGTGCCGCGACGCGATCGGCGTAGCCCTCCAGCGCCGGGAGCAGGCCGGGGAATTGCTCCCAATAGGCTCCCAACCCGACGGAGAGGAGACCGATGCGTGCGCGTCGTGGGGCACGCCGCGCCGTTTCAGGGGCGTGCTCGCTCGTTCCCATCCGCAGCTTCCTCCCTGTTGCCGCCGCGCTGCCGCGTGCGGTCCTTACCTCTTACCGCCCCACCACCAGAAGAGCAGTTGCGCGAAGAAGGTCAGCGCGGCGAACCCGATGACCCCGAAGCCGAGGATGGTGAAACCCAACCCGAGCGACCCGGCGTGCCTGGCCCCGATGAGCAGGAAGATGATCCCGGCCAACGCCGCGATCAGGGGTTCGTGTGCCGGCCCGTCCGCTCGCCGCTTCTTCATCATTGCCCGTTATTTCCGCGCGTATCGTGCCGTTCTTTCCCGGCCAATGTAGCAGAAAACCCCCGCCGACAGAAGTCGGCGGGGGTCTGCGGCTGGCGCATTGGCATCAGCGCCCGGTGCTGGTTAACTCCTGCCAGGCGACGAAGGCGGCGACGGCCGTGACCGCGAGGCCGAAGAGGGCCATCAGGCCGCCACCGAGTCCGCCGAGGACGAGGCCGGTGCCGATCAGGGCCACGCCCCCGATCAGGAAGTAGACGATGACGGCGATGAGCGAGACGCCGGTCGGCACGCGGCTATACCACGGCTCCTGCGCGATCCCCTGTGCCTGCGGGTGTGCCTGCGGGGTGCGCGGCGCGGGCGCGCTCGTCTCCCGATCGATGGCCGGTTCGATCGTGGCGTGGCGTTCGATCGGTGCGGCGAGCGGGGCCGGTGGCGCGGACGGCGTGTATTGCTTACGTGCGATCGCGGCGGCGTGGCGCTCGGCGAGCGAGGCGGACGCCGCCGGGGCGGGCGTCTCCGCTGACTGCTCCGCTGCTTTGTTCGTCACCTCGGCGCGCACCTCGCTCGGCGGAGTATACGCCAGTAACGGCCTGATCTCGGTCGGCGGCGCGGGGATCGGCGGGGCGGTCGCGCTCCGCTGCTCTATATCGGCGTGCGTGGCGCGCGCCTGGGGGGGATTCACCGATTCAGCGTCGTCATCATCGGCGAAGAAGAACGGGTATTTGCGTAACTCCTCGAAAGCCGAGCGCGACGGTGGGAGACCCTCGCCGAACTTCGGGAGTGCCGCCGCTTCCGGTTGATCGGTCGTCCAGCGGTTGGGGCCGCTCTTATTCTCACGCACGTACGCCGCTCCTCATCATTGTCCTGGTGGATTTGTGTGGGGAGTATCGTAGCGCAGAAGGCACGCTTTTACGAGTGCGCTGTGACGCCTCGGATGCGCGCCGAAATACCGCTTGCTATAATTGAGTACAATGCTCCGCAACGTTCCTGCATGTCATGGTGTTTGCTGCCCGTTCCTGTCAACGGGCGCGTATCGCCCCGACGGTGCATACGTGCGCCGCCTGTACAGCGATACGATACGCTCTCCTCCCCGCAGATTCCGAGGTGCAGCAGATCATCGAGCAAATTCTCGGCAAGAAAAATGCGACCATAGCGGCCGACTCTTGAGGAGCGCCGTGGCGTGTACATGAGCGGGGAGGAGAAGGGATGGCTGTGTCGATCGGCTCGCTGGTCCATGTCGCCGTGGTCCTCGTCACACGCTTTGCCGGGCTCTATTTCGACCGCGATACCCGTGACGCGGCATGACCCGCAGCTTCACGCGCCCGGCTTGCCACACCGCCGAGGGAACCAGCGCCATGATCGAGCGGGCGAGCACGCTGCCAGGCGCGGAAACCGGCTATCTGCGCGCGTTGACCGAACAGGTTCGTGCTGTGCTCGGCCCGCGCGTCGTCGGCCTCTACCTCTTCGGCTCCGCCGCCTATGGCGCGTATCGGCCCGGGCGCAGCGACCTCGACGTGCAGGTAGTGGTCGCGGATGCCCTCACCGGCCACGAGTCGGCGGAGCTGGCGCGGCGACTCGCCCACAAGGCGCTCCCTTGCCCGGCCCGGCGACTCGAATTCGTCTGCTACGCGCGATCGGCGATCGATCCGGCGACGCGCCACCCGCGTTTTTCGCTCAACTTCAATACCGGCGCAGACCTCGCCGTCGATCGTATCGCGCGCGATCCCGATGCAGAGGCGAGCCATTGGTTCCTGCTCGACATCGCGATGGGACGCGATCTTGGGCGGGCACTGTTCGGCCCCCCGCCCGCACAGGTCTTCGCCCCGATCCCGCGCCGCTGGTGCCTGGCGGCACTCGCGGATTCCCTCGGTTAGCACGACACCAACGAAGTCGCATCCACCAATAGTCTCCGCAACGCCTGTCGCGGCTGGCGCTACGCGGCCACCAGCGTCTTCGGCTCGAAACAGGATGGCGCGGCATGGGCGCTTCGGCAGCCCGATTGCCCGCCGATCATCGCCGAGGCGCTCCGTGGCCCCGCCGATACCCCGGTCTCAACTGCCGCCGCGCGCGACTTCGTGCGTTTCGTGGCCGGGGTCGTGGGTGATGCCCTGGGACGCGAGGATGCGATTGAGCGGCGATGAGTGCGGCGGGAGATAGTCCGGCGATCAGTGCCTCCCCGCGTCTATGGGGACAATATCATCCCGCGCAGCAACATCTCCTGTGTGAACGATTCAGCCCCATGAATAAAGGGACAACTCCTCGATCAGCGCCACCGCCCCGGCCTCGCTTGGTTCAGCCCCACGGACATGGGGACAATATGGAGGAGAGGCGACAGTATCCGGCTCTCGGTTCAATCCCGCAGGCGTGTAGGTAACGGCTTGCACAATGGAGGCGTCCAGGTGGACGACGGTTCAGCCCCGCACCCGTGGGGACGATGCGAACTTTCGGCGTCACTCCTTAATCTGCACCAGCCACAGCCCCTCGAAGTCCACGACCGCGCGGCTCGGCTCGCCCGCGAAGCGGAGGCTGAAGCCTTGCTCGGCATCGGAACTGTAGAGCAGCGTCCCCGCGCCGCCCTTCATGCTCTCGCAGACGTACTCCCACAGCTTCTCGCGGACCAGCGCCGACAGCCGCCCGACGAAGACCCCCGCGCGCACCTCCAGCATCCAGCGCGTCAGCTCGCCGCGCAGCCCGGTCGGCACCCGTTCCAGCACCATCACCGTCATCGGTCGCCTCCCTCGGGCGTCCGCTCGGCGGCGTTGACCCCGCCTTCGACCGTCCCGCGCTCCGGGTCCCACCAGCCGCCCGGCGCGGCCATGTCGGCGTCGTACGTTTCCTCGTCGGGCGGCGTCACGGTGCCGGACACATCGAGCACGCGGTCGATATCGCCCACGATCCGCGCCAGGAGGCGCCGCTCGTGGAAGATCGTGCGGCAGGCGCGACGCACCCGTCCTTCCAGCCCCGATGTTCCCTTCGGCAATCCCTCGCTCTCGGCGACCGCCCGGAACGCCGCCGGGATCGTCTGGTCCGCCTTGTAGAGATCGGCGATGTCGTAGACGAACGACAGTTGCTTGCCGGTGTGGATGAAGCCGAGCGCGGGCGAGTAGCCCGCCGAGACGATCGCCGCGTGGCAGAGCCCGTAGAGGCAGCTGTTCGCCGCCGAGAGCGCCCGATTGATCGGATCGGCGGCATCCCAATCGGCCCGCTTATAGTTCCGCCCCGCCCAGGCCACGCCCGACTCCCGGCTGGCGCGCGCATAACTCTCGCGGACGCGAATCCCCTCCTTGCCCCGGATCTGCTGCAAGGTCAGCTGCGGGGCGAGGTGCTTGGTGAAGCGCACCTCGTACATCCGGCGCACCACGCGCAGGTGGAGGTCCGGGTCGGCGCAGAGTTCCGCCTGGCGCAGGAGGTGCCGCGCCCCGCGCGTCTCTCCCATGCCCTGCGCGTAGGTGCGGACCCCGTGCTCGCCGACCCAGAGGATCGAGCAGCCATTGTCGGCCAGCGTCCGCACCGCCGCGTGGGTGACCGTCGTCCCCGGCCCGAGCATCAGCAGGCCGAGCGTGGCGCACGGCACCGGCGTTCGCCCGCCGACATCGTGGACCGCGATCGCCTTGTCCTCCTGATCGACCCGGCAATGCTCGACGTAGAGATAACTCCAGCTATCCCGCACCTTCGGCAGGATGTGCAGATCCTTCGGCATCGCGTCCTCCTGCGTTTGTCACGCGCTCGTGGGTGTGATTGTCGAAGCTGGCGGCGGTGCCCGTGCGCCGCGCCCTCAGCCGGGGCCGAGCGACAGTAAGCCCAGCCCCAGCGCTTTTCCGTGACCGATCCCCGTGCGTATCGCTTGTCCGAAGAGCACCGGATCGCGCACGGCCAGGTAGCCATCGAAGAGGACCGCGTAGAGGATGATACGCTGCACCCGGTTGTGCTTCTGCAGGACGAGGCGATCCTGGCGCGTCACCACCACGCTCTCGACCGCGAAGCCGCCACGATCACCTTGTTGATTCTGTTGGCCCTGACGATTCAGCCAGGCCAGTTGCTCTTCTTCCTGCCAGAGGCCGTGCCGCTTCCCCTCGCGGGTCACGGTGGGATTTGCCTCCAACCGGAAGCGCAGGCGCTGCCCCGCGCGCAACCCTTTGGACAGATCGCGTTCTTTGCTCTCATGCGCGAGGAAGTAGCCCGCGTGCCGCCCGGCGAGCCGCCCCCAATCGGGCGCGGCGAGGCTCTGCACCAGCAGGCACGGTGCCTCGCCGGGCCGCGTCAGTTCCATGCGCCAGAGCGGGTGGGCCTGATCGTGGTCCTCGAAGGCCCAGCAGAGGGTCGCGTGCAGATCGTAGCGATTGGCGAGATCGCGCCGCACTTGCCCGCTTTGTGTGTCAAGCGTCAGTCGGCTCAGGTACATCGCAGACCCTCACTTTCACGATGCGCGCCCCGAAGCGCCGCTCGGCGAATGGAGCGAGCGGCTGATCCATCCGCAGCGCGCCCTCCGTCGTCTCCCGATTTTCCAGCACGAGTCGGCAATGGCGCTGCTCGCTGGCCGTGGTGTCGCGCTCGCGCCGTCCGCGCGCGGTATAGGTGCCAAGTGCCTCTTCCAGACTCAGCTCCTGTAGCCCATCTTTCAGGTACGGGCCGGGGCTGGGGAGGTAACTCTTGCGCCCCAATGCCAGGGGCCAGACCGGATTGCGGAGCGCCGCGTGGATCGTGTGTAGCAGCGCCCGGTCCTCACCCTCCAGCCCCGCCACGAAAATGGCGTCGGAGAGGTAGAAGCGGCGCGATATCGTCGTCGGGTGCCGCTTCGACTGATCGGCGGCGATGACATTGCTGGCGGTCTGATAGTCGTAGCGCAGGACGCCGGGGCGATCGACGCGCACGCCGAGGCGCAGCGCGGCCAGATCGTCGAGCGGCATGGTGCGGTCGCGGCCCAAAGCGGCGCAGACGAGGCCCAGCACGCCGCTCTTCGAGGGCTCCTGATCGGTCTCGCGCCGGTCGAAGCGGCTGGTGGTCCCCCACGATTGCAGCGGACCGGCCAGCAGCAGCAGCAGCGTCGGCATCTCACACCCCCAGCGCGCCGCGCACCGCCGCCATCGTCTCCGCGACCAGCGCGTCCAGGCTCGGCACCGCCGTCCCGACCGTGCTCGGCGCATCGGACAGGTTCATGGTGAAGGTCGTCCCGGCCTGTCCATAGGCGATATCGAGCTTCTGCCAGGTCGCTTCCAGTCGCTGTACCGAGGAGTCGGTCAGCCCCGCCTTGATCCACTCGCTCTTGCCGACCGGTCGCTCGAAGGCGTTGGCGAGGTTGCGCGGATCGGCGTCGCGCCGCACGGTGCAGGCGATGTAGGCCGGGTCGTTGTGCGCCGCGAACGAGTTCTGCTTGCCGGTCGGCTTCGCCTTCGCCAGCGCCCGCAGGAACGCCTCGACGCCGCGCAGCAGCAGGGTGTCATCCCCTTGCAGATTCTTCCGCAGTTGCGCCAGATCGAGCGCGACGTAGCGATAGAAGCAGGCCGAGTTGAACTCGATCGTGCCGAGCATCCCCGCGCCCGCATCGGCGTTCACGTCCAGATCCTTCACGTCGTCCACGGCGGTATAGAAGTCAAATTCGCGCTCGACCGCATGGGTGGACAGGGCGTGCGCCACCTGACAGGCCGCATCCTGATTCTTCTCCGGCAGGTCGGCCAGCATCCGCCCGAAGAGCGCGAGATCGACCGCCTTGCCGCCATCCAACACGCGCTTCAGCGCATCGGTGACCGCTTTCGGCACCGCCTTCCGGGCCGCCTGCTTCCCCGCCTTGCCGGTCGCTTTCGCCGCGCCCGGCTCGGGGGCGGTCAGGTCGAGCTGATCCCAATGCTGATCGATCAGTTCGGCGAGCCGTTCGAGTTCGCGCCGCCCCATGAAGAGGAGGTACTGCGCCTGATAGGTATCGCTCTCCTGATCGTGCTCGAATTTCAGCCCGACTCCGCCGAGCGCGGCGACGACGCGCGGCTGCGACTCCGTTTCGACCCGCCCCCGCGCGGTCAGCAACTCGACCAGCTCCCCGACCACCTGTTTCGTCCGCACCGCCATATCCTCCGCAGCCAAGCCTTGCGGATGATCGCGCACGTACTCGCGCATCGCCCGCTTGAGCGACTGGCTGGAGATCCGCGCCCGCCGGTAGCCGCCGAAGATCGCATCCTTCGGGCTGCCGGTGTCGTCACGGTTCAGGTTCGACGGCGCAAAGTTCTGCAAGATGTGGATTTCGATCAGGTGCTGCATCGTGTCACGCTCCTTCATTCGGCGATTCGGTGGTGCCATCGTCTGGTTGTCCAGTGCTGTGTATCTCCTGGTAGAAGGCCCGCGCCCATTTGCGCTGGATGTATCGCTCGTCGCTGTTCCAGCCGCGTAAATCGGTCAGCAACTCGATCCAGAAGATACGGAGCCCTTCTTCCGCACGTACCAACTGGACCATCTGCCGCAGGTGGTGGGCGAGTTGGGAAGCATCATCGGCGTCGAGTAGGGTGATGAAACGCCTTTCGGTGCTTGTCGTTTCGCCGCGTACGATCTTTTCCTTGTCGCCACGCTTCTCGCAGATCTGCGCGACGGTTCGCCCAAAGGATCGGCGTTGCAACCGCCCGCGCTCGGTGAGCGACAACCCCGGCGGTGTGGGGACCGCTTCCTCAGCGGCCACGCCCACCTCGTTATCGGTGGATGTATTGGAGGCACCGGCGATGACGCTGGCGGTGTTGATGGTCGCCCAGAGCCCCGCGACCAGGTAGTACATCTGCCGGTCCCAAAGGTACTCCGTGGGCAGATGGCGCTCCACCATCGGGAAGGCACGCACATCCTCCCCCGGTTCGTCGCTGAGGCTGCGTCGCAGCGTCGCCACCTTCCCAAGATCGTTCCGCCCCAGCCGCTGCAACGACGCGATGAATGCCGCTGGACTGCTCATGCCGCCTCCTTCCGCTGTCTCGCCAGATAGACCCGCAGCAACTCTTCGCTATCGAAGATCGCGCGCAGGGCGCGAGCGTCGGCGCCGACGCTGCGCGCGGTCAGCGCCCAGGCTTGCCGCGCCCGCCGATCGACCCTTTCCAACCACTGGCGTTTGGTGGTATTCATGTGCAGCAGGTCATCGGGACCGAGGCCCGCGAGCCATTCGGCGAAGTCCCGTTCCAGCGCCGACCAGTACGCCGCCCCGTGCGGCAAGCTGCCGACCAGCTTGGAGATGTCGTCTTTATGCGGGTCGCGTTTCCCCTGACTGAGCAGCTTCTTCGCGAGCGCGCGGGCGGCACCGTTCAGCCGCTGCCCAGTTTCGTCCGCGAGCGCCAGACTTTCCGCGATCAGGGTGCGGAGATCGGGATCGCCGAGCAGCGCTGTCGGGAGTTGGTAGCGCTCCATCCGCCAGAACTCGATCTTGGCCTGATCGTTAGCCTGCCCGATAACCAGTACCTGGGCTGTCTGAGGTGTCCCACCATCATCCAGCGCGAGTTCGTCATAGAGCGCCCCGGCATACTCGATGATGGCCGCACCTTCGACCGGTGCGCCGTTATAGCGTTCGGGCACCGGCAGCAAGGCGTCGAAACTGCGCCATAGGGAGCGTCCGTCGCGGAAGAAACCGATGGGATAGCGCCGCGCCGCGTCTTTCGAGTCGCGGCGATAGGCGACGAGTGGATCGCCGATCTCGGCAAGGTCGTCGCAGCGCACGCCGGACGCATAGCTGATCCGGGTGACGATCGTCTCGCCGTCGCGCTCCTCCGGGTGCAACTTGATCGCGCGTGTCTGCCAGGTGTAGCGGTCCACGATCCCCACCGGCGGACGCCGCACCGTCTCACTGTCCTTCAGCTGCGTCACGGTCAGCGGTGACTCCTCCCAGGAGGCGCGATCGCGCGTGGCCTGCCGGGCGGTGTAGAGGGCGAGGTTGAGGCAGAGGGTTTCGAGCAGGGTGTTGCCCTGTACCAGGATGGTCGCGGCGGTCGCGATAGGCGCGGTGGCGGTGTGGCAGAGGACACTCTTCCCCGCTGAGAGGGCGAACACCTGGTTGGCGATAATGAGCCGCGCCGCCTGCGCCGAGCCCAACGGCTCGGGGTGCGCCGTGATCGTGTGATCGAAGAGGACTTTGTTGTTGTCGCTGTTCAGTTCCGGGGCCAGGATCGTCCAGGCGCGCTCGGAGAGATCGCGCCCGAAGTCCGGCACCTGATAGAACGGCTGGGCCGGATCGAAGAGGTCGAAGCGGTCGTGGTACTCCGCGAGATAGGCGCGGATCGGCTCCTGTGGAAAACCGTCGCGGAACCAGATCGCGAGTTGCTTGGGACTTTCCGGCCCCTTGAGGGCGCGATGGAGGACGGCGAGCAAGAAACGGTGGAGCGCCGCCAGCACGAGCGGGCTCTGATCCTCGATCGCCTGGAACTCGGCGGCGCGCAGCAGCACGCCTTCCAGGCTGACCTCGATCAGCCGGGTATCGTGGCGCACAGGGATCCAGGGCTGCGTGACGAGATCGAATGATGCAGCCATCGCGGCTCCTTTGTCACTTGAAGAACTTGTGATATGCCGTATGTCAGGAATTGAGCCCCGGTGCCTTGGGCACCCAGTCTCACGGCGGCATGTGCCACATCCATATCATTCCGTGCGCTCCTGCTCATAGACGATGCCCAACTCCGCATCCAATCGCACCGCCTGCTTCCCGACCATCGCGCGACCATCGCGCAGGATCAGCGGGTAGCACTGTGCCAGCAGTGGTGCCTTGCGCCATCCGGCGAGCGGGATTCCTCCGTCGCTGGTGTGGCGTTCGATGCCGTGGACTACCGCAGGGTGGCTCAGGCGTACCGAACGGCTGTAGTGGGCGATGGCATCCTCGCGCGTGACCTTGCCGACAAAACGGACCGGCGTGGTGTAGGCCGCGTCGAGGAAGTATTCGCCGCCGTGCGCGTGGACCGGGATGACGGTGACGCTCGGACGCCCCTGGCGGGTCGTCGGCATGGGTCGGTCGTCGTCGGCCTGTGGGTCGTCGGTGTCGTCGTTGCGCCGGGTCGGGTTGGCGCTATCGAGCCAGCCCGTGGCGTCGGCCTCGCCGAAGACGGCGTAGGTCGCCGCGCCGCCGCTCGCATCGTCGCGGTTCGCCAGCAGCGTTTTCGCCCGCTGTAAAGCGTCTCGGAACTCCGGCGCGAGATCGTCCGGCTCGGGCTGCGAGTAGACCGCCTGGACGAGGCGGTCGATATCTCCCGGCAGGGCGATCGTCGCGTACGCGCGCAGCGCCAGCCAGGAGCGTAGCAGCACGTAGCGCGCGTAGATCTTCTCGTTGACGCCGAAGGCAGGGACCGCGTGCTCAGTCGCCAACCCGGTGACGTACAGCACCGGTTCGGGATGCCCGCCGCGCGTCGCCGCCGGGCGCTCGTGCCGGTGGAGGCGTCCGGCACGTTGGAGGATGAGATCGACCGGGGCGAGATCGGTCACCAGCACATCGAAATCGAGATCGAGACTTTGTTCCACCACCTGCGTCGCGATCAGGATCGCGCGGCGTGGGCGCGTCACCGGGTGCTCGTCGTCGCCCTCGCCGAAGGTGTCCAGCACCCGCGTCTCGCGCGTCAGTCGCTCGTCGGCGGGATAGCGCGCGTGGAAGAGCTGTAACTCATCCTCGGCCATGTCGTCGCGGAGCAGCGTGTAAAGTTTCTGTGCCCGGTCTACGGTATTAACGATGCAGCCGACGCAGCCGCCATTGCGCGCCAGGTCGCGCAGCAGCGCGGCCAGGGCGGGCAGTTCCTCCGGCGCGGCCCGGACCGTGAGGGTCGGCTGATCGCGTCCGGCGAACGTCGCGTTCGTGGCGACGCCGCCGACCACGCGGGTGATGCGCGGGTAGGGCGCGGGCGCGACTTCCGTCGCGCCATAGGCCGCCAGGAGCGCCCGCCGCTTCTCGGTCGGCAGGGTCGCGCTCATCAGGATCACCGACGAGCCGAGCGCGTGCAGCCAGCGGACCAGCGACTCGATCAGCGTGCCGGTGTAGGTGTCGTAGGCGTGGACCTCGTCCAGCACTACCACCCGGTTCGCCAGCCCCCAGAGGCGCACGAACTGCCACTTGGTCTTGAGGATCGCCATCAATGCCTGATCGACCGTGCCGACCCCGTACTCCGAGAGGAGGCCGCGCTTGCGCTGGGTGAACCACTCGGCGGCGCGCACCCCTTCCTGTGCGGAGTCGGACGATTCCTCGCCGCTTCGCTCGTCGGCGGGGAGGTTCGGGCGCACGACCAACTCCTGGAACTCGCGGTTGAGCAGCGTCGCGCCGTGCAGCAACTGGATGTCGAGCGGTGGGGCCATGCCGTCGCGCTGCTTCGCGCGCACATCGAGGAAGCGGCGCAAGCGGCGGAACATCGCATTGCCGGTCGCCTGGGTCGGCAGGGCGACGTAGAGGCCGCGATGCCCGTTCGCCGCTTGCAGGCGCAGATGCGCGTAGAACGCCGCCTCGGTCTTGCCTTCGCCCATCGGCGCTTCGATCAGGTAGAGCGCGGGGCCGGACGCACCTTCCAGCAACGCCTCGGCCTCCTCTTGTAAGGCGCGGGCCGCGAATGGCTGTCCCGGCTTCCCGAGGTAGGCGAAGGTTTCAGTCAGCGTTGGCCGAGCGGCGGACCCGAGCAGCGGCGTCCGCTGCCGCCAACCGAGAGCATCCAGGGCGTGCCGCGCCCGTGCCAGCGCGCTCGCATAGTAGACCTGTGGATCGTCGTCGAGCAGCGTGTGGGGCAGGCTGGACCCGATCCAGTCGGCGAAACTCGTCAGCCCGGCGATCCGCTCGAACGCCGTCCCGTAGATCGTGGTCGGCGCGGTGTTGCCTACGCCGAGAATCGCCAGGACGGTGTCGAAAAGTTCTTGCCGCGCCGCCGCCCACGCCTCGAAGCCCTGTTGCAGCTTCCCCTTCGCGCGCACAGTTTCATCTTTCTGCGCGCGGAAACCGTGGTGTGCCCCGACCGCATCAGCGATCCGCAGCGCCGCGCGCCCCGACCAACCGCATTGCCGGAGCAGGTCGGGCAGGATGGCGTGCGTGATGACGCTATGCGGCACGTCCTTCGGCGGTTTGGTAGGCGGCGACCCTGCGGGCCAGGTCAGCCCCGCTGCCCAGACGCGCTCCTGCCCCTCGCGCCACTTCTGCTGGAAGGCCGGGCTCGCCTTGCCGAGGTCGTGCAGCCCCGCCAGCGCGCAGACCCACGCCAATGCTTGCGGCTCCGCGAGCCCGAGGTCGGCGGCGTAGAGCGCCCGTGTCGATGCGGGCTCGCGCTCCAGGATCACCCACGCGCACGCCGCCACATCGAGCAAGTGGGCGAGCAGCGGGTGCCACTCCTCGCCGCCCTCCTTGCCGCTCTTCGCCCAGAGCGCGCGTGTCGCCTCCGATACCATCGCCCACCTCCTCAGCGTCACTGTCTCAGCGTCTACCGTCTCAGAACCTCGTACCGCGCTATCGCCACTGTAGGGCGACGGCGGGAACGGGGCGGTTCCCGCGCGCTTATCCCTGCGCCAGCACCGAAGTTACGGCGGCACCCTCCGCCACCGGCAACTGCCCCAGGACCACGACGTGGTGCTGCGCCCGCGAGAGGGCGACGTAGAGGAGCGCGTCGCGGTTGGTCGCGTGGGCGCGCTCCGGCTCGGCCAGGATGATCACCGGGCTTTCCAACCCCTTGAAGGCATGGATCGAGCGGACGCGCAGCTGTTGCGGCCCCGCGTCGCCCCAGGTCAGCGTCAGGTTGCCGACCGCTGTCCCCTCCTGCAATGCGCTCGTCTTCGGGCCGCGCGTCGAGAGGATCGCGATCTCGTCGGGGCGCACCCCCTCGGTCTGCATCAGGTCGTGCAGCGCGCGCCGCAACACCGTCAGCGTCTCGCCGGGTGGCGTGTCGAGTTCCACCAGCGCGCGTCCCTCCGGCCCCAGGCAGCGGGGGCGCGTCGTCCCGTGGTGGTAGGCCATCGCCGCGTCGTGGATCTGCCGCGTCGTCCGGCAGTTGTGCGGCAGCGCGTGGTGGGGCAACGGGATCGGGTAGGTGCCGCTCGCCGCCGTGCTGTAGATCCGCTGGTTGTCGTCGTAGAAGATCGTCAGCGGGCCGTCCGCCGGATCGGCGAGGAGCGCGTCCAGCGTGATCCACCAGGTGTCCGCGAAGTCCTGCCCCTCGTCCACGATGACCGCATCGAAGCGCGCCGCCGGGAGTAGCGCCAGCGCTTCCAGCAACTGCTCCGGCAACGCATCCGCGAAGTAGCCCGAGAGCGCGTCGCCGTCGAGCGCGCCGAGGTCCGGCACCGGCAACCCGGCGCGGCGCACGAGATCCGCCGCGAGGTCGTGGTAGCTCGCCACGGTCACCAGCGTCGCCGCGTCGCCGAGGTCGGCGGCGAGCGCCGCGCGTGCCCAGGCCGCCAGCGCCTTGTTGTAGCAGGTGAAGAGCACGCGGAAGCCCTGCCGCGCCAGGCGGCGGCACTGTTCCAGCGCCAGCAGCGTCTTGCCCGAGCCCGCCGCCCCGTCGATCGCCACCCGCCGGTGCCCGCCGAGGAAATCGAGCAGGCCGTATTGCTGCTCCGTCAAGCGCAGGAACGCCTCCTCGTTGCGCCGCATCTCGCCGAGCAGGCCCGGGCGGGCCAGCGCGACCGGCGGCTTGAGGAGCCGCACCAGCGCCGCGACCCCCTCCGCGCCCGGACCCGCCCCGCCGCCCGGCGCGGCCTCGAACGCCCGCCCGAGGGCGCGCGCCAGGGTGGCGAGATCGCCGCTGTCGACGATCAGCGCGCGCGGCGCGTTCGGCCCGAGGTCCGCGTCGCCGACGAGCACATCCGGGAAGGCGACCGCCCGTGCGAGCCGCCAGCGGAAGCCGGCGGTCCCCGGCGCGTCGGCCAGCTTGTCGCGCAGGGCGTACATATTGCGCTCGGCCTGCTCGAACGGGTCCGTGATCGCGTGCTCGGTGCCGCCCCAGTCGCGCGACGACCAGGCGAGGGTCACCCCGTCGCGCGCGATGCTGCCGCCTTTCGCTTCCAGCACCAGCACGCCGTGGCGCGGGTGCGCGAGGAGGAAGTCGGCCTCGCCGTCGCGCGAGCGCCCGCCCGCCCGCGCGAGCCAGTGGACCGAGTGCAAGATCGTCCAGTCCGCGCCGAGTTGCCGCGCGAATTCCTTGAACAGGGTCCGCTCGGCGGCGCCGATACCGCCGCCATCGTCGGGCAGTTGCGCCGGGATCATCCGCGCCATCTCAGTTCGCTCCTATCACGTCCGGCGTCGGCACATTCCCCCAGACGGTCACACGGTATCCGTCGCGCTCGGCGGTCCAGAGCGGGACGGTGCAGGTGTGGCGCAGCAGATTCTTCCAGATCTGCGCGTGCGCGAACGTCTCCTCGTCGGCGCTGAAGACCTCGAAGACCGCGCGCGACGCCACCAGGATCAGCTTCTCCTTCGCGCGGCTCAGCGCCACGGTCAGGCGGCGCGGGTCGAGCAGGAAGTCGCCCGTGGTCAGCAGGTACTCGCGGTCGCTCTCGGTCGCGCTGACGAGGATCGCGTGCCGCTCGCCCCCCTGGAAGCGCTCCACCGTGTCCACCGCCGAGCGCACGACCGCCCCGGTCTCCGGATCGACGATCGCCAGCGCGGGCACCCGCTCGCGCAGGTCGGCGCGCTGGGCGCGGTGCGGCACCACCACGCCGAGGCCGTGCTCCGGGCCGAGCGCGTAGGTCGCGGGGTCGGCCAGCGCTTCCAGGATCGGGGCGATCAACTCGCGCTCGAAGGGGTTGCGCTGCTGGCTGCGGTCCTCGTCGTGGACGACGACGATCAGCGGATAGTCGGGCGCGAGGGTCGCCGCGACGAACGGGTCGTCGTGCGGGTAGGCGGGCAGGCTCTCGTGGCGGTTGGAGTGATAGGCGATGCCATCCTGCGCGTAGACCTCGCGGCGTAGGAACTCCGCCATGTCGGCGTGCAGTCGAAAACTCTCCGCGAACTGGATCAGCGGCAGGCCGAGGGGCAACAGCGCCAGGAAGAGCGACTCGTACGAGCGGAACTCCTGGAAGGTCCGTCGCCGCTCGCCCGCCCAGTCATGCTTGACGATCGGTGGCATCTGGCGATGGTCGCCGACGACGATCAGCTGCCCGTCGGCCCGCAGCGGTAGCGCCGCCATGCACGCCTCGGGGAGGTTCATCTGCGACGCCTCGTCGAGCACCAGACAGTCGCAGAGCTCGTGGCCGAAGAGCGCCTTCGGCCACTTGTCCTTGAGGAGCGCACGGATCCCCGCCGGGGTGGCCGCGACCACGCAAGCGGGCGCGGCGAGGAGGCGATCGACCACCCGCAGGGTGCCGGATGGGCGATCGTTGTCGCGCGGGAGGGCGCTCGCCCCGTCCGGCGTGGCCCCGCGCGGCGCGGCGCGGAAGAGCGGTACGTCCAGCAGCCGCGCATCGAAGTGGGCGGCGAAGAGCGCGGGCTGCTCCCACAACAGTTGTCGCAGGCGTTCCTGCACGGCGACGACATTTTGCAAGAGCACATCGGTCGCCGCGTGCGTCTTGCAGGAGAGGAAGACGCGATACTCGCGCCCCGCCGCCAATGCCCCCTGGAGGCGCGCGAAGAGGGCGAAGGCCGTCGAGTAGCTCTTGCCGGTCCCCGGTGGCCCCTGCACCAGCAGGGTCGGGGCCGTGCCGCGACCGCCGATGAAGTCGCGCTTGCTCTCCTCGAAGTCGTGCAGCGCCCCCGCCTCGCGGAGCGCGGCGAGCCCCGCCAGGAAGCGTGCCTGCCCCGCCGCCGCGTCCGGCGACCAGGCGACGTGCGCCGAGGCGGGATCGATCAGGCGCCGGTAGAGGGTGTTCGGTTCGCCGTCCCGCAGCCCCGCCGCGATGTCGGCGCAGAAGCTGCCGTACCAATCGTTCGGGTCGGGGTCGAGGGTGTAGCACTGCTCCGGTTCGAATGGTGCCCCCCGGCCACTGAAGACGAAGCCGCGCGTGTCGCGGGCGAAGGACGCCGTCGGCACGGTGATCGCGGCCCAGGCGTTCGTCGCCCGCCCGTCCCCGTCCCGCTCCACGACGATCCGTTCCAGATCGACGCGCATCCCGTAGAGGAGCTGCTTCGCGGTCGGCTGGAACGCCACCTGCTCCGCCGTCGGCAGCCGCTCGTCCACGGCGGTGCGGGTGAAGAGGACGAGCCGGTCGCCAGGGCGGATCGTCGTCAGCGCCAGCGCCTCATCGAGGCCGCAATCGAGCGCGGCGCAGTCGAGCCGCAGCCGGAAGCGCAACCCGGCCTGCGACCAGTCCGACTCCTCCCGCTGGTCCTTGGGGAGGCGGACCTGCGTGGCGTCGGGGTGTGCGGCCTGCCACGCCGCGCGATACACCTGCTGCAATTCGTGGCGGCGCAGATTCTCGCGATTCCGGGCCGCCACGTCGTCGCCCTGATCGCCTTCGAGGTAGCGGACGATCAGCGTCTCACCCGTGAGCGCGCGCCGTTCCGGCGGGGCCAGGCGCGCGCCCTTCCAGGCGCTGATCGCGGCGTGGCGCTCGATCGTGACGAACTCGGCGAGCGCCCCCGCCAGCGTCCGCGCCTTCTCCGTGAACGCGGCCAGATTCGGCAGATCGAAGGCGCGCTTCGACGTTTGCTGGTTGCCGGTGAAGTCGCTCGCGACCCATTCCAGCGCCTCCAACCGCCGTTCCTGGAAAGAGACGAGGAGCGCCGTTGTCGCGCCGCGATAACGTGCATACTGATCTTTCCCGCCCTCTCCCGGCAGCTCGCCCCAGGCGGCGTAGGCATATTCGAGCGGGATCTGGCTGTTGAAGCGGGCGTGGTTGGTGTACCAGGGCGATTCCTGGGGCGTCTCGCCCTCCGGCCTGTCGAGCTTGCCCCAGAAGTCGAAGAGGCGCGAGCGGAAGATGTCGCGGTACGGCTCCGGCGCGTTCCAGTCGAACTTGCGATAGGCGGCGACCGCTTGCAGCGACTGGCAGACCATCGGGTAGTTCTTCAGCTCGCGGATCTCCTGGTCGAGGAAGGTCGCCAGCGGCGAATCGAACGCGGCGAGCTGGGTCAGGAAGTCGTAGAGCGGGGTCGCGCCGAGGATGGCCGCGAAGTGCCGCGCCAAGCCGTCGAGCAAGAGGCGTTGCTCGAAGCCGTTGTAGAAGATGAGGTGGATCGGCGCGCGGCGTCCCCCGGCCTCGTCGTCGCCCGCCAACGTCGCGATCGCCCCGATCGTCTCCCCGATCCAGCGCGTCAGCAGCGCCTCTTCTTGCGCGGGGTCGTCGGGCGGGCCGTCGGTCAGCTGGACGATCGCGCGGCGGCGTACCTCTTCGCCGCCCTCGCAGGCCACGACCAGCGCGCCGAGGAGGTAGAGACGGTCGTGGAGGTAGTCGTGCTGGGCGTCGATGTAGACGCGCACAAGGTTGGGATTGTGCTCGGCGTCGGTGTAGGGCAGGGAGCCATACCCCTTGCTCGGGATGTAGCTCAGCGCGTCGGTGATCGCCGGGTCGCGCTTCCACTTGCGGTAGCGGTGCGCCCGGTGGATCAACTCATCGAGGCGCGGCCCGACCGGCCAGGTGGCGGCGAGCCGTCGTGCCAGGGCTTCCTGGCCGGGCGCGGGGACGAGCGTCGGGCGTGCCGCCACCGGTTCTGCGCCTGCGGTAGCCTTCGCCGTCGTGGCGGGATCCGCCGGGCGCACGAGGTCTTTCACCAGTGCCAGCGCGCGCACGGTGTCCACGCCCGCCCGGTGCAGCGCGCTCTTGTCGTGCTCGGTGAGGTGCGGCAGGAGCGAGAGATCGTCGCGCTCGGCGCTCCACTTCATGCAGAACTCGTTGTAGACGCAGCCGTCGCATTTATAGGTCAGGTGGTAGGGGAGCGCCTCGAACGGGGCGTTCGCCGCGCGGTCGGCGGTCGAGTCCGCCCCGGTAACCAGATCGCGCACCGCGCCGCGATACGCCTCGGGATCGGCGACGATCTCGAGCAGCCCGGCGCGCGTGCCGAAGAAGTGTGCGGCACGGTCGCGTTCCTCCTCCCGCCGCGCGACCTCCTGCGGACTCAGCCCGGTGTCATCACCGGCCGGCCCGCGATAGAGGATCGCGAGGGTGATCGCCGCGTGGGCGAGCCCCGCATCGGCGAAGAGGCGCGCGATCATCTCGTGGTAGAAGGCGACCTGGAGGCGATGCTCGACCTTCGCGCTCGTCGAACTCTTCATGTCGGCGATCAGGATCTGGAGTTCGCCCGCCGCGTCGCGTTCCAGGCGCAGGATGTCCACATCGCCGCGAATCTGCCACCCCTCCAGGATGGCCCGAATCCGTGGCTGGAAGAGGATGACCGTCTGGCCGGGTGCCAGGGCGCGCGCCTCCGCGATCGCGCGCGCATTGTCGTCGAGCCAGCCCCGTGGCCGGGTCATCTCGGTGGCGAAGTTGAACGCGGCGAAGCGCTCGCGCACCGCCCCCTCGATCAGCGCCTCGAAGGTCGCGCCGGAACGGGTCAGGAGCGGGGGGATCGATTGCGGTACGACGTCGTAGTCGCGCATGAAGTGGCGATCCACGGCGTGCTCGTGGAGGCGGAGGCGGAGGTAGCGCTGGCACTGTTCCAGGCGGATGAACTGCGAGATATCGGTCGGTGAGAGCTGTCGCTGGTATTCCGGTCCGAGGATCGGCAGCGCGATCTTCCGCTCAAGCGCCCTGGTGCTCGTCATCAACCATCCCTTTATCGCGCCGCCAGCACGGGTTTCGCGGCGCTCGCCTTGTCGGCCCAGCATCCTGCGCCGCGCCGCTCACCGTGCGAATGTCGCCGCCAGCGCGCGCGCCTCCGCGCCGATCCAGTCGCGCAAATGGTCCGGTGCGCGCACCGCGACATCGCGGCCATAGCCGAAGACCCAGCGCCGGAGTTCCGGCGTGACGATCACCGTGACCCGGAAGAGGACGGTGCCATCGTCGCACCATTCGACCCGCTGCGACGGGTGCCAGGACTCTTCCGCGACGAACGATGCCGTGGGCGGGCGGAAATGCAGCACCACCTCCTCGACCGGGCCGACGATCCCGCGCATCAATCCCCAGCCACGCCCGAGGAACTCGGCCAGATCGAAATCCGGTGCCGCGAAACGGGTGTCGAGGGGCTCTAACCGCCGGATGCGGTCGATCTTGAAGAGGCGCACATCGTCGCGCAGATGGCAGAAGGCGACGAGGTGCCACGACTTGCCATACGGGATCACGGCGTAGGGATCGACCGCCCGCTCGGTCAGTTCACCGCCTTTCGAGGCCGCCGCATATTCGAGCCGGACCTGGCGGCGCTGTCCTACCGCCACCTGCAAGGCGGCGAGGCTTTCCATGCGCCCGGTCGGATCGGACGTCTCGGCTTCGGTGGCGCGCAGGACCGCGCGGAACTCGCGCGGGAAGAGGCTTTCCAGGCGTCCCACCGCCGCGTGGAGCGCCGCGCCATCGACCCCCGCGAGTGCCCGCCCCGCGCGCACGGCGAGCAGGAGGGCGACCGCCTCATCGAACGAGAAGGAGACGTTCGGCAGGCGCGGCACCTGCTCGAAGTAATAGCCTTCCAGCGTGCGCTCGATCGAGAAATGCAGGCCATGCCGGAGAAGTTCGAGATCTTTGGTGATCTGCCGCTCGCTGATCTCGTATTTTGTGGCGAGGCGACGGCGCGTCCATTGCTTCGGCGCGTTCGCGATCAGCCAGCTCAATTCGAGCAGCCGCTTGGTGCGGCGAATTTCCTGGACGTTTTCCATTGGCCCCCATCCTCCGTCAGCGCGCCTCGGTTTCGCTTCACCATACGGCACGAACGGGAACCCAGCGGTTCCCGTGCCGTCAGCATGTGCGCGAACGTACCCCACCCCACGCGGGCACGATAAGCAGTCGGCATAGCAAGTGAAGGACTTTCGATGACTGACTGCCAGCATAACATTCTTCCTTTAAGCTGACAAGAGGGTCCGGCGGGTACTTTCTTCCTGGATGGCGAATGGCGATCGGTGCCTATTCCGTGGCTATGCACTGCTTTCAAAGACGCGCGTTGCGACGATATGGGGAACCGACACGATGGGCAGAATAGGCGAGCAGGCGAGTAGCAGCACCAGAACGCCGTAGCGTCGGCTGAGCGGATGGTGGGATTTCGAGGGCTGAGTGCAGAGCGCTGGTGCGGCACGACCGGTGATGGATCGCTGCGAGCGTCTCGCGGACGAAACGGGGGGCTTCGCCCGTTGATGCGCTGGGTGCTAACACGGTTCTGGCCGTGCGCGCGGGAGTATACGGTCAGAATGCTGCCGTCAAGTGCTGTCATTTATAGCCTGGAAAGTTTGTTCGATAACGATCAGGCAACGCCCAAATAGTTGGGGCCACCCGATGTTTTTACTGCTATGCGGTTTGCCGTGGAGCCGACCGCGGGACTCGAACCCGCGACCTGCTGTTTACGAAAGCGCTCGTCGGGTCTGTCGCGCCCTGTCGCCACCTATCGTTCGGTGTCATTTTATTAGTCAGGACGCCACGTTTCCAGAATCCTGCTTGCCGCCTCCTGCCGCCGTCTATCGCCCCGTGTCGTCCGAATGGGGGTAAACTTGGGGGTAGTGGACTGCTGATTAAAAGACATTGGACAGCGTATTTCGTTTTCCCTGTAGCAGCGCCTTTTTTGTTGTCCGGACGCCCAATCCTCGTGTCCTCTCTTGTCCCGAAATGTCGCTCGCTGCTGCCACAATTCGTCCCCGTTACTCACCGCGTTACTCACCAGCATGTCGCTGCAACGCGAGGAACAAGCCACTCCTGACTCCGGGCGCCAGGAGTGACTTGTAACCAAGGGCAATCGCTGCCGATCCCGTCGGGTGGTTGGAAGTACCTTTGAGAGGTTGGGCTGTCCCGAGCGCTGGCGTGGCGTGTTCGGTTCTGCCGACCGATTCGCCGAGTCGGGGCATGCCGCTGTGCCACGCTCGCTCAGCGACAGCGAGTACAAGCCCGTTGTACTCCTCCGGCTAGCAGAGTTGTGCGTTGCCGACCGGCGCAAGTCCGCGATGTCTGCGCCTGATCCTCGCCGCGTTCTCAAAGTGCTGCTGCGATGTACTCACGGTGTACTCTCGATGCACTCACAAGGCGCTCATCATGTACTGTGCGCCGCCGACCCGTGCCGGACCTCTTCGTCCTCCGCAGCCGACTCCTGACCCTCCGGCCACGCGACTGCCAGAATCGGGCCACAGACGGAGTATTCGCACGCTATCCGTCCCGGCGCAGCCGGTGCCGCGAGCTCGCGCCCGCCACGTTCCTGCCCCTCGCGCTACGCGCAGATGAGTCCCGGACTCCATGGTCGGATCTCTTTATTGCCACACCGCAGTGCCCGCGCCATGCTATCGCGGCGCGGGAGGGCCGGGGCGCAGCCGCGGCGGTGGGGACGGCGGGAGCACCGGCCGGCGCGTGCTATACTCGGCGGTACCTGCGCTGATTTGCCACGCCGCGAGGCCGCCGATGGCCGACCCAACCGGACAACCCTTCTCCGGGTTCACCCAGCCGCTCCTCGTCTGGCGCGAGCGCGAGCTGGCATGTCTCCGGGAGGCACTGTCAAGCTAACTGATCGGGCTGGGGACGCTGGTCATGCGATACTCCGCGCATGAAGAAAGTGACGAGTGCTCCCAGCTACAAACGCCATCGCTTCCGGCCCACGATCATCGCGCACGCCGTCTGGCTGGACCTCCGCTCCGCCCTCAGCTACCGCGATGTGGAGGGGCTGCTGGCCGAGCGCGGCGTGGTCGTCACGTACGAGACCATCCGGCGGTGGTCCCGGAAGTTCGGCCAGCCCTACGCCAATGCCCTGCGCCGTCGTCGGCCACGCCCGGGCGACACATGGCACCTGGATGGCGTAATCGCAAGCCCACCTTTCGGTGTGCTACCCCGCCGAAGGGGATGACAGAGCGGATCGCCACCTCCGGCGGCTCGACCAGCACGCGATCGATGAGCAGTTCCACCAGCGCCCGGCGACGCGCGAAGGAGTCGTGGTCGAGGCCCTGGGCGACCGCGGCGCGGCAGGTGTCGAGCTGGGTCGCCACGGCGGCGATCTGCGCGGCGTGGTCGAGGCTGGCGACGCGTTGCTGCTCCTCGTGCGCGAGATCGGCAAGGCGCGCCTCCAGCGCCTGCACACGGGTCCGCGACTCCTCCAGGGTGACCGCTTCTGCCGCGTAGGCGTCGATGAGCCGCTGGCGCTGCCGCTCGAGGGTCCCGGAGCGGGTCCGGAGGTCGTGCCGGCGCGCTGCACGGCCTCGGTCAGGATCGCCGGATTGGCGGACCAGCGCTCGCGCTCGCGCGGCGTCGGCGCGCGATACATCCGGTCGCGGACGTGCCCCACCCCCAACTCCCAGTGCGCCAACGCGCTCGCGATGTCGGCCATGTCCCCGCCTCATGCCATTGCTCCGACCACCGCGCGCAGCATACCCGACGGCCATGTCGTTTTCATCGGCGCTTCGGTTTCGGTTTAGTACACTGCAACTTCGCGGTCTCGACCGTGACAGTCGACGGGTCGTTGACAGCACGCGGCGGTCGATGCACAATGCCCCGATAGGGTGGTGGGTACTCCAGTGGGGGGCGGGTGCTGGCCGAGCGGGTGCCGCATCCGCCGGGGAGGGGGTCGATGCAGGATACGATTACGCGGGCGTTGGGCACGGTCCCGTTCCTGCGGGGGCTCAGCGACACCGCGCGCGCGGCGATCGCCGACCGGGTCGAGATCCGCGGCTATCCCGAGGGGACGACGATCGTCGCGCAGGACGACCCGGGGCGCACCCTCTACGTCGTCCTGGAGGGCCGGGTCCGCGTGGTGCGCCACGCCGAGGAGGCCGCCGTCCCGCTGGCCGAGTTCGGCCCGGGCGAGTTCTTCGGCGAGATGGCGCTGCTCGAGGACGCCCCGCGCTCCGCCGATGTTATCGCTCTGACACCGACGACCTGCGCCCTCCTCGGCTGGGAGGTCTTCCACCGGGACCTGCTCGGCACTCCCGCCGTGGCCACCGCCCTGCTGGCCGGCCTCAGCCGCCGCCTGCGCGCCCTCTCCGCGCTCCACGAGCAGCCCGCACCACGAGACCCCCGCCTCGCCGCAGGAGCGCGAGCGCCGTATCCTCCGGGCCGGGGAGACGGCGATGATCGGCGACATCCGCGCCGCGCTCGTGCTCAAGGAGCACAACCACTTCACCCTCTGCGATCCCGAGGGGAACATCCCGCTCGGCAACACCGTCGGCCTGGGACTCTACCTCGGCGACACGCGGCACCTCTCGGGCTACGCCGTCAGCCTCGACCTGGTCGAGCCGGTCGTCCTCGTCAGCACCGCCCGGCTCGGGTACGCCGCCGAGCAGCAGCTCACCAACCGCGACATGGAGGTCGGCGGCGCGCTGGTCCGCAAGGAGACGCTCCTGATCGGTCGCGAGCGTCTGGCGCACGACGCGGGCTTCTACGAGGAGATCACCCTCAGCAACTTCAACACCTTCCCGGTCGCGGTCGACGTCCAGATCCGCTTCGCCGCCGACTTCGCCGACATCCTCGAGGTGCGTGGCGTCGACCGCGAGCAGCGCGGTGCCCATCTCCCCGCCCTCGTCGCCGCCGACACCGTGACGCTGCGCTACGACGGGCGTGACGGTCGCCGCTACGAGACCGCCCTGACCGTCGATCCGCCGCCCACCGCCCTGACCGAGGCGATGGTCTCGCTCCGCCTGCCGGTCGGCGCGCTCGACCGGGCGGCGCTCCGCGTGCGGGTCGCGGCGCGCGTCGCACCGCGCGCCGACGGGGACGATACTGCGGCACCGGCCGCCGCGCCGACCGAGGGGCGACGCCCCGAGGAGCTCCCGTGCGCCGCCGCGCAGATCGCCCGCGCCGCGCGCTCCTACCAGGACTGGCTGGCGACCGCCACGCGCATGACCACCGACAGCGAGCTCCTCGATGCCGTCACCGCCCGCTCGCTGGCCGACCTGCGCCTGCTGGTCAACCGGCTCGACGACCAGTGGTACTTCGCGGCCGGCATCCCCTGGTTCGCCACGCTCTTCGGCCGCGACAGCCTGATCGTCGGCCTGCAGACCCTCGCCTGGAACCCCGATCTCGCCGCCGGCATCCTGCGGCTGCTGGCCCGGTACCAGGGGACGCGGGACGACGCGTGGCGCGACGAGGAGCCGGGCAAGATCCTCCACGAGTTGCGCACCGGCGAGCTGGCGCGCACCGGCGCGATCCCGCACACGCCCTACTACGGCTCGATCGACGCGACCCCCCTCTTCCTGGTGCTCGCCGCCGAATATTACGACTGGACCGGCGACGCCGCGACGCTGCGCGCTATCCTGCCCAATATCCTGGCCGCGCTCGATTGGTGCGCGCACCATGGCGACCGCGACCGCGACGGCTACCTTGCCTACGCCCGGCGGTCGCGCAAGGGGCTGGCCAATCAGGGCTGGAAGGACTCGGGCGAGGGGATCATGTTCCGGGATGGCCGCCTCCCCGAGGCGCCGATCGCCCTCGTCGAGGTCCAGGGCTACCTCTACGCCGCCTATCGCGGGAGCGCGCGCGTCCTGCGCTCGCTCGACCCGGTCGCCCACGCGGACCGTGCGCGCGACCTGGACGCCCGCGCCGGTGCCCTGAAAGCGCGCTTCAACCGCGACTTCTGGATGGCCGACGCGGGGTTCTTCGCGCTCGGCCTCGACGGCGAGCGGCGCCAGATCGACGCGATCACCTCCAACCCGGGTCAGGCGCTGTGGACCGGCATCGTCGACGAGGCCAAGGCCCCGGCCGTCGTCGCGCACCTGCTGGGCGACGCGCTCTTCTCGGGCTGGGGGATCCGCACGTTGGGGCGCGACATGGCCGCCTACAACCCGCTCGGCTACCACCTCGGGACCATTTGGCCGCACGACAACGCCCTGATCGCCGCCGGCCTGCGGCGCTACGGCTTCGCCGACGAGGCGAACCGGCTGCTGACCGCGCTCTACGAGGCGGCGCTGCAATTCCCCTACTACCGCCTGCCGGAACTCTTCTGCGGCATCGAGCGCAGCGCCTACGGCGCGCCGATCGGCTACCCGGTCGCCTGCTCGCCGCAGGCCTGGGCGGCGGGGACGATCCCCTTCGTCCTCGGGCGCACCCTCGGGCTGCGCCCGACCGACGGCGGGCGCACGCTGCACGTCGTGCGCCCGTTGCTGCCCCCCTGGCTGAACGAGGTGCGGGTGCGCGGGCTGCGGGTCGGCGGCGCGCACCTCGACCTGACCTTCGCGCGCCCCTCCGTCGGACCCGCCCGGGTCACGGTTGACGCCAACACTGGCGGCGTGGAGGTGCTGATCGTCGACGCGCTGCCAGTCGAGGCGTGAGGGACGCGCCGCCCCGGGGATTCGCCCCGGCGCGTTGCAGCACGCCGCCGGTGGCGTCATCGGGCGGGCGAGGTCAGGGCCTCGCCCGCCGGGCGCGATGACGAGGAAGCCCCGGGGAATGGACCTTGTGTTCGTCCCCACATCGCGCACGATGGGGCGTCGGCACGCCCTCGGCGACCGTGTCGAGTTGGTGCAGCCGGTGCAGCCAGGGAAGACTGTCGGCGCGCGCGATGGCCCAGCCGGATCAACGCCGCCGCCACGGAAGGAGCCTACCATGCGCATCGCCCAGGTTGCCCCGCTGGCCGAGCGCATCCCGCCGGAACTGTACGGCGGCACCGAGCGGGTCGTCTCCGTGCTCACCGAGGAGTTGATCCGCCGCGGGCATGCCGTCACCCTCTTTGCCAGCGGCGACTCCGTCACCGCGGCAGAGTTGGTGGCGATCACCGACCGCGCCCTCCGCCTCAATCCGGGCGTACAGGACGCCTATGCCTACACCATGCTCGAACTCGGCGCGGTCTTCGAGCGGGCGTGCGAGTTCGACCTGATCCACAACCACCTCGATTACTTCGCGTTCCCCTTCAGCCGACTTACGCGCACGCCGCTGCTCACCACCATGCACGGGCGCCTCGACCTGCCCGACTTGCCGCCGATCGTCGGCGCGTATCGCGACACGCCGCTCGTCTCGATCAGCGCCAGCCAGCGCGCGCCGCTCGCCTGGGCGAACTGGGCGGCCACCGTGTACAACGGCATCGATCTCGCCGCCTACCCCTTCGCGGCCGGGCGGGGCGACTACTTCGCCTTCATCGGGCGCATCGCGCCGGAGAAGAACCTGGAGGGGGCGATCGCCATCGCCCGCCGCACCGGCATCCCGCTGAAGATCGCGGCCAAAGTGGACCCGGTGGACGAGGACTACTACGCGGCCGAGGTTGCACCGCTCATCGACGGTCGCCTGGTGGAGTACCTTGGGGAGATCGGCGAGGGCGAGAAGGGGGCCTTCCTCGGCCAAGCCTACGCGCTGCTCTTCGCGGTGGACTGGCCCGAGCCGTTCGGGTTGGCGATGGCCGAGGCGATGGCCTGCGGCACGCCGGTGCTGGGGCTCCGGCGCGGCGCCGTCCCCGAGGTCGTGGAGGACGGGGTGACCGGCTTCGTCCGGGACACCGAGGCGGACCTGGCCGCGACGGCGTGGCGCATCCCCGAACTCGACCGCGCCGCCTGCCGCCGTCGCGTGGAGGTGCGCTTCAGCGCCGCCGCCATGTCCGACGGTTACGAGGCGGTGTACAACGCGCTCGTCGCCGCACCGCGCCACGGGTAAAGCCCGCGGGCGACGCGCCGAGGTGGCGACACAGGGGCGTAGCGATGCCGAGGAGCGGCCGGTCGTCGGCGCGGTAGGTATGCTGGCCGTTTAGTCCATCTGCGTCGACATCCTGGCACTCTCGTGCCTGGACTGCCGGAGAAGCGCACTGGATGAGCTAAACGGCCAGCACAGGGGTCGCCATGCTCGTCGGCGGGCTGGTCCTCGTGGGTTGGCGGTTTGACATCGAGGCGCTGAGACGCATCCTCCCCGGCTTCGTCGCGATGAACCCCGCGTCGGCGCTCGCCTTCATCCTGGCCGGGGCGGCCCTCGGCGCACTGGCCGACGAGTGCGCCGCGCCGCGCGCCCGTCGCCTCGCATCGGCCTGTGCCGGGCTGGTCGCGCTGGTGGGGCTGCTCAAGCTGAGCGCGGTGGTCGGCGGCCCGGATCTGGGCGTCGATCGGGTGCTGTTCCGGGCGGCATTGGCCGCCGACGCGACCCAACTGCCCAACCGCATGGCCCCGAACACCGCCCTCAATTTCCTGCTGGTCGGGAGCGCCCTGCTGCTGCTCGACCGGCGCACCCGCCGGGGGTACTGGCCGGGCCAGGCCGCGATCGCGCTGGCCGGGGTGGCGTCGCTGCTGCCCGCCCTCGGCTACGCCTACGGCCTCCGGTCCTTCTACGGCATCGGCGCCTTCATCCCCATGGCGCTGCACACCGCGCTGGCCTTCTTGGTGCTGGTGGTCGGCCTGCTGTGCGCGCGACCCGGGCGCGGGCTGGTGGCGATCGTCGGGAGCGCGAGCGCGGGCGGCGTCATGGCGCGGCGGCTGTTGCCGGCCGCGCTCCTCCTGCCGGCGGCCCTGGGCTGGCTGGTCCTCCAGGGCCAGCGCTGCGGGCTCTACGACAGCGCGCTGGGCGTGGCGCTCTTCGCGGTGACCGCGATGCTCGGCCTCGCCCTCGTGGTCGGCTGGAATGCGCGGCTGCTGCACCTGGCCGACGCCGCGCGCGGGCAGATCGAAGCCGAACTGGCGCGCCAGGCGACGCACGACGCGCTCACCGGCCTGCCCAACCGCGCCCTCTTCGCCGACCGCCTCGGCCAAGCCCTGGCCCGCGCCAGCCGGCGCCAGGCGACCCTCGCGGTGCTCTTCCTCGACTTGGATGGCTTCAAGGCCGTCAACGACAGCCTTGGCCACGCGGCCGGCGACCAACTCCTCGTCGCGGTGGCCGACCGGATGCGGGCCTGCCTGCGCCTGGAGGACACCGTGGCGCGGCTGGGCGGGGACGAGTTCACCATCCTGCTCGAAGGACTCACCGACCTGCGCGGCGCTACCCTGGTAGCGGAGCGCATCACCCGGGACCTGGTGGCACCCTTCACGCTGGCCGGGCACGCGGTGGTCGTGACGAGCAGCATCGGGATCGTGCTCAACGACCTGCACCGCGGCGAGCAGCGCGCCGACGAGTTGCTGCGCGACGCCGACGTGGCGATGTATCGCGCCAAAGCGGCGGGCAAGGCCCGTCACGCGGTCTTCGCGGCGGGCACGGACGCGGGGGCCGGCTCCCGGCTGGACCACGAGATCGACCCGCGGGGCGCGGTGCCGGGAAGACCGCAGCCGCGGCCAGCCCTCGGGCAGCCCCCAGCCCCTCCTGTCCCGCTCATCTGAACCATGCCGCCGGACAGGGTCGGCGTACAGGACCGATAGGCGATGGCAGCGCGGCCGTGGCCGCGCCATAGCGGATAGGCTAACGTGCAGGGCCTGCCTGCCGCACGTGCGTCGTCACCGACGGGACGAGGGGTCATGGCCGAGACGACGCTGCGCGTCCTGCTGGTCGAGGACGACGAGGACGACTATCTGCTCGTCCGGGACTACCTGGCCGAGGCCGGCGGCGCGCCGCTCACGCTGGAGTGGACCCCGACCTACGCGGCGGGCCGCGCCGCCCTGGCTCGTCGGGCGCACGATGTCGCGCTGATCGATTACTGAGGTTACCCCGCTTCTGGCTCTTCCGCGAATTCCGTGCAGCCCAGGAGAAATTCGGGCTGCGGGGACTAAAAAGCGGGAAGACACGCCTATGGAGCACCCATACGCGGCACTTTTTGGCCCTCTCGCCCCACTTTTTCTGCCGATTTCACGCGCTGCACGGAATTCGCGGAAGAGCCATAGCATCGGGGCAACCCCACGGCTATCGCACTTTCCACTGCCGCGCGTGCCGGCGCAGATGCAACGCGCCGACCGGCACGCCGTTCAATCCTCGCCGCGCCTACTCCTCTGCGCTGGGCACCCCTGCTGTCACCGCCCGACCCAACGGAACCCGCATCAGCTCCGCCCTTCCGGCGCGTCGGTCACCTCGATCGCGGGCACCGGCCGCAGCAGGTCGAGCCGGGCGCAGAGGTCGGCATGGTGCGTCGTCAGCGCTGCCTGCACCTCGGCGTTGAGGTGGTCCACCTTGCGGTGCAGCTCGGCGATCTCCAGCTCGGCCTTCAGGTTCACCTCGTACTCGATGTCCGCGCGGATGTGGTCCTTGGCCGCCTGGCGGTTCTGGCTCAACAGCACGAAGGTCGAGAGGAAGATCGCCTCCAGCGACACCACCAGCGTCAGCAGCTGGAACGGATAGGGGTCGAAGGCCCCGCGCGCCGCGACGTTGTAGCCGACCCAGAGGGCGAACAACACCACGTGGATCAGCACGAACGGGATGCTGCCGCTGAACGCGGCGATGGTGTCGGCGGCCTTCTGCACCGCGGAGCGCGTGTCCGCCAGCTGCGCGTTGACGTTGCGGGACGCGGTGTGCCGCAGATACTCGCTGGTGGCGCGCAGGCGCTGGCCGACGATGTCGAGCAGGTCGAGCGCGGCGGTCGGGTGGTACTGCAGGAACTGCTCGAGGTCGCCGCGGTCGACCCGCAGCGCCTCGAGATCCCGGGTGGCGACCGCGCTGGCGGTGCGCGGGCCCGGGGCCAGCAGCCCGATCTCCCCGAAGAACTCGCCCGGCCCGTCCGTTTCCAGGACGATACGGGTGCCCGTGTCGTCCGTGAGGAAGACCTCGACCTGGCCGCTGCGGATCACGAACAGCGCGTCGCCGGGGTCGCCGTAATCGAAGACGGCCTGACCGGCGGGGACGCGCACCACCTCGACGGCCCGGGCCAGGGCGGCGCGCTCCGCGTCATCGAGCGGGCCAAAGAGGGGGATCGCCGCGAGCAGGTCGGCGCTGGTCGGCATGGTGTGCTCCTCACGATGGGGGCGGGGCCCGGGATCACGCCCGGCAGATGTGGCCGATTGCACTGCAGGAAAGCCTGTGTTACCGGCGCGCCCGATCGTCGGTTTGGCTGCAGTGTCCTGGTGTCGATGCTGCGGGGCCATGATAACAGACCGCGTGCCCCGGGGGAGGTGCCGGGCCAGCGTCCGTCGTGCCCCGTGGCCGTCGCCACTCCATGAACGCCCGAAACCGCCACCCCTCCCCACTCGCCCCCTGGCACGTCGCGGAGGTCGTGCCTATACTCTCGGCTGGCTGTGCACGGCGGTGCGCGGGCTCGATCGAAGGCGTCTGTGCGGGGAGGTCGGTCATCGGTGCATGTGCGGCACGGTTGTGACGGGGAGTTCATCGAGGACATCGATACCGCCGAGTTGTTCTCCTTCCTCCGACGCTTCGGTCGCAATACCAACGCCTTCCTCCTGTCCTATGGCGGCTATCGTTGGTTCAAGACCACCGCGCCACCGGCGCTCATCGGGTACACCCATCGCGGGCGCACGATCATCGTGGTGGGCGATCCGCTGTGCGCGCCGGGCGACGCCCGGGCCGTCCTCACCGCGTTCGTGCGTGCGCTCGGCCCGCGTCGCCGTGTCGCCTTCGTCCTCGCCAGCGCGTGGCTCGTGCCGACGCTGCACGCGCTCGGTTACGGCACGATCCGCGTGGGAAGCGATCCGTGCTTCGATCTCGCGCGCTGGGCCCCGCGCGGCAATCGCGCCAAAGGGGTGCGCCACCCGGCCAACCGCGCGCGCCGCGCCGGGGTAAGTATCGCACCGTACCGCGCCGATCTCGGGCGTGATAAGCGCCAGGAAGCAGCGCTGCACGACTGTGCCACGGCGTGGTTACAGGCCCGCCGCGCACTGCCGCTGCGCTTCCTGATCGACTGCCAGCCGCTCAGGCACGCGACGGCGCGGCGCTACTTCCTCGCGCGCCACGCGGGACAGGTGGTCGGCTTCGTGGCCTGCTCGCCGATCTACGGGCGCGCGGGCTGGTATCTGGAGGATGTGATCCGACGCCCAGACGCACCATACGGGGTGACCGAGCTGCTTGTCGTCAGCGCCCTGGCCGCGCTACGCGAGGAAGGCGCGACGATGGCCACGCTGGGGATCGCCCCGTTGTTCGAGCCCGATCCCGACCGCTGCCCCCTGGCGCGTCGGGTGATGAGTCAGCTTTTCCGCCTCGCCGCCAAGCCGTTCTACAACATCCGCGGTCTCGAGCGCTTCAAGGCGAAATTCGCACCCAGCTGGTGGGAACCCGTCTATGTGGCCAGCCTGCCGACGCGCCTGACCCCGCTGATGGCGCTGGACATCCTCGGCGCATTCCCAAACGGCGGGCTGAGCGTGCTCGTCGGCGCTCAAGTCCTGCGCGCGTTCCGGCGCCATGGTGGGCACGCGAGCAGGGCGGGAGCGGGGCGATCGACGCCACGGCACCCGGGGGCACCCGGCGACGTCGGTGCTCCTGGCCCGGATGGCCTCGGTCGAACGGGTTAGGCGGCGTACTGTCGTAAGCAGCGGGGTCTCGAGACGAGAGAGGGCGGGCCAAAAATACGTACAGGTGCAGAATTTCGCTACAATCGTCCACCCCCGTTGTCCGAACAGTCACTGGTGGAAGCCGCCTTGCCATAGTCGGATCGCGGCAGCCATGCTCGCCCACTCAGCCCTACCGATCGTGCCGAGCGCCCTGCCGCGCCGCGCACCGCGCAGGACCAGGCAGCAGCGAGGCCGCCCGACCTTCCCGTCCTGGACACCACCTCGCGGCAGGCCAGACATCCTCCGGTGCATGTGTAAAACCAGAGGGTTTGATTGGTTGCGTCAGAAATGGGACGGGGCGAGTGGCTGAAAGCGGACGCGGATAGCATGAAACGGGCCTCAGCGACGGTCAGGCGGCGGCCAGCTCGGCCAGCATCGCCGCCCAACGCTCCTGGAACCGGCGGCGTTGAGCGGCCAACGTGACGCACTCGTACTGCCTCGTGCGCGGCCGGAAAT
>JAABUH010000617.1_pt1 | contig 48789 bp, 61 predicted proteins | sample 5559121 | NCBI WGS metagenome assembly JAABUH01 (sample SAMN10711871, study PRJNA513364) | rock metagenome | isolation source: Antarctica rocks | place: Antarctica: Victoria Land, Battleship Promontory nord | collected 2015-12-28
AACCATTCCATAAGGAGGTGTGTAGCTGATTTGCCGGTAAAAGACCGATCATTGTCCCAGTTGACCTTGGCCCCACCAGTCCCTTCCTGGGCTTCGTGCGAGCTGCCCAGCACCGCAACAACACTAGCGCTTCGCTGCATGGGCGAAGGTCTGGGAGGAATGACCCAATCCGGCAACAAAGAGGACGCATTTTGGGTGGAGCTGTCGAAGACAGAAAAGGGGGAGGGAGGAAGGGTCTGGGGCGGGTTTGTCTGTATGAAAGCTGCTGCATGCCCTGAATTGGTGTAGAAGGTGATTTATTGATGACCTGTACACAGTTTCAACTCATTATCAAGCATACAGCACAAACCAGATGATGAAAGACGATGAAAGACGACTTGGCACACGAAAAGGAGGTTGGGAGGTATGACGTTTCCGGGCGAGCCTAATAACGCGATTCCTTCTGATCTGGCTAGAATATTCTGGTAGATCAAGCCTACTTCTTAACATCCCTGAGCTTGTATTTCCCCTTTGAGCCGGGCTGATATGCGTGACAGCCTTCCCTGGACTAACCCTGACTCATTACGACACCATCTGACAGCCATGTATCCATATTGGGTAGCTAAGATTGACGAGACGACTTCTTGAACCTAGCGCCGGTCGGCCCGGAACCGATTATGTACCGGCTCTTCAGTTAAAGCAGTCTGACAATGATTTCTTATGTGGATATTGCACCAGCTAAAGGCAATCTCGCTTGAAACCGGACATGTACGACGAGAGACAATTTCAACCGATCAGCCGCGGATAGATCAAGGGCCCAAGCTTTCGGAACCGTGGGGTTTCACGCACGATGAGCTGGAGAGATACCCCGCACTGCGTCGTCGCGATTTCTGGTGTGTGCACAGGCACCAAGCCCGAGGTGAGGCTTGCTTTTGAGTGTGACCGTACGTCAACTGACGTGCTTTCGTGAAAGCTCTACATTACGATCTCCGGATGCAGCTGGATGGAGCGACAGCGAGCTGGGCAATCCCGAAAGGTCTACTAGGTGAGCATAGTTTCGTTGAAATCGCGTCTAGCTGATTTGCGACGCAGGCATGTCTAAGACCGGTGATGCGAATCGGATGGCTGTTCAAACTTCCCTTCATCCCATCAGCTATACTACCTTCGAAGGTTGGACTGCCTTCAACCCAGTGATGACTGCTGACTGACCTGCGCTCAGGTGCAGACGGGCGTAGTGAGCCGCTATGCTCCTAGACAACGAAAGCGCACTAATGTATACTCAGCTCTACCATCAGGGGAGAAATGTGGGACGAGTGAGTACCACCTGGATGGACGAATAGATCTGACGCTCCGTACAGTGTTATGGGATATCGGGTATTATGAGATAGGCTACGCCAGTACCGACGATCCTTCGGACAGCGATCAGGAGCGGAGAAGGAAACGAAGGCATGTGCAGGGGGAGGGGGATGACTCAGATGATCCGTACGAAGGAAACCTGGATCTGATGGTGGAAATGCTGATCTCGCCCCCGCGAAGCAGATTGGGCAAGCATCAGGAGGAGCTGTTTCGGTCAGCATTACACCGGCCTATCAGGAGCGGCAAGTCACGCAGTATACATTTCACTCTCAAAGGCGGATACAAGGTCAATGATTTTTTGGCTTCGAAATCGCCGGCAACTACCGCTGCTAATGACCTCTCCATCTTCAGCTGGATGATCATTGTGAACTCGCCTCTCGCAACGGCACGACCCGTATCACTGATGTTGCTGAAAGCATTCATCCTCATCTTGCCTCCTAGTACGATCGCTCCCTCATACGGGAAGGACGGGAACGAAAAGAAAACTTGGTTCATCCGGTTGCCGAGAGGAGTGGACTCAAACAGCTGGGGTGCGGACGGGGAGGAAGGGACGGAATCAGGGCGAAGCGTCAAAAGTGGGCGTTTATGTTCTGCAAGACGGGCATGGAGTGACGAAATGTCTCTCCCTCGTAGCTGGGCGGACGTTGAAAGAAGTATGTGCTCAGCGGTCCACCCCGTTGACTTTGTGGCCGAGCGAAACAAAGCGTTTCGCTGGATGGGGGCGACAATGACGAGGCGATTGCGAAGCTGCCCGCCAGCCGGCGATGCACTGATAAGCTGGGCGAATGTAGTTGATGAACCATGCATCAAGATGGAAAAGATCAGAGTAAGAGAGAGTATATCCGCCTTTAAGCTTTTCGAATCAACACGGGTATTTCCAGACGCGATCGTTTTCCGTTACACGCGAAGGCTTTGCTTCGGCTTTGGTCTATCTGCTGTCACGTACCTGCTTGCACCGCTACCATTGAGACCCCATCGATCGTTCTGCGAACTGAGGTCTTGTCCTCGGCTTCCCCGACTGCTACCTATGCAAGCGTCCACTTCAGCGGGGAGGTTTCATCTCGGATGGAAACGAGCATTTGTCAGCCGGACTTGGTGTAGCTCGACCGAGACCACGCTAACATCGGCAAACTCAACATTGACCATCATGCAAACAGCTTCCTATCATGTATCGTGGACTCCTTCGGTTGAGCCAACTCTACCTCGACACACAACAAATCACACGGCAACCTCCCCTCAGTATGGATACTCGCCTTCCTACGTCTCTTCGCCCGGACTGCTTGGCCATCGACGACGCCGGTCCACAGGAGCAGCTAGACTGAGAACTTACAGCGTCCTCGCTGGTCAGACGGCATCAGCAGTGTCGAGCGAGCGCATAGGAGCTGAATTGACGGGTCACGCCCCTTCGCTCGGCGGCAATGGGCGATATATCAGGTGAGCCTATTCAAAAGTCCGTTCACCGGCTGCATCTTCTCAACTCGACACAGGATCGTGGAAGTCTCTCCGCGAGATGGGCTGCAGAATCTCCCTCCTCCTGCTGTGCCAACAGCTGTGAAGCGCGAGCTAGTTGAGCGACTATTAGCGGCAGGGGTCAAGAATGTTGAGGTTGGCAGTTTTGTTAGAGGTGATCGGGTACCACAAGTATGTCCTAATCAGTCATTGAAGCTACTGATTGATGTGGGTTCCAGATGGCGGATACCACCACCTTATTACCACAGCTTCCGGCTGCATCGGCCTACTTTACTGCGCCACAACAACCCGCTAGATCGGAGTCACCCTCCTCGGGGCGGATCTCCTCCTCAAATCCGCCTCCCACACTACCAACCGGTGCTGAAGTCGTACATTACCCTGTATTGGTACCGAACATGCGAGGTCTGGACAATCTGCTAAGACTCGAAAAACAATGGCGGTCCCAGGGTGGACAGCATCGTCTCACCGACGAGATAGCAGTGTTTGTATCGGCAACTGAGGTATAGAGCGTTTTTCTTTCCAAAGGATTGCCGGCTGATTCCTCTGTAGGGCTTCTCTGAGGTCAATAACCACGCTTCTGTGGAAAAGGTCCTCTCCGCCTTACCAGCAGTCATCGAGAAAGCGACCTCACATGGGTATCAGGTCAGGGGCTATGTGTCATGCGTCATAACCTGTCCCTACGATGGTCCAACAGCACCTGAGCAGGTGATCGACGTAGCTGCGAGATTGCTCAGTTATGGCTGTTACGAGGTGTCGCTCGGCGATACCACTGGCGAAGGCAATCCGGAGGCTTGGAGGACGTTGTGGTCAGCGGCAGAAAAGGCGAATCTGCCCATGCCGCGTGTCGCTGTGAGTGATTAGCCTCTGATGTATTGCCTCTCTGACTATCATTATCCTTCTTAGGCACACGTAAGCCTTTGGAGTGCGATCAAGCATCGTTTAGACTGACTCCCCTTTGTAGTGTCACGACACGTTCTCGATGGCCTTATCTTCCATTCTTTCCCTTCTACCCCGAGGTCTCCATACTGTCGATTCGTCTCTGGCAGGACTCGGTGGTTGTCCTTATTCACCAGGCGCTACGGGCAACGTACCAACAGAGGATGTTGTTTACGCTCTGCACAAGCTGGGGTACGAGACCGGCATCGATCTCGACAAGCTAGTGGAAGCTGGCAATTGGCTAAGCGAGACGCTTGGGGTCAGGAATGAGAGTCGAGTTGGACGAGCCATCTGGGCGAGGCGGAAAGTGCGGGAGCAGAAGGCGATGGAGGCATGAGGAGGTGACCTCTTGACAATAGGACAATGCTGTCTGCAGATCTATGCATACAATACTGTACGGCAGGCTTCCTTGGTTCATCTGTCCACCGGACGGTATGCGACTCCTCGCAGTCGAACGTACATTACCTCCCAGCCGTGCGTAGACGCTCCTCGAGCTGCTGCGGCCGCTTCCTCGACCGGCTTCAATCCCATTCCCGGGTTCTCGACTGACCAGTAAGCATCTGGCCGGCATGTATTTTCGACCTCCGTAATATATTGATCCGCCTTTGCGTCTTCAAACGGCGCGAAGAAAGTACTGCGGACAAAGGTTTGGAGCCACCCGCGTAAGTCTGTAGTGAGCGGACTGGGTCTGGGGACAAGCGTAATTTCGCCGGGAGTCATCCCATGCTGAGCTAAGAGCTGTGATCATTTGAGCTCAAATCCTCATTGCGCCAACAATGATCTCACGGTGTTGTATTGCGCAACGGTGGGGAAGTACCAAGGATCCAGGGGTATAGGGTCTACGCCATGTCTTCGGAGTACCTCGTGGATAGCCCCTCGCACTCCGACGCTGAAGGTCACTTTAGTCGAAATCCAGCAATCAAGGCGAGGAAATGTGGCTGACCAGTTACCAAACCCACCAAGCTCGAATACAAGCCTTCCTCCTGGTTTTAGCAGCCATTTGACACTATCGATCACACCTCCTGGATTCGCCTTACACCAATGGAAGGTCGCCGAGGAGAAAACCGCATCGAACCTGCCTTGGAGTGAGGGGTTAACGTTGTTTATCAATGCCTGAATATCGCCTTTTAGGTATGTGATCCCCTTGCCAGTCATCTTCGCCTTTGCCTTGTCTAGCTATTATCTTCGCTCAGCGCGTTATTAAGCGAGTCTCGTAAAGGTACTCGCCATATTCTCGCTAGAATCAACACCCCATACCTCACCTTGTTCCCCAACAGCGTTGAGAAGTGTCTCGGTCAACTCTCCTGTTCCGCAACCGAGGTCGATGATCTTCTCTCCAGGTTTGGCGCCCAGTAAGTCTAGGACAGGGGAAGTGAATTTAGCAGAGTAAACGAAGTCGGCGTGTTTGTTGTAGTTGTCCGGGGTGTGATTGGTCTGCGACGTATGATAATCTCGGTCCGCCATTGCGATGTGAAAGCTGAGGTGGACCGGGCCTGGAATGTAAAGGGGAGGCGATAATCACCTGGCCCTAGCGTTAGAGGGGAAGTGTGCTCCCTTGGGACGTCAACATTCCTTCGGATCCCTCAAAATCCGGACGTTCTCGACATCGGCCGAAAAGACCTTCTGGCGTGTGATTGGAATGATAAACACGTGGAATCGTCTCGTCCCCTGGGAGCGCGAGAAAGCCGATCATCTACATTTGCATTGAATACGACATATATCTAGAAGTTTGCCGCAATGAGTAGTACCCTCGCATCGTACGTTGGTATCGACCTGCCCTTCCTAGACTGACAATCCCTTTCCAGCTGTATCTTCTGCAAGATTATCAGGGGCGAGTGGTGATAGATTTCGCAATGATGATGTCGCTAACTCATGTAATACAGGAGAGATCCCTTCGTAATGTTCTCTGCGTCGTAAAATCGTCATCGTGCTGATGCTCCGACTGTCTGCAAGTATGAAGCTGCTCGAGACCGATACGATCTTCGCCTTCATGGATATCGGACCCATCGCCAAGGGACACTGTCTCGTCATCCCGAAACGCAAGTCTCGCTCTCTAGCCTCTTCCCCCTACCCTTCTGACAGACCAGGCTATGCAGATCACGCCGCCAAGCTCGTGGATCTCCCTGAGGATCAGATGACCGACATTTTGCCAGCTTGTAAGAAACTAGCGGCTGCTACGGTGAGGGTTTCTTGAAAGGACAGGATGGTGCAGCTCATACTTTTTATCATAAGGGTGCCGAAAACTACAATATTCTTCAGGTACGTCCTCCGTCAGAGACCGTTCCTTTGCTGACCATATTCCCAGAACAATGGCCGACCCGCGCATCAGGTGAGTACACGAAGTGCCACGGAGATGCGGTACATAATGCTCTGTCAATGATCTTTCAGATCGTGGACCACGTCCACTTCCACGTCATTCCAAAACCCGCAGATGGGGGCGACAAGGAGGGTCTGGTAATCGGCTGGCCAAGTAGGCATCGATCAATTCAAAGGCAGGTATATCTAGCTGATGGCTTTTTGTTTGTACAGCCCAGAAAGCTGTGAGTACTAGCGCTATCAATTTTCTGCTCGCTGACAGAGCGCATAGCTTTCCAAGGATGAGATCGGAAAAATCTTCGAGGAGATGAAGAGTAAACTGTGAATGTATGTGAGCTCGTAGCGGTAGGGTTTTAGCTGTAGCATATGCACCTGCCACTCGGCACTGTGGATACCTTCTCAAGGTCAAAGCCAGCGAACGCCCAGTTACGCCTAGCCGGAGTCTCCAAGCTGACCAAGGTCTTCGGAGTCATAAACTCCTGGCATCCTCCAATCATCTAATCACCACCTTGGAATCAACCCAACCGCGGATCTAGAATGATGGGCTATTTGACACTTCGACGAAATATGTAGTAACTTACGCGAATCGTCGGCCATTACCCAGTCGAGTACCCCTATACCGAATGTGCATTGTATTCTATACCGTCTCTCAGCCAGGCTACCAACTGTCAGTAAAATACCGACCCATACGTTTTCCTCAGACCACTGAAGCTTGCACGGGCGACAGGATCTTGGCTTCCAACCGGGATGAGTATTTCGATAGACCAGCACTTCAAGCTAAATGGCACACTTTCGATCACCCGACCGATACCGTGACCGACTCTAATGGTCGGTTAGAACCACCATGGGTCCTATCTGGACGGGATCTCGGCAGCTCGATGGGAGGCACATGGCTAGGAATGACTCGTGACCTCCGGATAGGTATCGTGTGAGTCATGCAGTACATCTTTTGATTCGTATTGACGGAAGTCAGCACGAACATCCGGATCCCTACCTCTTCATCCCCTACGATCTCCTTGATCAAGCCTCCTTCTCGAGGACTCCTGCTCAAATCGTTCCTCGCACCACCTCCTTCCTCCGTAGTACCCTCGGTTCATGATTACCTTGGCGAGCGCCTTCGGTGGGTAGACGAATATGAAGGGTTCAATGTCCTGCTGTTCAAGCTGCCTCAGCGACGTGATGAGAGTTTGGCCGAGATTGGCTACCTGAGCAATAAACCTGAACCGACTCACAGGAACCTCGGAGGGGAGACTAAGCGGTGGTATGGTCTGTCCAATACTCCATTCACGGAACCTTGGCCAAAGGTCAAGGACGGGGAACAGCGGATGAGCGAGACTCTAAAGGAATGGGAAGAGAAGGGCGAAGGCAACGATCAGCTAGTGGACAGGATGATGGGGATCTTGCAGTACGTCTAGGAGTGAACGATGAAGAAGGCTGAGGTTCGGTACCGAAGACAAAGTGTCCCGCTTAAGTCACTGGCTGACGCAAAAAGATGCACTTGCTTGCAACCCATTCGCATTGGCAAGAACCCTGAGCAGCCACTGAAAGCAGAGTCGAAGGGGAGATGGTATGGGACGCGGGTATCTACAGTCATCTTGGTCAAGGAAAATGGGGAGGTTACCTTTGTGGAGCGGGATATTGGTGAGCTAGATGAGGAGGGCGAAGCAAGGCGGGGAGATGGGGAAAGGGTTTTCCGCTTCGTAGCGAACAGTGAGTAGACAACCTAGTTAATTCAATTTAGGAAGACGATGATGCGATACTCAATGGCTCAATCGATAGCAGCAAGGAGCTGCATACGCTAGACTAAAACCCAAAGCCATAGCTCCGCGGATCGTGTAGCTGCATCGAATCAAATGAAGCCGATCTACAGTGGTGTCAGTCGCGGCCACCAGAGTATACGTAAAGACAAACCTTGTTGGCCACCTCCAATGCGTCGTGATCCGCTGTCAAGCGGACGTATGCCTTCTTCTTTCCGTCCGGTCTACCCAGATGCATGTAAGCAATGGTTCCTACAGACCCAAGCTATGTTCACATACCGGATGAGCGTGTTCACCTTCGCCGCCTCCACGTCGTAAAGCTTCTTCACCGCCTCCTTGATGTTCCGCTTGTTCGCCTTGAGGTCAACGATGAAGACGAGCGTATTGTGATCCTCGATCTTCTTCATTGCCGACTCAGTGTTGAGAGGGTGCTGGATTGTTCGGAACTGGTCCATCCGAGGCATGTGTGGAACGGACTTCCGAGGGTATTTAGGGTTGCGAGGAAGACGAAGGGTTTTGGGTCGGTGGAAGGTGACGGAAGTGCGGACTTTGCGAAGCGTGTGCGACGATGTGCCCTTCAGAGCAGCCTTCTTCGCTGCTTTCGCCTTCGCATCCTGAGGTTTCGCGGCGGCTAGACAGGTGTCAGCGTGATCCTGGTCTCAACAGACTGGACGGGGAAGAATCCGAGAAAGACGCAGACACTGGAAGAATCCACAGGCTCGCTATCCTACGTAAGACTCCGTACCTCGGGCACAATCTCGCCTGGTCCACCTCTCCTCGCTATCCATGTGTAACGTCTGACCCTCGTCTAATCTCCTTGGGACCGTTCACCGCTCACACCGTTCTCATCTTACCCAGCTAACCGATAAAACGAAGCCATGGAAATGGAGGAATGTCGCTCAGCTCACCCTTGCCGGAGACCTTTTTCTCAGGAGGCGCCATGATGTCTGACCTATACAGTATCACAATCAGCCCTTCATACCCAAGCAACAGTGGGCTGGACTCGCGGGATTGATGGTGAATCGAAGGTAGAAATTTACTGGCAATCCAAAGAACGTCGAAGTAAAACGGCATATGATAATGCCACGAGACTTGTAGGTGGAAAAAGGCCGAAACAGCGGAAAATCGGAGCTCAGCTTATCACCGAACAACTCGCTCGCGTCAAGTGTGATTATGTATTCGTCAACTGGCAATCGATTTATAGCGCAGCAAAATCTGACTCTGTAACATTACAACATGTCTTCCACTGTCCGTACCTTACCTGAATATGAGGTCTTCGTACTTTCATGCGATATCTTCCCCTTCCCCTTGCGCATACAAGCTTGAGACACCGTCAGCGACCTTACTATGGTTCTATACTGTATCCTACCTGAATGAAATCTGGCCATTGCGTCCAGTAATTGCGCACACGATAGGTTTGAAGGCTCTTGACTCTCTCTTCGAACTCGTTGTCGGTCACATACCTCACCTGCAGCTTTTCGCCGTGCTGTTTCTCCCACATCTGGACGATCTGGTTCAGTGTAAGTGTCTCCGCCGCGAGATATACAGGTCCCATTGACTGCAGCTTCAATGGTGGAGTTGTGGTGAGGTAATGGGTGATCCAGGCGCGATATATTCCTTAGGGGTAAAGGTGATTGGCGAACAGATCTATCAGCGTTGACTTCAAGCTCCGTTTTTCGAAAGAGCTCACTGCATTTCCGTCACCAAGAATAGTCACCTTCTTATTCTTCAAAAACCATCCATACGACGGAGCCTTGTCGAGATAAGGATGTCGAGCTTCTTCGATAAGGAAGTTTTCGGGGATGCTTCCTGTTGAGATCAGCTCCTCGCCCAGAAAGGACCGCTGCCTCATCACCAGTGATGACCCGCAAACAAGGCATACCCAGCTCTTTACCCAGGTCCACGGCCTCTCTCCTGAGTTCGTCAAGCGGATAAGTCTCCGTAGCCATATCATCCACCGTCAATTTTTTCCCCTTCTCATGCGGGGTCGTCTTCTGATGTCGGCGAATTTAGACTGTATTCGCAAGGTATGAACAGCTTGACCCCGGCGTCGACAGCCATGCGGATGTGATTGAGCTGACCGATCATCCGATCATCCCGGCTTGAGATGCGGTATAGGCTAGATGTAGCTCGTACATTGTACCGTCAAGGAAAGAGTTATTTGTCGACGGAACAGCTAAGAATGGTTTCTTCTGAACACCGTTTATTACTCGTTTATGAGGAGATCAGATCGTCTAGACAGCTCAAAGCGCCTTTGGCGGGAAAGAGAAATCATGTAGTACCATGGAAATTGATCACTTCGCTCTCGCTTCGCCAATTTTACACGAGGTGTCTTGCAAGCAAAGACAAAAGAATTTAAACGAGGCACCTACTTAAGACCTCGCGTGGCTAGGGCCGGGCTTTTTTTTTCACGGCGACACGGGAAACAGTATCAGGTTTAATCCTATTCTCCTCTTGGCAATCATTATCAACATCTTGTTCCATCAGGGCTGTTCCCCGAGAAGCCGTTCACTCCCGCCAGGTCCGTCACATTCCGGGGTGTTGAAGAGCTTTTCAGTCCTGCTCATCTTACGACTCGGTGGTTCTGTGGCAGAAAGCGGTGTGATTCGTCAGGATGGTACGTGCTGTTCCTTCGCATCAGCATTGCGGCTTCAGTCCTCCTTCACCCATTTGATTCCTTGAGAGGCTATCGAAGCATGTTCAGCGTGGTTGGGGAAGGGAGGAAGACCGTGTACTGGCCGCAGAATGGAAGGACGCGTCGCTGATCCCAAGTCTTATCTGCTTCTTTCCACCTATCACTTCCGAATTTCAGGGTCAAACGCTGTCGGAGCCAGGTCTGTCAATCTTGATATCTTCTTCAACACTGTCGCTGACGATCGTGCTGTCTCTCCTTGATGCTGTTTCCGTCGAATCACCATGTTTTTACCGATCACGCGACCCTCTTCGACGAATGTACCCTCATTATGATTGCCTTATGACCTTTACCCATCCATCTAGTGACGGAGAAGCATACGAGTACTGTCGTGCGGGGGAAGAAGTTCTGGGTGGGGCTGTCGGACATGCAAGGATGGCGTATCAGTGAGTAATACCTTGACGCGGAGAACCATTTCGCTCATCTCCATCTCAAAGGCATGGAAGATTCCCACTCGGTCCACCTTTATCTCCCACCATCTTCCGAGTCCTCTAATAAATCTCCCTCCTCATCGTCTCCTTCTGATATACCTCCACAACCCGTTGGATGCACGGTCACCAATGACGATATAGATGCCGACGGAAATGCTTTGATATGTGTTTTTGATGGCCATGGGGGATCAACTGTTGCGAAATTCTCGGGAACGACTGTGCATTCTCGACTAGCTGCTTTAGATGCCTACAGTACGTTTGATCTCTGAACGGCGGGTCTTCAGCTCACCGCGCTGCAGTATCCGGCGACTACAATTCCGCGTTGAAGCAGGTATTCTTGAAGACGGATGAAGATTTGAGAGCGGGTCAGTATAACATTTCTCGCTTGCACTGTGTTCTGATATTGTGCTTTCAGATCCGAGCTTCTTCAATGATCCTTCTGGATGTACTGCAGTTGTGGGCTTGGTGACAAAGGACGGACGGATCATTGTCGTACGTATACTATAGCCCTTCCGTCAACTGCGATGCTGAGTAAAGACCCCTTCAGGCGAATGCTGGGGATTCTCGGTCGGTGTTGGGCTACAAGGGCGAGGCAAAAGCCTTGTCTAACGACCATAAGCCCACAAACAAAGGTTTGTGACTGGCTCACTCAATGCAACGCGGCTGATGTGCTATTACAGACGAGACAGCGCGAATCACATCAGCAGGAGGCTTTGTGGAGTTTGGAAGAGTCAACGGTGGGTAGCCCTCCCATCAGGAGTATATTTCTGACAATCATCGCAGGTAATCTGGCATTATCACGAGCGATTGGCGATTTCGAGTTCAAGCAGAATTATTCCCTCGACCCAGAACATCAAATAGTCACGGCAGATCCCGAAATCATAACACATTCTATCGATGGCGAGGAAGAGTTCTTGGTGCTGGCATGTGATGGTACGTACTGGTCATCTCACACCGCTTTCTCTGACAATCACACAGGCATTTGGGACTGCTTGTCATCGCAGCAAGTCATAGACTTCACTCGGAGAGCAATAGCGAACGGCGATGGTCTGGGAAAGATCTGCGAAAACATGATGGTCAAATGTCTTGCGACGGATTCGGAGACAGGCGGGATCGGATGTGACAATATGACAGTCATCATCGTGGCGCTGTTGGGAGGACGGACACCAGAGGAGTGGCAGAAATGGGTGAAGCTGCGGGTCGAGAACAAAGGTGAGTGTCGACGCATCTTCGTTCAGGATCACGCTCATACTCTTCGCTTTCAGTTGGCTATGACACTCCCACCACCATTCCCGACGTCTTCGGTCCCGCGCAATCCGCCAATCTCGGGGGCATAAGCGGTGCTGGCTTCCGCGTAGCAGGTGCAGGAGGTCTCGCCAACATCGCCAGCATTCTAGGAGCTTCCGGCATCACCTTCAAGCCGGCGGATGATAGCGATGACGAGGATGATGACGAGCTGCATATCATCGGTGACGATGAGAAGCAGACATTTGAAGGAGATCAATCGGGTCCATCGAAAGGGAAGCATTTGATCGGAGAGAAGGCGGACGGCTATATTGTCAACAAGGCGCTGGATCAGGATACGAAGCCAGTCGATATTACAGAGTCCTTAGTAAGTAAGCCGCTTTGATGACATGCACGGGTTTTGATCTGGATATTGCAGCATGAAGCCGAATCTGCGGCAGCATTGACGACCGAATCGAAAAGGGGATCCATTGAGCTACTCGATGTCGATGGGGACTCGGCGATGGATTCTGACGATGAGTCCGATACGACCACTACTGGAGCACCTCCTGTCACCGCAGAAGAGCCTACGGCACCCTCCCTTCCAATCCACATTGATACATCCGGTTCGGAACCGAACTCATCTCCCATCCCACCATCCTTCACCTCCATCGGGTCGCCCGAAGTACCAACACATCAGGAACTGCAGTCGTTGAAGGGAATCATCCCAGATAAGAGGTCAGTATCCCAACAACAGCTGAAATCGGCACCTGGAGGTGACAGATTTTCGGGTGCAGCGAAGGTGGAAGGGATGATGGACACGAGCGAGTCTCCTCTCAATCTGTAACCTTGCATGGACACATACTGTAATTTAGACCTTGGTGAACGATCACTGCTCTAGAATAAACATTTCGGTTATTTGGCCATTTGGAAGACAGATGTATTTGTTATGACCCAGATGAGTACCGGCTACTGTCCTTGCAGAAACATGCCGTAAACAACCCTTGACCAGGGCTGCCCGCTTATATGCGATTGCGGTTTTGCCGGATACGCTTTGTCGCAGCCTCTTTTTCCTTGTCAGACTTCCAGAACGTCCGCTTACCGTTTCCCCTATCCCCAGCGGAATCTCTTCCGTGTCATTCCCACCATTTCACCGGTATTTATTCACAAGCTGTCTGTAGACTGAACCCCTTTATACACCGCCGAGATGCCTTTAGTACCCTTTCCTGAAGATCTCGATCTCGAGGCGCAAGCTGTGGTACGTCGTTCAACGATCGCTTGAAAACGACTCTCCGTCTTGCTATCATATTCATACATTCTCGTTGTAAGATTTCCTCACTGACAATGAGCTCAGGAGATACCTTCGAGCCGAAAGGAAGGACAGACGGGTGCGTATTGACTGGACGCGCTGTTATAGATGGGAGATGGTTTGGCTGACCCCCTCTTTATGATGCAGGTATTTACAAGAGTGGTGAATCTCCACGAGTCGTACGGCTTGGATGATAGCTTATACCAGCTCTTAGCCATTTGGGATCGATCCGCACTCTCCGCTCCCAACCAACCCCAAACTCTGCTCGAGGTATTTGATCAATGTCAGTAACCCTGTTCCCGATTTCGAGGAGTCCCCTTGCTGACAGCCTGATCACAGCGGTCGCTCGACATCCCAATATGGACGTCTTCATGCGCCGACCCCTCGTCCCGAAGGCACCTCCCAATCTGGCGGATTCCCCAACTTACGCAAACACTCTGATCGGGACGACCTACGCCAAAGTACAAGAACGTCGTACCGCTCTCGGTTCAGCTCTTCTTGGACTCGAGCGTGCAGGCCGGCTCCGTTCCGCTGCAGTTGCAAGCTCCCAACCATCACCTCCCGAGCTCACTCATCAGAGAATACCTTATTATGGAAATAACAATCGGCTAAAGAATGGTGCAAGGCGAGGTTGGGCTGTCGGCATCTGGAGCAAGAACAGAGAGGAATGGCAGGTCATCGATCTCGCATGTCAGGCGTATGGGCTAGTCAGCGCCAGCCTGTATGAGACGCTTGGTCCGGACGTGGCCCAGTACGTGTGAGCTTCTACGATCTTTTACTTGAGCCACTCAGCTGATGCGTTTGCAGCACAAACCACTGCCCGTTGTCGATCATCTTCGCTTCGACCAATCACCTGGCCTCGCTCCTGAAGATTGCGCCAAAATGTCCGTCCCTCAAAGTCATCGTCACCATGGATACCCTCACTAGAGCCGAGCGGGATGTCCTCTCACAATGGGCTTCAAGTATGGATATTGAATTGCTTGACATGTTGGAGCTCGAGCAATGGGGGATGGAGGAAGGGATACGATGCGCTCCGGGACCGGTCAAGGGTGTGGCTGGGGAGCACGAGCTTGACAGGGATAGAATCGTGACTATCAGCTATACTAGCGGGACGACGGGTACGATCGATCTCGTCCACCAGGACAAAGCTGATTAGCTCTCGACGAACAGGTGATCCCAAAGGAGTCGTCCTCACCAACCACAACTTCACAACGGCAGCAGTATCGAACGCACTTGGAAATTCAGATCAGTTGCAAGGGGCCCCTTTGCGTTTCTTCTCCTTCTTGCCTTTGAGTCACATGTATGTCAAATGCCCGCTTACCCGCCAGGTATGTGCTGACTTTCATGGGCCAGCTATGAGGTAAGTCAGAAAGCTCACGGTGCACCACTACATGTTGTCTGATCAATTTATAGCGATTAATGGAGCTCCTGGTCTTTTACGCCGATGGAACTGTCTGCTTCAGTACCGGAGACGTGACCAAACTGCTCGAGGACGCTCAACTCATCAAACCACACTTTATGGCAGGTGTACCTAGGGTTTACAACCGGTAAGCATCTCTCAAAATCGCGACTGAGGGAGATTGGCTCAATCTTGCTAGTATATTCGCCGCTGTGAAGGCTCAGATGAACGCACCAGGACTGAAGGGAGCTTTGCTAAGACGGGCAGTCGCTACCAAGCTGGAGAATTGGCGAACTGCCGGCGAGGTCAAGCACACACTGTATGATGCGCTTGTCTTCCGCAAGGTTCGTTTCGCTTCTGAGTTAGGGACAAGGAGGCAGTTTTTGACGCCAGCACAGATCCGGAATCTACTTGGCGGCGAGTTGATGTCCATCTCGTCGGGCGCTGCTCCTTTGTCGCCAGACGTGCACGAGATGCTCAAAATCTGCTTCAGTTGTGACGTTCTACAAGGAGTGAGTATTTTCATCCTAGATTCGAATGCAATACTGATCGGGCGATAGTATGGGATGACAGAGGTACGCAGATGCGGTCTTGGCGCTGAAGGCGAGCTAATCTTCCGATGGTAGTCTGTCGGGACCTGCTGCAAGGGGTGAGTTCCGATTGTGCACCCGAGCTGACTTCCCTCAAGTGTACCCTACGACGTGAAAGCGGTCGGTACTTGCGGTCAGATACAGCCTTGTAACGATGCCAAGCTCGTCGATGTGCCCGACATGGGGGTGAGCACAATCATTGATGCATAGCTGTTATGCTCATGGATTTCGCTTTGCTAGTATACCAGTAAGGATTTGCCGAACCCGCGAGGAGAGTAAGTTGTCATTCATCAAGCTCAATAAGAGACATACTTAAATGCTTGGCAGGCTTTGTCTCAGGGGTAGTAACATCTTTGTGGGATACCTGCATGACCCTGTGAACTCCGCCAAGACCATAGAACCGGATGGATGGATGCACACTGGAGAGTGAGTTCGATGGCCATCTGTGGGTCACGAACCTTACTGAAGCTCGCGGGTAGTATTGCCGAGATCGACGCGCAGGGTCACATAAAGATTGTGGATCGAGTCAAGAACGTTGTCAAGCTCAGCCAAGGGTGAGGTTTCTACTCATAGCGTCATTCAGCCCAAGATTGACATCGTCAGCGAATATGTCGCTCTCGAAAAGCTTGAGGGTGTCTACTCCTTAAACCCACTCTTCGCCTCGCTCCTCATCCATGCCGACTCGACCCGGTCCCATCTCGTGGTCCTGGGTGTGGCCGATCCACTCGTGGCCGTTAGTCTCGTGGAAACCACCACGGGACAGAAGTTCGCCCCAGCGGACATTGCGCTGCTTGAGCAAGCTGTACAAGACAAGCGGGTTCGGAAGGCGGTCGTGCAAGCGTTGACCAAGGTCGGAAAGGAGCACAAGATGAATGGGTGAGATCAGACACTATCCCTTGGAAAGTTGGAGCTGATGATCTGCCGAACAGCTTCGAGATCCCAAAAGCAGTGAGGCTTACCATGAATCCCTTCCCGGAAGATTGCCTTACTCCCACTCTCAAGGTCAAGCGGTATGTCGGGTCAAAGGTTGCTATGCAGAATGACACTGATGGGAATGATCCCTTTAGGAACGTGGCCGCCAAGAAGTTCCAGAAGGAGATTGATGAAATGTATGAGGAAGGCGAGGCGAACGAGGACGCTGCGAAGCTGTAAGGTGCAGGAGAGGATTTTTCGCTATGTTCTGGGATACTGCAAGGCTATGGTACATGTTCAGACTGATTTGTCATCTTCTGGCAAAGAACACGCATTGGGGGTATTGCTCTATGGTATCGATGTGCAAGGTATCCGATGTGAGGTGTACTCTTCTTTCCCCCATTCCGAGCTTCTCCGTCCAAGCAGTATCCGATGATGCGCAACGCCTCGCTCATTGTCTTTTTCAACCGATGAAACGGAAGTTTGAGCTATGTATGGCATACTGGTCTTCATCAGCTCGAAATTCCCACCTGTAAGCAGTATGATCAGCACACTTTCGGCTGCATCCCTTCCCCTTGTTCAGCTGCTCGAAGCAAGAACATCTCATGAAACTTCCTTGGATGATCTTGAGGTGCGGTATCGGGGTTCGGTCTCGGGTCGACTGGTGCCATCACCGCTGGACCGTGTAGGACTGAGCCAGTCACGTTGAGAATGAGATCTGGAGCTGGACCTCCGCTTGGATCGAGGCCTGAGGAGCCATCAGCGGGAACATACGAGATGGACAAGCAATGCGAGCAACGGAAGGGGGAGAGATGGGTTGGTAGATAGAAAGACAGGATGAGATACTTTACTGACCTGCGACGGGATGACAGTCTAGTGTTTGGAGATCATGTCGACTGAATGGTATCCCCGACAAAAAGTCACGTAGCCCTTCTTGGCTCGAAGGGACGATATTGCCGTTCCATACGACCTTGGCGTTGGGAAGGTAAAGCAGTGGGACCTCCTGCAAATAATAGATGAGCTTTGACGTCAGCAAGATGGGATCTTCGACATACGGAAGAGCGGCGAGTCGGTTCGTCGTATGCTTCGTAATATATCTGACAGAAGGCGATGGCTCCGTGTGATGCGGCATCGACGGCGGTCGACTTCCAGGGGGTTTTGGGACTGGTCGGTTGAGTATTGGTCAGCTTAGTACAAAGGTTACGAGATGAGATACAACTGCTTTTGGGTCGAATGGTGGAAAGACCGAGAATACCCACGTCGTGGTTGCAAGTGAAGCTGTCGTCGCCATGATCCACCTATGCTGACATGGTGTTGGAGATGCAGAATGCAAGAGTGGTTGAGATAGACGCGCTATGACTTTCGACATGGTTGGGTGGCACCGGAAGCAGATCAAATGCTTTTGTGGCAGGGTGGACACCAACGGGAGCGGGAGCACAATTAAACAAAAACACTGACCATGTCTTCGCCTGATCGATCAAGGTCAAAGGGCCCACGGAAACAAGACAAATCAGCAATGATTAGGACCTGGTACGCGGGTAAATGTAGGGGTTCCATGCATATCAAACATAATAAATTTCCAGTAGGAAACCTCCTCAGCAGGCAGAAGGTGGTCGGGAAAACTCGAGCAGATACGTAATCGGGGGCTTCGTCAATCTTAGAAAAGGTGCAACGCCACGGGAGGCGAGACTGTCGTGATAACCGGAATCATCCATGCAGAACGCCTTGCCTCCACCCCCGGATGAGAAGTAATAGACATCGCCTGTATCGTCCCGCTTCCAAGACTTAGATCCACCACCGAAATAATCTCCATCCCCCGTATCGTCCCTCTTGAAAGGTGCGGTACCGCCGCGTGAAGCGAGGTGATCGGCATCCCCCGATTCGTCAAGTTTCCAAGATCGTCCCCCTCCGCCGCCAAAGTATTCCGCGTCACCGGTATCATCGCATTTCCAAGAGTGACCTCCTCTGCCGCCAAAGTATGCCGCGATACCGGTATCATCTCGTTTTCAAGATCGACCATCACCGCCACCGAAGTAAGCGGCTTCACCTGTGTTGTCGCGTTCGTTCAGCTTGACGTGCTCAGCTTGAGTTTCGGTATACTTCGAATCGCCGTTCGAGACGAAAGCAGTACAGCCGCGCCGATATCCTCGTCAGCGTTTTGCTTTGGAGTGGGAATCGATAACTTACGCCAGGTAGATTGTGGCCTCCGCAAATGGTAGAACCGGTTCTCTCAAGGATCCCGTAATTTGGAGTGGAGCGGCACAGGCGAGGGAGAAGAGAGCCGCGAGAGGATTCGAGTGGTCATGAACATCTCGAGCGATGATACCAGATCATCGATCGAGGTCGGATAGTATGGCTGTAATGTTTTCCGCAAGGACAGGCGAGGCAAGAGAATATGCAAAAGGAGTTGAAAAGTGAGGCGAGGGAAAGCAAGTCAGCTGAGGAAGATCGATAAGCGAAGGATCGAAGAGGCTTTATGTAGCCTGAGACATGTCGGGAAACATGAGCGGCGGTGGAGGAAATCCGGGCTGGAGGAAGGGGCGATAGATGATCAGTATTGGATTTGGCCTGGATATCGAAGCTTGATCTGTTGTTGATGAGAGATTTCAGTAAGCCGAGGCTGACTCGTTGGAAAAGGTGTGGTTCGATGTAGATGACAGGACTGATGATCGACATTTTGATGGACCAAAGTGATGCTCAACCATCCGGAACTCTGTAAGGACCGTCTCGTATTGATCATGTCTTGGCGAGGCGGGGAACAGATGCACTCTGGTTAGAGTGAAGCTTTCTCCGTAACAATTGATAACGTCCAGACCGGTAGCAATCGCAGGGTAATCGAAGGCTGTATACATGTAAGTCAACATGATGTAAAGGTCACCCATAGAAGTAAAACCGCTCATTCGCTCCTCCCCTCCTTACTTGCTTCGTCCCCGTTGCGAGCCGCTTCCCCGCCTCTCCCGATGATATATGTTTCCCTCACAATCCACCAACCTCTGTGTTGATCTCATCAGCCAGTTTCATACAAATTCAGCGAGCGAGACGTGCGCTCAAGCAACACCTCGATAGAGTCCCCTTCCTCCATCTCCAGATCATTGGCTGTCTGCTCATCAAGGATACGAGTACCGTCGAACAGGAGTCTTTGGTTGACGGGAAAGTCCAGTTAGGCAAGGAGGGAGGATACATTGAGTGAATGGAGTCGAATACTCTCGCGAGAGACCTACCGGATCGATGCTGCGTCGGCTCCCACACGGTCGGCGTATGCTGTCTAGAGGGGATCACGTTGTCAGCCAAATCTTAAATAGTTGATGGAATATGGGTACTCCAAAGACGGCATGGGTAGCAGCTTCTCCTTAGGGGACCGTGGGGCGCAAGGGTAGCAGGGAATCGGCATAATCGTAGAGAATGGGAGGGCCCTGCAAAGTAAAGCTCCCGAGACTCACCTTCAGCTTGTTGAGCTTGGTTGTCCGCTTGATCTTGAAGAAGACCTCGCCTCCATCCGTTGATACGATTTTGATGTTGAGCGTGTTGTCTGTCACAAGGAGGAAAAGGGCATGCGCATTAGCGAAGTGCTTCATGTTATGTCCAGCGCTCGGAGGAGAAATTTAAGGTACGGGGACGTACCGTCAGGCTTCGGCTTTGCTTCTGCTGGAGGGGGGTTCGCGGGAGATCCTGCGTCGGACATGGTGGAAAGGTTGATGTGTTGAGTGTGGTGGGCAAGTGGATGAGATTTTGGAGTTGGATCGATCAATTCGAGCACTCCTGGACTGAGAACCTCTTTGTATCACCAAAGACGAGGAGCAAAGGATTGAAAGAAATTAAAGACGCGGTGGGTGAGAGAGCCAATCAAGTGGCAAAGCAGAAATCACCGTCAACCACCACTTATTTAGGTATCCACTTAGCGAGAACCCCAAAGGAGTTGCGGATAATGCATAGCTAATATCGTATGCCGTGCTCATCTTGATTTTGCTTCAAGCACGGCTTTGCTCGGACTTCACCTAAATACCGGATCAACAGCCGAGGGATCAGACTGGGAGCAGCTTTGTGGGGAGGAGATGAAAAATTGACAAGGACAAGGGGAACCGAATGGAGCGGAAACACGCATGATCCGAGCTTCACGATCAATTTCCATTTCGCATCTGACCTGAAACGCCCGGACTACCTATAACAACCACTCGTGCCCGGTCGACGAATCTCCCGAATCGTTTCCGCTGCATCTTTCGTGTCTCCTGTGACGCGCCCACGGATCTGCATTTAAGGGTGACGGTACTTGCATTACCCCTCATCATCATACGTATGTTGCTCGTCGTCACCTTCCGCTACTACCACTTATCGTGCTTCTTCTGCCACATTTCACCTTCCCAACAGATTGCTCATTCCCAGCATACACCTATACCCCTCTCACTCACTCTCAGTCCCTTCAGACCGCCCACTATGCCAAAACGGGCAGTTCCCGCTGCCGTTGTTGCCCCAATCACCGCTCTCCAACCGCCACCACCATCTTCCCCGCTCATACAGCGACTAAGGACCGACTGGAGGTGGGCTGGGATCAGTCAGTTCCTGTGGATGTTCTCGGACGCCTTCGGATTTGTCGACTGGGACATAGAAGTGGGTCTTCCCTTCCTTACTTCGCTTCCTCCCACCTCACCGCAGTCAGAAGTATGCCACACAAGGGTGCGACATGCTTCAGAACGGTCATTACAGTCTCGAGAGAAAGTTTGGCTGACTTAGATGTTACTCCCGCAGAACCTCGAAGCGGATCTTGATGGTGACGAGAGCCAACTCCTGCCCGATCTCCTTGCCAAGCTTCTCTACGCCCTGACTTACAACCGCCAAATCAAGTGCGCACATCTCCATCTTCATCCCCACAACTCCCATCTTTATGGGCACCGTACACCCTGTCTTGGATCGCTCCCCCTCTTTGCATTGGAGAGCCAACATCTGACTTTCCTATCAGCCGCGACAATGCCATGGAACACCTCTGCAAGCAGTATCTCAAGCGCTCACCAGACAACGATGTACTGGGTTCAGTAGAAAAGCCTGTGGTATGGGGAACACTGGGACCTGGACAGAAGGTGAGTTCCGCTCGGATGCCCTTCTGCTACAATATCACGACCTATTCGCACCCTTTCACAGGTGCAGATACTGTGGGAGCTATGCGAGTGGCAAATGACCGACCCAGCTCGGTTTCGGGCTCTGTTGAAGAGTGAAGACGAGGCCGTTGCATGGGTGAGTTGACCACTTGATCGCATGCAAGCTGCTAACCGATCCGTAGCGGATAGACCCCCTGGGTTGGGATAAAGCTGGGAACACCTACTTCCTCTTCGATGGTACATTTCACCCTTGTACTCCAATCATCGCTGAACCCTAACTTAGATAATCGGCTATGGATCCAAAGATTATCTCCTCCTCCTCCTCGACCACCAAAGAAGTCCACTGTCAAGGCGACAAAATCGCTGAAACGATCACGACCAACCGCTCCTGCTAAAAAGTCACATCAGAGGCGCCAAATCACTCCTCAGCCTACCTTACCACCTCGTCTCGTCGAAGAAGCAGTTTCGAGAACGCGGAAGCGAACTCAGGTAGCCTTTTACGGAAATCCCACGTCGACCGTCGAGGCATTGAAGCGAGGCGGACGGACCAATGATAGTCCAGCTGCACCGAAGAGCACTCGGAATACTCGGCAGTCCGGACCGCCAGAACTGTCGACTTCCATGACCACGTCCAGTCCATCGAAGCCTTCCTCAGCTGTCCCTAGGGGTACAAGAGCTGGCCGTCGATTGCGCGAGGTTGAGGATGAATGGCAGCAGGTGCCAGAGGAGTGGTTGGCACCCAAGAGGAATGGGAAGAGAAAGGCTAGAGAAGCGGATCAGGAGAGCGAGCTAAGTGATTTGACTGATGAAGCTGAGCACAACGCGAGACTGAGAGCACTAGTGAGAACCGAGAGTGCGGAGGTCAAGGGGGAGAGTGAGCATCAGGATGAAAAGGTGGATGAGGATCAGCTTACACCTGTTCGTGAAAGACTTTGGAGACGATGTGTAGAACTGACGTTGTGGCAGGTATCGGGTGAGCCAGATGACATGGAGGCGAAGGCAAATGGCCATACATCTCCGATGAAGCTAGACGAGAACCCGCAAGCGGATGGAGAAGCCGGTATGACAGACGACCAGGATGAAGGGTTGGCGGAGAAAGCCGAGGTTGGAGAGGAGGCGGCGGAAGCGGAGGGGCACTTAGAGGGGGAAGAGGCTGAAGAGGAGACTGATGAGGTGAAACTTGCTGCCAAGGCGGCCGAGGAGCTTCCGGCGGGATTCGTTGAGTGGGAAGCGGTGAGCTGAAGACAATACTTCTTTTCGATGGACGCTAAAGCGATGACAGATCTGTGTCACACTGTACGATTGGCGGACCTTCCCTCAACAGTTTTCGAAATCTCGCGATCCCGATGAGAAGGTTCTTTACCGAACTCTGACTGAGCAGGTTGGACCTACTGTGATCGAAGCTTTAATTGTGAGCCTGACGTGCTCGGGCATAGGGCAAGGAATCGCTGATCTTCTTGTCAGGTCAAGGAACAAGAACGACTCAGACAAGAGGCTATCATGCACCGGAAGAGATCTTCTCGGATCGCTACTCGGGAGCTGGAACGGGAAGAACAGCTACGTCGGGAGAAGGCTCAACGGGAGATGGAGGATCGGATGGAACGGTCTAGACGGGAAGAGACTCGCACAGCTCGGGAAGAGGCGGAAATGGTTTTGAGGGAACGGGCGAGGGATGATCGATTGAAGGAGCGTGAAGAAAGAGCGCAAGCGCGAGAAGACGCGATTTCGCGACAAGCTCTGGCGGAGGAGAAGGCGAAACAGGCAAGGGAAAGACGGAGACGGAGGAGGGAAGGCGAGCTTGTGGAGACAGACTCAGAGAGTGGGGAAGATCTGCCTATGAACGGCGAGAGAAGCGGGACGGTCACGCCAAAGACCACTGCGGGGAATGCGAAGGCGAATGGAGGGGATAAATGGGAGCTGAATTGCGAGGTCTGCCGTAAAACGGGATGGAACTTGGTGAGCTGATCTTCCGATTGTCGTTAACAAGTGGCTGATCCAAGGCGCAGGACGATGATGCGGATGTCGTCTGCTGCGATGATTGTGGTCGATGGCAGCATGTAGAATGCCATGACCGGCAGGATGCCTCTGAAGGTCGGCCAAAGCGGAATTGGGATAAGGTGGACTTCAGGGTCAGCTCCGCTCAACCCAGGCTGTTCTTCATGCTGATAAAGACAACAGTGCAAGGACTGCAGACGAAGAGCCGCACGACAGCGTGAGGGCACTCATGCCAATGGACATCCATTGCGACCAGTACCACCTCCGCCGCCCGGGCAGCACTATTTGCCTTATCCACCTCCTGGTCAACCGACTCCCCCAGCCGGTTACGCGGTTGCGTATCCTGCTCCTCAGGCTACACCTCAGCGACTGCCTCATATCACCCTCCATGCGCCTACCCAGCAGACATTTGCTCCACATCCTTCCTCGCAATCCGCACCAACGCCGCAAGTATTTCCTCAACATGGCTCCTTACAACAATCTCACCATGCCTATCCCTCGGCTTCCCATCCTTCACCTCAATCAGGCGGTACCTTTCCCTCATCGATGTTTCATTCCGCTCCACCCTCTTATGGTGCACCTCGACCCTCTCCTCCCATCCACTCGAATTCAATGCCTCGTTCGTCACCTCCCTCCCATTCCATGGCGCCTGGTCAACCACATAGACCTCACCTAGTACCATCTGCTGTTCCACATACAGCTTCCCATCCATTTGCTCCTCAGCATCACCCTCAAGACCAGAGGCCAGGATACTCGAACGGCCACTCGAGATCGGCATATCCTCCACAACATAATCAATTTGCACGATCATCGACTCCGCCTTACTCTCCACAGCAGTCTTATCCACCCCGACCGCCACGACCAACATATCCGCCTCAATATCTCTCACCATCACCGATCCCGTATCAACCTCTAGCGCATCGTTCCCCCTTACCGTTGCTTGCACCGCCACATCAAGCTCCTCCACATCACCAGTCTCATCCTCCTCAACAAGCATCCATGCCTCAATACTCCAATCACCCTCATCCCCAACATTCCATGCTACCACTTCTTCCGCCTCATCGTTCACCGCATGCGCAATCGGCACCACCCCATCGTAGTCAACTCCCTCCACTCCACCAAGCTCTGATGGGACCTGGCGGATCGCAGCCAGATCGGCATGTCTCGCATGCGCCGATGCAATACGGAGGTTAGACCTAAGTTACTCAATTTGTAGGCGGGTCAGTTTTGGTAATGTGACACATCATTTATGTTGCACTAGTTCCTTGCTAAGCATGCAGTTGTGCGTGCAGGCGCTTTGATTTGCGTCCGCAAAGGTTGATATCCATCTGGAAAAGACCGTCACGACATGATCGGAGAGACAAGGATCATATGATAATATCTAGATGACCAAAATACTCAGAGAGTCTCGGCAGTCTCAATGCTCTACCCCATTCACCGTCCCGTTCACCATGTTCTCTTTCAGATGTACCTTCCCCAACGTCCGCTCCAGCCCGTCCAGGTCCCCGTCCTTCACCTCCCCTTGTACTTGAATCCCATCAACAGCCTGCGTTCGTCCTTTCGCTCTGTCCGTTACCGCTTCGCTCGCAGGTATGACTTTCGCACTCTCCGGATGAGGAGCGACATATTTCTTCTCGTTAAGGAGCATTTGCTCGTCCAGGACTGTCCCGCCACATGCTGCTGCGACTAAGCCGAGGAAAGGTGGTGAAGGGTTCAAAGGACGTGAACAAAACTCAGGATGAGCTTGGAGTGCCACGAAATATAGGTGATCTGCTTCCGTCAGTAGCTAGCTGTACTAATGGGAAGAAGGATCCGAGAACCCACCGTCTAGCTCGAGCATCTGCATTCTCTCTCCCCGCTCGTCCTTTCCAACGAATCTCAAACCCGCCTTTCTCTCGAGCTCATCCACATAGTTCGGCTCGACTTCGTATCTATGCCGATGTCGTTCCCAAGCCACTGATTTTCCTCCGTATAATCTTCGAAGCTTGCTCCTTTCCGTGTCCGGCTCGAAAACGGTCGGCCGAAGACCTAATCGCATCGTCCCTCCCATAAGGGTCTTCGATATCTCAGGCATGAAGCAGATGACGGGATGAGGTGTTTCAGGCGAGAGTTCGGCAGAGTGGGCATCTAAACATCCGTTAAACGGACCTGTATCCGTTTACAATGAAACAGCCCACCTTGCAAGGTGCAGACATTCCGTGCCCATTCGATCACGGCAACCTGGAACCCAAGACATATACCCAAGAAAGGGACTTTTTGTTCTCGTGCCCATTTCACCGCAGCGATCATGCCTTCGGTTCCTCGATGTCCGAAGCCGCCTGGTACAATGATTCCCCTGTTCAAGCATAAGGAAATGAGCCACATGGGCAGGTTAACACTTACTTCGCCGAGCACACCGCTCGCCAAGCATCGTGATATCGTACAGGATTGCTGATCTGTCCCTCCGGTTCGAGGTCGGATGAGTCGACCCACTACCTACTGTCAGCGTTGACTGATGTCAAACGATACTCACGTGCAGTACCAGTTTCCGATCGCATCGCATTGATGCATGCTCCAGCGCTTTCACCACGCTCATATAGGAATCTTGCAGAGATGTATACTTTCCGACTAGAACGATAGATACCGAATCAAAAAGCCGTTCTTGTCTACCGGTCATCAGCCCGGCTGTCGGTTAGCCTACAAGTGTGCGCGTACCCGATCGTCATAGCCCGCCATCTCTCCATCAATGACTCCCCCCTCGCCCTGCTCTCCGCCGCAACGGAGATTTCTGCCAGATTTAATCGCTTTTGAAAGTAGACCAGTAGCCCCTGATCGCGGAGAAGTAGCGGGACGTGATATGTCGAGGATACGTTGTGCACACCGACAACCTGTTTTGGGGTGACGTGGCAGAACATCGAAACTTTCTCCATCGTCGCGGTGAGAAGAGGGTGTTCGCATCTACAGGCGATCTGCTTGAGATCAGCGCCTGAGACTTAGTCCAGCAGGGAATCACCCACCAGATCAGGGAGCAAGCCAAGCCCTCGCAAATCCCGCACCCCAGCCTGAGTCGGCTTTGTCTTCTGCTCTCCACCAACAACGGGGATAAGGGATACGTAGATGAGTGCAAAGTTGTCATGACCGACTCGAAACTGGAACTGTCGCATCGCCTCGACAAAAGGTGCAGATTCGATATCGCCAACGGTACCACCAAGCTACGGTCCTTTTAGCGGCGCTACTTGCTGAGGGATCGCTTCTCACCTCGATGATGCAGACATTTGGCTCCTCACCGGTCTCATCAACCGGAACCTTCGAGACCCGCTCGATCCAGTCTTGAATCGCATTGGTGAGGTGTGGGATGATCTGTACCGTTTTGCCAAGGTAATCTCCTCGTCTCTGCCTCGATCGTCAGCAATTTGGCCTTCACTTAGCAAAAGTAAGAGATCAACTTACCTCCCTGTCGATGACATGCTGATACACTTTCCCAGTGGTGACGTTGTTATCCCGCCCAAGACTGATGTTCAGGTACCGCTCATAGTTGCCGAGGTCAAGGTCCGTTTCCCCACCATCGTTCAATACATAGACCTCGCCTGCACAAGCATTTATCAGCGACGGAATCTTGCAGCTGATTCCCGAGGCCACTTCCGGCAACATGCAGGTGGAGTACACGAGGTTAGCTCACCATGTTCGGTCGGTGCCATAGTCCCCGCATCGATGTTCATATATGGGTCAATTTTGATCGCCGTAACCTTTATCCCGGCGGTCTTGAGCAGTAGTCCAGTACTCGAGGCTATCACGCCTTTTCCGATACCTCTATTCCGATACTCGTGTCAGCCAAGCAGTTGAGATCTTCAGAGCAAGGTTCGCGTACGAGATGACACCTCCGCAGACCAGAATATACTTGACCATGGCTAGTCGACCTGACGGGGGTTCAAAGGGGTGATTAGTAGCAAGGGGGCAACTGCAACACACGCAGTACCAGTCAGCACGAAACACGGTTTGTAGATGTGACAGGTATGGGGCATAACTGATCAGGAGACGAAGCTCACCCAGACCGGAAGAGACGACAAGCGGGGGCTAGATGAACTGTATCGAAAATCGATTCGCGATCAACGGGAACTCTGGCCTCGGTGATAAATACACGTGCAGGCTTCTGAATCCACATCCAACCGAGTAGAACTGCAAGGATCGTTGGGGTCTAGTGCAGATGATATATGACGAGTAACGGTGTTGTCCCGCTCCTTTCGGCTCGAGCTGACAAAGACCGCCAATCTTCCTTGCGGAAATTTTGACGGTGTGCAAAGCCTCCTTGCCTGTGATCCGTTGTGATGATTTAACCCCTGAGCGTAATCCGACAATCCAAGATATGGTCTAGTCGCAGGAGGAGCTAAAGACCGAACACTGAAGAAGAAGACAATGCGAGCGAAATGTTCAAACGCGTCAAAAATCATCTAAGCTAAACACGTGGCTCGCATCAACATTTACAAGCGTCTTGAGACCCACTACCTTCGAATCTCATCGGTTTCGGACTGAGGCGACACAGGGAAATCTTGACATAGTGCAGTCTCTGAGCAAATTCTCCAGGTTCAAGCCAGACCAAGCGGAACGATCATCTTTCTACGAATGGGACAGACGGTGCCATTCAAGACGCTGCCGCATCTTCCATCGTTCCCGTTTCAGTCCTGCTTTGGCACCGGACGTCGTCTGACCGAAGTGCCACCATACCCCTAAAACTATGTCGTATGAGTGTGAGCCGCTGAGTCGGATTTATGTGATGTCGCCCTAGGCGGACTGTCCTTTCGACTCGTTCCAAGGGACATTCGGCATCTTTCTGGCGCGTGAAGGTTATGTCACGATTGACAGCCTGGAGGACGATCAGGAACGTCGAGACGAGAATTTTGAGATATGAACGATAGCACGAGCGCGATCCATCGATTTCAGTGAAGTCGCTCTTATGTCTTGGCAGCTTGTGGAAGAATACCGTCATCTGAGTATGGCAAGCGCTCCGAAACAGCCCGTGCCTGATAAGACCATGGATTGGACGTGTTGTGACCTCATTTACGCGTACCACATTAAAATCCTCCTCTCTACTTGTGGAAATCTCTGAAGCGACCTGTAACGCCCTGATCGAAACTGGCCATCCCATCCCACGAAGCGATTTCGACCTTTTGAGACGAGGAGGATTAATTCGATCAACTTCGAATCAGGTGTTTCAGGTTGAGGCGGTCGTCAAACCCGTTTCTGTTGCCGCCAACTTTTTGTCGCGCCTTGACGGCGATATCGAAGTCTTCGTTGTACCCGTCACAGAAAGATACTCCACGGACCCTAAGTGGCGCTAGCTGGCTGCAGTACGCACCCAAATGTCGTGTCCCAGCATCAATTACACTTCCGAGGTAAGCTCCTTTCCACACTCAACGGGCACTAGCTGATCATAAAGCTTTACCTTTGTCTCTTAGGGCGAGGGCTGCTTCTTTTGCGCAGTATGAACCGGTTGTACCCTGTGATGTGCCTTGCTGATGGCTGATATCTGTAGGATGGGATCCATTGGGATGACCATCGCATTGGGTGAGCTTACCCATTATACCCTCCTGCGGTTTGAGTGTCTTGCTGACATCAGTAGATGGGCAATCTCTGGAGGATGCGCGGCGCTTGTAAGCAGTCCGATTGAATAGGTCAATTACTGGCTGATCGATATCCATTCCCGTAGACAACCCTTGTCACCCTATTCACCCTCACGATGCACGCCACACATTACCAACAGCCGGCGGCGCAGAGACAGGTCATGAGAGTAGTCTTGATGCCTTGCGTGTGAGTCACCTCAAGTTCATCATCCTTTCGCCCCAGAAAGTCAAGATGGCTCGCCTCCGTGTGGTCCTTGAGTTGTATCGGCTGACTGGGTCGGACCCGTAGCTACGCTATCGTATCCTTCTTCTCGTATCGATATTACCAGTCCTACGAGTACTATATCTTAGCCGAGGTCAGTTTTCCGGAATTGCCGTACTGTCTTGCCAGCGCTACCATGACGCTGCGTGAGGATCCCTGGCTGACATATCGGTCGTATTCAGACAGTATACGAAGCGGTCACTCTTTCAGCATTCCTTATGCTTCTGATGGAGCTGGTATCCCTCAATACGACTGACAATGAACTCCGATCAGCTCTAGCGGAGAAGGACAAGCGAAAGCTCCCGTGCGTACTCCCACCGAATCCTGCGGGATGATGCTGATGAATGCGCTTTGATAGATTCCCGGTATGTCGCATCTCATCCTCAGGCGCAAAGCGCTCCGAATCGCCACCCCGATGTGCCAATCTACCTGCACTGGTCCCAGACTTGACCCTGTCCACGCTGATTCCAGCTTTCATAGTTCAACTGCTGGCGATTCCGCGCTTCCAAGCCGTATTTTATGCACACTCTCAGCTTCAGCGTTCTCCAATACGTCATCATCCGACCGCTTATCTCGATCATCGGCGTTATCTGTGAATACTACAAGGTGGTGCGTTCTCCTCTGTCTATTCCGTCAGGCTTTCAAGGCCCACAATCGTCTAGCTGTGCCCTCAAACATATTCAGTTCACTTCGCCGAAGTCTACCTCGACTCCGTCGACTTCGTCTCCATTTCGGTCGCACTGTACGGATTGATCGTGTTTTACGTCCTATGTAGAGACGAGGTTAAGGGTAGGAAACCTCTCGCAAAGGTGAGTACCTCCATCTCGGAGATGACAACGGGCTGACTTCGAGAACTAAACAGTTTCTCGCGATCAAGTTAATCGTCATATTCACCTTCTACCAGAGTACGTTCTTGTTCTAGATCTTCTGCACTCCCGCTCATGACTTGTACTTGCAGGCTTCGTTTTCTCCATACTCCAGAGTCACAACGTGATCAAGGGCACCGCCTTCTGGACGGCGAACAACGTTACCGACGGTCTGTCAGCGCTGTGTACCACGATCGAGATGGTGTTTTTCAGTATCTACATGTTTGTCGCCCCGTCATTATCCATGGTTCGAGCTGATCAATCTCTCAGGGCTTGGGCGTACTCGTGGAGGGAGTAGTACGCGATTCTCGTTGACATCATGTGTCAGTCGTCGCTGACAGTAGCAGTACCGATCCCCGTATCAACCCTTACCAGCGTCCGACGGGGATCAAGACTTACTTCCAAGCGATATGGGACACCATCAACCTGACCGACTTCGGGCTTGAGATCTACTACGCGCTCAAATTCTTCTTCGATTACTTTCGGGGAAAACCTGGAACTCATGGGACATCGACGAAACTTCAAAAGATGTTCGTCACACTTAATTCAATGAGTGCGGTGGACCAAGCTGATAAGGATTTTGACAGATTCATGCCGCACACTATCGGGAAGGGTGGGGTACCGATGGGGAAGCTCAGCCCGGAGGTCAGGATGGCGTCCAATGGGACAGCCATGCCAGGTACGCAACGAACCCCTTCGTATCAGCGACTTGCTGAAGAGGCTCGTGTCCAGCGAGACGAGACGTATGCAGCTCCGAGAACATTCCGGCTCGATGCTTCATATGCCGATCCGAGAGGCCCAACAGCTCGCTCGAATTATCCGGGCTCATCTCCGGAACAGGCTGGGTACGGTCCGACGGTCTATACCAACCCAGCTCCCTACTCAGCGCAACCCTTATATACCCTTCACCCCAAGCAACCGGACCCTATGAACAACCGCAACAGCATGCTGGAGATTCTGAGTACACACAGCGTAGGGAGATCCTTCCGACCGACTGGCGGAATGCACTGGCAGCCGAGGAGACGAGACATAGGGGTACAAAGGAACGACAGAGCGGTTTTGAGCATTAGTGAATAAAGTTTTGGATTCGATGCTCGTAGATAATCGACATTGGCATCACGCCATCAACATAGCATTTAGATAATACAAAGTTTTTGCAGCATCGAGGCAATCCGGGATGTACATGGTTTCCATCATCTTGCTCGAATAGATGCCTGCTCGGATCTCCATGTGAGAAAGACATGCTCAACCGAAAAGCATCGATGCTGCGACATCGACGTTCCCGCCTGATGCTTCGAGAAGCTGGATTGCCTGTTCACGCGGCGCACCGAGACCGATCAACTGTAAGCGTGTCAGGAAACGAATTTTATCGAGCAGATCGGCGGCGCGGGATTCGCTGACTGACCGCCTGAATATCCGCCTCTGCTAATCCCTTCGATGCACGGATTTCCGGTGCTGGACCACCACTACCTCCTCCTCCTGCTCCAGCTCCTTCACGACCCGCCACGGACCCACTCGGTCCACTCGGTCCACTCGATCCTCCAGGATTTACCGCCTGACCCATCCCTGGGAACTCCCTCTTCTCTGCCTTCGGACTGGCCACACCTGCCTTCACCCCCATCCCCGCTGCGTCACCCATCTCATCCGCCACAGCCGCCTCACCTCGCCGTCGCGCTTTATCCGGCAACTCATGCTCCGATAGGAAGGGGATCTCGGTGGTTCCGATTCGGAGGGTATTGGTGGATAGGTCGATGCAGCATTGATGTCGTTTCTGCAGTGATACCGTGTCAAATGATATAACGACTGACTGGAGAGGCTGAAAGACTTACGAGCATGTCGAGGCCAAATAGCAGGTCGACAGACCGACCTTCGAGGACTGAGAAGGAACAAGGGAGGAAGAGGGCGCCGAGCCGGATTTGAGCGGAGTGTACACGACCGAGGATTTGAGCTGTTCCGACGCCTTCTGCCACACCTGCGAATCGCTTATCCAAAAGTCGCATGATGCTGAACGATCTCAGTAGCAAATCGCGAAGAATGGTGAGGAACTTACCCGCAGGCTTCTGCGCATTCAGGTGATACTGCACCGTTTAGCAGGATCTCCTCCCCAAGTGAGAAATGACATACTGATGGTGGTCTGAGCTCCGGAATCGACGAAAGCTTTCACAGGGTGTCCGTTCACCTCGACGTCAATGTATAGCATTGTCACGTTGCCAAAAGACTCCGGCTAGGTAAGACATAGGTATCAGCGTTCCCGAAATGCTGCTGTGGCCGGCAAGTTTAAAAGAGCCGGATACCTACCGAGTACTCCATGGCGTGTGACATATTCTCCAGTACAGCTTCCATCCGAATAGCCTCTTCGATCTTCTTCTGCGCCTAAGCGGGTTGTTAGCCAAACGACAGTCAGGCAAACTGTTGGCTCACCTCGATATCGTATGGATCTGCGTTGAGGAGCTGTGAAACCCGTCAGTCTCGCCACATGGACAGGAGGTAGCCCAGCGGCTGAAAGTCGAAGCGGCGGACTGACATCTATTTGCCTATCCTTCTCCATAGCAACCTCCCTCATCCTCATCTGCTGCCTCATGAAAGCCTCCTTGAACCGGGCTGTCCCAGCTTGGATCGCAGCAGCCATCTCGGGATCATTCTGTATACATACCGGAATGGGATCAAGACGGAAGTGAGCGAAGGACATAGCTGATCAGCCCGATTCCTGCTTGAGTGGGAGACTTACATTCCGCAGATCCGCCATCAGCCTCGGATCTCCGAGCGCTTGGAGACGCATCCGTTCAAGATCTGCATCGGTGTTGGGGAAGCCTTGGGATCGTTGTTGGGGCTGACCAGATGATGGCCCAGCGGTAGGCTGGGGGTTGCTACGAGCATGAGTCAGCTCTTCGGCGAGAATCACAGCGATCGTGAAAAGGACGACCTAAGAAATATCGCAGAGGTAGCTAAGATGATGTGACATACTTGAGGGTTAAGAAGATGGTGGAAGTATCTCCCTTCACGCCGTAGCTCTCCAGAGACTTGCTACTATCAGAAAGGGGAATGCCAGAGTCGGTGGAGAGAAGCTGAGCGGATGCAGGAAGGCCGGTCTGCGTCCGTCAGCGACCAAACACGTTACCAGAAGCTCTGCAAAAATCTCCCATCATCTCTCGATGGCCTGAAAGAAGCTTCTAGTCCGTTGGCGCACTTACTCACCTCCGCTTCGATGAGCGCTTGGACATCCTGTACCTCCATCGAGGGGTCTACTTCATGCTCGTACACACTGTCCGGAGCGATGATGGTGAGTCTCATTTGACGAAAGCTACACGTGTAAGGCGAAAGAGGCGAAGAGGTGATAGAGGCCATGTCACTGGTAGACGAGCAATCGCAGGACACGTTGGACACGTTCCAGCCACGTGATGCTATGTTGAAAACTTCTTATCGAGATCCCCGAAGTTAAACTCTCTTCTTCCATCAACACCCGATGATGACGCTTTCGCCCTCGGACGCGGCATCGCTGTCTCTCCCCGAACCATCTCTAATGTGACGTTCGGGAAATGGTGTTGGTGAAGAAGCTGATATCAGCATCGCGTCTTGAGTACGCCTAGCTCTTCTTTCGTTGTGGGCGACGGCGTAATTAGATGAACGGTACATTCTCTCGTCATCGTATCTGGTCCTGGCTTTCCTTCACATCCGGTCACGATTGTTGGGATTAACCAGTACCCTGCTTGTTTGACCCACAAACCCTGACCATCTAATTCTGCTGATAGTAATGCTTATGATCTAAGGTATTTAAAACGCGGCGCCGAATTCACTACTGTATACTCAGTAGTGCCGGAGCGAGACAACTGGTCGGCCTACGTCTATCTAGTCTTATTGAAGGAGGAGAATGCAGACGTCGGAAGCGCGAAGGAAACCGAAACCGAAGGCGGCGTCTCGGTGAGACTACATTGGAGAATCACACCGCCTGGACCTTTAGCTCCCCATATAATTCAAATTGGATGATGGGGTCACTTCTCCCACCTGTCGCTCTTTTCTCTCGCTTACCAATACCACACTACATCATCGATCAATTACGATTTCGCTTGCCCGTCTTCGATCACCCAGCGCACTAGAAAATGACAAAAACCTCTAATACAACCATCCAAAACGACCGCCAAGCTCTCCATTTCGAACTTCCTCGTCATCATTCTCATCCTCCTCGTCCTGGCCACCCGACGAATGCGATGAAGCCGATATGGATGATGTACATGTGTCGTCAGCAATGTGAGCGAAAGTTCCAGATGTGCACGAGGATGGCGAGTGAGTCTAACCGGTTTCCCCTTTCGTCACCGCGTCGGAACTCGAACTCTCGCCTCGATCGAGCTTCTACAGTTCTATTCTCAGCCCCGTCCTTGGCGTAAGACTTGAGGCTTGCGCTGACTGGAAAGCTTTCTTGTGATACTACGTTCCCTTCATTTCACATCGATAACACCTTCTGATAGTCAACATGTGAGATGCGGTGACGCTGGTCAGTAGTGATACCTTCGATATGCTTCAGGCCCGCAACTTCTTCTCCCCGTCGCTATAAAAATGACCTGGAGCATTAACTATACCACTTCCCGTGGCGTTGCTCTGGCCCTTCGAAGTCGTTCGCCTCATGAGCTCCATGGGAGAGTAACACATATCCACCTACTAAATGTCTGCTTTCCCTCCGACACACAGCGCTGCTTGGCTCGTCTCTCTCAGTAAAGGCGTTTCGCTTCTCACAGGTGGTACGTTGTAAGACCGGTCACCTTCCGAAGGGTCTGGAAGGGCTCGCTCGGCACATTCGGGTCTGAGATAGCTTCTTCGGAGAGAAAGCCGAAGAAGCTCGACTCGTTTTGTGATATTCCAGGTCTCATGGGGGTCCGAAGAACCGACCCCAGATCTGTTGATGGCTCTGAACTATGTCGACAGGATACGCAGCGTCAAGAAGCTGATGTCGAGAGATGGGTTGAGTGAATTGTCGCACAAGGTGGCAAAGCGAGGTTTGTACGGGGTTTTATCTTGCCGCTCCCATCGTACCAGTTGAAATCGAGACATCCCTTTCGATAATCAACCTGTACCTCCTCACCGTACACCGTGATCGGTGTAAAGCTGGGTAGCGAAGGAAGCGAAGCATCAAGGATCAAAACCATCTTCTCGCTTAACCAAGAGGGATCAGCCCGAGGACCCTCGCCCTGACCGAATTTCACGGGGATCAGCAGAATGCTACTGTAGTTTCTCTCTACCGTGCGCTTTTTGGGGGGGATTTCAGCTTTTGATGCAAGTTCCGTCCGAATTGATCGAGAGGCCCACCGAAGTTCCGCAATTGGAAAGGGATTTCGCAAACGGTACCCCGCCGGTTGTGCAGATCGCAAACGAGCGATGATGAAGCTGACTTCAGTTATTCAGCTTTTGGATACGCCTCGAAAGTGTCCGGCTGCTCTGGATGATCTCACCTTGCTGTATTCATTTCATGTTCTTTGATAATGCTCCTCCCCTGCATTGTGAGGGTCGGGAGTATCTATTGCCTGAATAGATTGCTACGGCGAAAAGGGCTAAACTATAAGCTTCTTTCTGTACCTCAAGCTACGACCTTCCCCGCAAGCAGTTTTTGAGCTCCGAGGTTGGCTGCATCCGAACAGATACCACCCAAAACTCAGTTTTTTTGGTCAAATATGGATGCTCGTGAGCTATAAATCATCCTCGCGACTAAATACTATGCACATGAAGGTTCTAACTGATGCAAAATGGTCATACAACAAAGCAGCTCACAATGCCGTCTGGTAAACCCGCTCAATACCCCGTCTCGCCAGTCAGTAACACATCCGCCCACTTCCTCCCTCTATCCTTCTCCGCCGCAGGTAACCCCACACCAGCCTTCTCCAACCTCTCCTCACCCCAAGCCATCAACCTCACCAACCCACTCATCTTCGTCTCCATCCCCAGTCCCTGACTCTCGAGTATCGCCGCATTCAACTCCTTTGCCACTCTCACCCTCTGACTCCTTCGCATCAGCTGCGAGATGGGGATGAAAGCCGGATCTTGAAGGAGTGTGAGGGTGCCTGCATCTGGTGGAGGACGAGGTGGGAGTGATGCTGATGAATCGTCTGCGAATCGTGCTAGGTCGGGAAAAGCTAAGAGTGCCATCGTCTTTTCTAAATCTGGGAGGAACTCTGGGTTCTGCGCGCCACGGGGTGCGAGCTCGTTCGTCGCGAAGGTAATAGCTTCGTCGACTTGTTCGTACCGGATGAGCTCGATCAGGCGAAGAAGATGCAGGTGGTAAAGTAAAGGTGGATTCGTATCGAGTATCTAACGGGTGTCAGCGTGTTTCAAATGTTAATGCCAAGCGAAAGGAAAAAGAGTATTTGAGGACCCCTCATATCAGGTCTGTGAATCAGGTGTTTCCGCATGGCCTCGCCGAAAAGACTGGCTAAGCGTGGTGCATGATGGTTCATATCCTTGGGGTCCGTCGCGTTGCCAAATACAGGATGAAGGATGAGGAGTCACTCACTTCTGGATCAAGCTCATTCACTCGTCTCACAGCCTCCTCCACTCGTCCCTCCTCGACGGCTTCCCGTATCTCCATCCGTTCTTGGATCATGGCATGGTCGATGTCTGCTGGAAGACCTGTTTCTCTGGCAAACTCGACTGCTGCATCGGAGAAGCCTTCGATGAGGAGGTAATCGAAAACTAGGACGTTCATGTCGCTGAGTGAGGACGAATCATCAGCCCGATCTTCTTGCGAGATAGAGGATGAATGAGATGTAAAAGATCAGAGATGCTAAGTATATTGATTATCCTCAACTATATTAGGAGAGATTCCCACTCGCAATTGGGTCCATCCAGAGTGCACTCACCACGAAGCACACGGAAACGGAAAAGAATGATACTCACCCTTTTGATATTTCCGCTTTGTTCAGCTCATCCTCCCATTTCCGTTGATCGATGGCGGTAGCCGGGATAGGGTGTGGCTGGGACAGAGCAGCCCGACTCGCCTGTGATGAGTCAGCTTTACACCTTGAATGTGGCCGATCTCTTCGAATACGGAGCCGACTGTTGCACGATGAGTAAGCTGACTTACCGATGAGGATGCCATGCCTCTTCACATTGGCTCAGACAACTAGACGAACGAGAATTTGGCAGGACTTCCAAACTCTTCGTTTCAGGTCCCTTCGCTGGCGAAATAACGGGCATTAACGATGTGGCAGGAACGGGGATCAGACGCGACGGATTTTGTTCTTGTCAACAGATCCTCAATCTCATTCAACTCTCGCTCTGATCCCTCACGCTTGAGCTATAACGAGCTGACATAAGGTCATGGCTTTACTTAATGGGTATGATTTCTCTCAACTGTATCACGCTTCCATCCTCGCCTTCTCACCGGGGACGACGTTCATCGCAACTGCCTATCAAAACCGCATAATCGTCCGATCATCCTCATCCCTCTCAATAGTCAGAACATGCCTCTGCCTTCTCCCTTCCTCACCTTCCTCATCCTCCAGCTCAAAGACAGTGGAAAGCATGGATCAGTTATCATGGTCTTCAGATAGCTTGTACCTCCTCGCCTACTCAAATAAGGCTAGTACCGCTTGGGTGTTCGCTTTGACGGAGGATGGAGTTGGGGAAGAGGGGGAGTTGGCGAGAATTGGAGGAGAGGGTGTTGAGGGGCTTGCGAAGGTCGAGTGGGGGAAGCAAGGCAGAGAAGTACTGGCTTGGTCTGATTATGGGGTAAGCCCGCCAAACTTGGGTTGATACAGCTTGACTTATTGGTGATCAGCTGCGATTGACGATCTATGACCTTGCTACGGGTAATGCGAGGTACATCCAGCATCCGAAATGGCCTCATCATTGTGATTCACGCTTTCATCTCAGGTGCGTTGGCTTACGACCTGGTTGTGCATCAGGCCATAGCTACTCGCATGAAGGGCGATACCTTGCAGTAGCGGAACGGCATCACGGCAAAGACTGTATCGGAATATACGACGTAGCCGCCCTTTACGCCCTTGTTAGGGTAGGTCGACTCCCGATACGACATGTCTGGCGCTATACAAGCATGATGCTTCATCTCGACCAGGAACTGACGGTGTCTCATAGCACCTTCCCCTGCAGACTACCGACGTTCAGGGCATTTTGTGGTCGCCATGTGGGAAGTACATCGCCGCTTGGGACTCTGCACTATCCGTACCTCCACACTCGATCTCTTTGCATATGTCGACTGACACCAGCAGTACTCACTACACGTCTACTCACCTCTCGGACCGCATCTGACCCATTTCTCACCATCATCCCCTACCTTCAACCCGTCCGAAGATCCAGGAATGGGTATACGGACGATCGCATGGGCTCCTGGGGGAAGATGGATAGCTCTTGGCGGATGGGACGGCAAAGTCAGGATAGTCGAGAGTGAAGGCTGGCGGTGTGTTGCAACCCTGACTTATGGCGTCAAGACGGTCGAGAAAGACATGGCAGTACTTATTACAATGAGCCAGACCACTCTTAATGCTGATATACTCCAGACGGTCTGGAGGGAAGCTAGCGATTGGTTGAGGGAGAGTCGAGGTCGCGGGATTGTCCAATGTCCGTCGTCCAAACCTCGATTGAGCCGTGCTGATGGATTTCCAGTTGACCGGCTATCCTTACCTGCGTCAATCCCGACCGCACGGACAGACTTGACGAGGTCTCCACCCCGGGCAGGCATCTCGCAGATCAACTTTGATGCAGAGGCAACACTCCTTCTCGTACGAGTCGAGCATCAACCGAACGTCATTCACATCCACAGATTCCTCCCGACGGCCATTACCCACCTGGCCTCGATCGTATTCTCAAACCCGGTCAAGAATGCCAGATGGTGTCCTAAGGGTAAAAGGATCGCTACCACCACTCGGATTGGAGCAGTGTACATTTGGGATGGGGAAGGTGGTTGGGTCGAAGATGGTGAGGAGGTGAGAGGTGGTATGATGGAGGGTATCGGTGTTCCCAGCCGTGAGTAGGCTCGTCCCGCTTTGAGACTGACGCTGACAACGGAGTAGGGACGGATTTCGCGGCTCATAATACGCAATGGTCACCTGATGGGGCGGCACTAGCGATACTCGACAAAAACCAATTCTGTATGCTGTATGAGCCGGACGCTGAAGGACCGAGCCGGAGATGGGATGGCGGAGGAGAAGGATTGACTCATGTCTCGGAGGAGGATGAAGGGGTCAGCATTCGGTCTGAGATCACAAGCTGGGGAGTTGTCGGCGCTTAGAGAAGCTTCTGTGGTCTCCCTCGTCTCGGAATCGAGATGCTATACCAGACTGAATATCACCTCCGGCAGGTGATATTCGGACGCGATGCCATTCCGGCTTCGTCTGAAACAATCCTACGGAACAAAGATGAGCCGGAACCCCCCCGGCAGACGGAACCCATTTGATCGGGACATCAATTACTTGCTGATTCCTTCGTCTGGACTTGCTCAGAGAAGGATGCAAGATGGAAGCCGATATCGTCATAGCAGGAGGTCCATCCCTTCCACACGACTTTTTATGAACTGAGCTGACCTTTGCTCAGCCGGCACGACGGCTTGTGTCATAGCTTGTCGGATAGGAGAAGCATTCCCGGATCTAGAGATACTCCTCGTTGAGAGTGGAGTAGATAATCGGGGTGATTCCCGTGTTGACCGTACGTCCTCCTCAAATCATCTCGATATAGTCGATTATAGCTGAGATGCGTCTTTAGGACCACTCGAATTGTTCCAGATCTACGAAGGGGCCGAGAACAGTGTGTCTACTCCTCCAATTTCCATTAAGTCTAAGTCTATCAAGCTGAGAGTTATAGTCAATTATGTGCGAGGAATTGCGAGTGAACATCTTAATGGTCGACAACCCACCGTACCAGTCGGCAATATGGTCGGGTAAGCCTTATCCTCAACTCCTTCGTATCAAGGCTGACAGAGTCGATATCCGATAGTGGCAGCTCGAGTGTGAACTTCATGGTGAGTTTCAATGGAGCATGGTGGATCTGATCTGATGACCGAGTAGCTATACAATAACCCCGCGGCTTCGGATTTCGATGACTGGAATCAACCTGGGTGGAGTTATGCTGAGCTCGATCCTCTGATACGAAAGGTAAGCCCGTTCCGCAGGATCTCGGTGTACGAGTCGACTGACCTGGTTTTGATGCGACAGAGCGAGTCCCACAACGCAAAGAATGAAGCTGGGATCCATGGTACGGATGGACCTCTTCAAGTCTCGTACGGAGGGTGAGCTCCTCTGCGTCCGTTGTGTCAAGCCGATGTGAGGCAGGCATCAGAACCAGTATGCCAAGGATTACTTCAAGGCGTTCAATGAGGTCCGACCGATGCCTCTTGTGGATGATCTGGCGGACTTTCGAACTGCTCACGGATGTAAACCCTTTCACCAACCCTTGGGGTCCCTCTGGCGCGATATGTGGTGAATCTTGCTGATATGCGTTCAGGCGGATACTTTGCGAAACTCATCTCGACAAACGATGGTCGACGGACGAACGCGGCTCATAATTATCTCTATCAACGAGGGCACTGTACATCGGCTTCATCAAGTAAGATCAGAATCACTACGAGAAGAACTGTTGTCCGAGTCCTGTTGAATGACGAGCATGCATCCGGTTTGGAGGTTTGCGACACGTCAGATCCTGCGCAGCGAGAGAAGATCACGGCGAGGAGAATGGTGCTCGTCTGTGGCGGAGCGCTTGGGACGCCAATAATCCTTGAGAGATCTGGGATTGGGGACAGGGAGATCCTTGATTCGCTGGGAATACCTGTAGTGGCGGATCTACCTGGTGTGGGAAGGGAGTACCAGGATCATCAGGTATATCCATTCCCGTCTGCCTTGTTGCCGTAACCTTACTGATCTTAATAACTGTTTAGCTCACGATATGCAGCTACCGGGTGAAGGAGGATACCGAGACCCTTGATGACTATCCGAGAGGTATCAATGGGATGAGGGAAAAGGCGGATGCGGAGTGGGATCAGACGGGCCAAGGAATTACAGCGACGAATGGCATGGGTGAGTGTGGTTTTATCTAGGGGAATGAAGCTGATGAAGCTAGACTTCGGGTTCAAAATCCGGCCGACATCGGAAGACATCAAGTCGATGGGGCCCGAGTGAGTTGGATATGATGTATGCCGGCTGTACAGCTGACTGGGCCAGTTTCGAGAAGCACTGGAAAGACATGGGCGGAGAAGCCAAAACAGATAAACCACTATACTCAGGCCGTAAGTCCCTTCGACACACCGGTGTGTCCTCTGACGCCCCCCCAGCCTTCCTACCCTACTTCATGGGCCCAACAGATCGACCGGCAACAGGAAAGTTTGTTTCCATGGGTGCATTCTCCAACTGTACGCATGGCGATCTTAGTAGTCGTACCAGAAAGAAGTAATCGCTGATCCGCCATAGATCCTGCATCCCGTGGAAGCATACACATACGGAGCGAAGATCCCCTCGAACCTCCAATATTCGATGTGGGTCTGCTCAATCATCCGGCCGACCTACCTGTCCACGTTTGGGCTTACAAGCTGTACGTGTAGCTTGTTCCGTACAGGAGCAGTTCAGTCATCATTTCTCTAGGCTGATGAGCAGCTTAGGCAACGAGAAGTCGCCCGCCGCCTTACCTTTCGTTCTAGGCGAAGATGAAGCCTCTCACCCGGTCTTTTCTCTCGGCTCCCGCGCGGCTTTGAATACCCCTTTCGACGGTACATCTTTGACATACTCACCCGAGGACGACTCAGCGATCGAGAGATGGGTGCGAAAGAACGTCGGGACCGCATATCACTCAATGTCAACTTGCCCGATGCGGTCGAGAGAGGATAACGGGGTGGTCGATGCGAAGCTGGACGTGTATGGAGTAAAGGGACTGAAAGTCGCCGGTGAGGTCTGGAGACTGTGACGCGATCGAGCTGAGGCGAAATGATGCTGTAGATTTGTCGATATGTCCTTCTAATCTTGGGACGAACACTACGACCGTGGCGGTGATTATCGGGGAGAAGGCGGCGGAGATCATTGAGAAGGAGCTGAGAGGAGTTGCATGACATGCAGATGGAGCGTATCTTCCAGCATTGAGACAGCAGGACATTACATTGTGGCGTCCTATCAGATTTTGTGAAGCGAGCAAGGGAGATCAGCTAAATTGGCGAGATGATCGTTGCAACATCAGAGTTTAATCCGCCAGTCTTCGTCCCGCACCTTAGTCCATCCGCTGACCTGATCATCACCCTACAATCGAGGCTTTCAAAAGGATGTGGCTAGGGCACTCTGGGACGGAACGGTGAAGATCGAATTATGGCTTCGACATCACGGCGGAGACGCGGTGAAAAATCATAGCGCTAGTGCGATGTCCTGGCTCCGATACCTTAAGCCCCGTTGTGTCCCCCTGAAGCTAGATCATTGCATCCAAATTCCTGACGTACGATATCAGATCGTTTGCAACTCCCTTCTCAAGCCGGTTACTTTCTCATACCAAACAGATTACAACCTTGACTTCGTTTACAATGGACTCGCTCTTTGCTCTCCCTCACTTTCCACCTTCATCCAACCTCTACCCTAATGCTTCATCCCCCCCGCCATCCCCGCACCACCACCAGTCCCACCAGCCTGCGCAGCCCTAATCTCGGCCGTCAAACCCCTCTGTTCAATCGAGAACCCAATAGCCTGAGCTCGACCTTTCTCCTGATCGACAAAGATCCAGATGACGAGTGCGGCGAGGAAACAGAGGATGAAAAGGAAGATGAAAGCGTCCCATGAGTTCCCGGTTTGGTTGATGATTGCGGCGCAGACGTTTGGACCGATCAGGGAGGAGGCTCGGTTGGTTATCCCGAAGAGGCCAAAGAACACTGAGGGGCCGAGGGTTAGCGAGACGCAAGTACTGTAAAATACGAGAGGAGCGGAAGGTCAAGAGCGATAAATGTTCAGTAGTTTGAGAGGTTCAGAATATGCCCGTCGTGGATGACTGGTGGGCAAGGAATCTTTTCCACTCACTGCCTTCGTAACCTGGCGGGGTGAGCTCGGACATCATCGTCTGCGAGTAGGCGTAGTAAGGTGCTTGACCTAAGCGAAAAAGGAAAAAGCAAGTCAGTGAAGGCTTCGAGATTTGGTCAAGTCGACCAACCGAGACCGAACACGACCTAAAAACATGGATCAGCGGTGTGTGAACGAATGGAAATTTCCGGACGAGATTTGGCTCACGTTGTAAAGCCAAAACTCCCATGTATTGTGAAACCCAATCTTGTTCGTCCACAACCCAAGCTATCCAACCAGTCTCAGAGAAAATCTACGTATAACACACCCCTTGAGGAACGACACTCACCATCCCCCAGAACGGGATCAAAACGGTGATGACGTTCGTAACCTGGAACATCCTCTTCGTCCTGAACGAATAGTGCCTCTGCAAGTACCAGAAGGCATAACACGAAAAGGTTGACGTCGAAGCTTGGGCCAAACCGAGATAGGTCGATTGGAGGAAGGAGAACTCGATGTGTTGATTCTGGACGATGCTGACGACTGATCCGGTGGTATTGAGACCGTCGGCTAGGAGGAAGAATGCGAAGAGGTAGACGAAGGTGTAGCTGTGAGCCCAGCGAGCGTAAGCGAGACCCGAGGTGTGTGATAAGGCAACGAAAGGTGGGGGACGGTCTGGAGGGAAGAGAAGCTGTAGATAGAGAAAATGCGAGGGGCGGCGGAATCAACCGGGATTGGGCTAAGCGCTGGAGGGGCAGGTAGAACGAACGTAGCGAAAGAGATATGCGCAGGATGGGAAGCATAAAGAGTAGCTTAAACGCCATCGGGAGATGAGACGTAGGTGAAGCCTATAAAAAGACCAAGATACCTAAAGCGGCGAAGCGCGATCATGCGCGAAGTAGCAGTCCGTGCGAAAGCCAAAGGAAGGTTCAGGTGACTCACGGAAGACGTCTAAACTGCTTCAACGCCGCAAAGATCTGCTTCCAGCCGATCTACTCGCGAGTCTCATCAGCCTCGTGCGCATCAGGACTCCCAATATACTCGACTCACGGTGAGCCAATGACTGCCTTTCGGGAAGGGCGGACCGCGTCGATCCTTTTGGAGGAAGAACCAGGGTAATCCGAGCACGATCCAATAGCAGTTTGTGAATGCTAGCGTGTACTACATTGTCATCAGCTTTGCGACCAAACGCTCGTCGGATGAGGGACTCACGTTGTCGACTTTCGGGTTGCTCGCGAGGGGAAGGAGGATACTCAGGTTCAGCACGAGGGTAAGCAGGTATCCCCCGGAAGCGGACCGTCAATACTGCTTTTGACTGACGGTGTATGGCTTAGACAACGTGCAGTTCGAATGCGCAGTGGAAATGTTCGACAGCCGATTCCTCTCCAAAGACTCGACCTGCTCATATTCGGTCGTGTCGATCAAGCCTTGATCCAACTTTTCACGTGCATCTTTGGTACGCTGAGTATTCCTTGCGAGACGCGGGAAGACGGAAGCATAGAAGACGAGAGTGATACCATAGGTGATATAACCTGAACACAGGCCAAGGTGTAAATAGGCGAAAGGCGAGCGAGTGTGGCAGGACTCACCGAGCATGTACATCGCCATCGCGACTCGCCATTGGGTTGAGAGGGTGATCCCAAGATAACCGAACTGCGAAGCCCAGCAGACAACTGGTGGAGACCATCATACATCAACGTCCTCACAGGGAGAGTGTGAGGGATTTAAACCTACCGGTAGAAAGGATTAAAATCCACTTGTTCCAGATCGAATAATCCGCGCAGGACCCTTTCAGACACCTTCAGCGCCGCTCCTGCATCCAAATTCTCAACCAGACTGACCGATGGTGGTGAATAAGAGCGTCATAATCCCAAAACTGATTCCGTTCGCTATCAAGACTGGAATACGTCAAAACACGGAATAACGTGATCCCGGACATTTTGGCTACTGACCGACAGAAGTTATGGTCTTCTCTCCGCCAAAGTTGATGACGCATGTTCCAGTAGTACATGGTTGGCCTGTCACTTTATCGTAGCCTGCTTGGGTGATGAGGTTCTACCAATCGTCAATCGTCAGTCATAGTCCTTGTGAGCGGAGGGAGGAGCGCGGAGGGAGAGGGGGGAAAGGGGGTGATGAAACGAGAAAGGGGGAAAAGGGTGGAGATGCCAGAGCGCCCGCACGGGGCAGGGGTTAGCGGGACAGGACTTACCTGGAAGAGAGTACCAGCGTAGTTATTTGGTCCGACGCCAGAGTCTGCGTTGTAATACAGGTACTACACCACGTATCATCTCCAAAACAAAGCAATTCATATAGAGGACTCACGTAAGCCCACTCCTCCCATCGGGTAGACAGTCGGACCCTCCGGCATAGCCTGCTCATGAACGACCGCATCGTCCCCTCCAATCCTCTCTTCCACTCCTACATCAGGGGCGAACCCGAGTTTCTTATCATCGTCATCCTCCCGGGCGGTGGGTGTGATCACCGGCGCGAGACCTTGGTTTGGGAGGGCCACTCCCGCCGAGAAGAGATGGCCAGTCGCCATGGCAGTCGATGTGGTGCTTCAGACGGTCTCGATACTGAATAGCCAAGGACCGATAAGAGAAGAGATGGAAAGATACAAAGTGAGTTGTAAATAACCCCGCCGGTGGGATCCACGATACAAAAGCTATCGGTGAACCCCACCCGGGGGTAGGTAGTCCCGAAACCTTTAGGGTGAGATAAGGGGCGAGATTCCCAATTGCGTGGTCCCGCTTTTTTTGGTACCGCTTGTCCTGCGAGCGCCTCTTTTACTTAAGATTTAGAAAGGCACGGCGAGATGATGCGGCAGGATCGCCGGATGATGTAAAAAGCGTTGGTGAGATTCTGGAATTTGAAAGCTTGTCGCACGCGCAGTGGCTGGGATCTCTCGCTGAGTTCCCAGATTGACCTAAACGAGCATCCCGTGCGCATTTAGGGGACGGCCTGGCGTCGCTTACGATAAACCTTTCATGGCTTATAGTGAGGCGGTACATAAATTACCGACATCCATCTCTCGAGATCCCCAGCGGTCAGAGGAGTTTGTGTCCTCATCGTGGTGGCTCTCGAGCCAGAAGATCTGGTGGAGACGCAGATCACGAGAGTCGTTCCCTTTCGAAACCTGTATAAATAACGCCTTCGAAATCGCCTTTGAGCGGTACCCACATTATTTGCGATCGTCTGCTGACAAGTCAATCAGCAAGCAGGAGCTATTCAGCGGGTAACCCCAGTGGAGTATGAAGCCGTGAATGCGAGATCTTTGGACTAGCTGGGAACGATACTAAGAAAAGTGCTGATTCGCTTTCTTGCCTGTCAACCGATGTAGCCCAAACCTGAACGAGTATAAAGGAACGCCTAATTCGATCGTATACCCTTCCTTTCTGATTAAGGCCGATCCATTTATTCACCACTGAACCCGAGACAAAGGAGACAATCAATTCGTAGGCTGACACTCGATGACCCACAATTCTCTCGATGTATGATGCCATAGCAACTCCACAGTTTGACGATTCGGCAAGACGCGTAACAAGGCCAATTTCACTCTGACCAATTAAATCGATCATGCTTGAGACCATCTACCTCTGTCGACATGGCTTCCGTCAAGACTGGATCGAGCCCGACGCCGAGTTCGTCCTTTCCTATCGCCATGAGCGATTTTGACTGATATTGAGCTACCCAGCCGAGGTGTAACCGGGATATACCATGATCCGACTGTTTGTCTTGATCTATACCAGTTTTTACTGCTGATCTCCCCCCTAGCTCTCGTCACACGGGGTCGATCAATCTTCTCGCCTAGCCCATTTTCTCGCATCCCCGCCAGAAGGCTCGCCGGTGCCGGAGATGCTCTTTGCCTCTCCCTTCTATCGGACCGTTCAGACCGCTCTCCCCATGTCTCAAGCTCTAGGGAAACCGTTACGCCTCGAGATGGGCGTCGGTGAATGGTACCCCACTCCCTTCTATCGAAATTATCCACATTGACTCCGGTCGGATAGGTTCCCTCCCGTTATCAAGGATACTGGATTACAGCCTCGTCCAGCTTCAACGACAGAGTTAGCGAAGCATTTTCCGCCCGAGACTTTGGAACCGAGCTACGAGTCGACGTACTACCCATCTCGACGGGGCGAAAATCTCGAACAGCTAGCGGCCAGAGCGAAAGCTTTCCTCACGGTCTTTATCAACCGGATCGAGACGGAGCATCCGGACATCAGGACGATCGCAATCGTCACGCATGGCGCCATTCTTATGATACTTGGTCAGGCGGTACGCCGACTTCCCAGGGAGTGCCCTTTCGGCGCTGATACTGAACCCTCCTAGCTTATCAAAAATTCAAGTTGTCACATTCGGACTGGAACAGCTTCGACCAGCAAATTTGTCCGAACTGATGGACATGGTACATGGGAAGTTGAATGGAATGGTAAAACCTCTTACCTACCCAAAGGAGAAGAGCACATTGTTAGCGTGGGTTGATACATGGTCATTCTGCTTCGGTGATGACTGACAACCGGTTTCAATAGCTTGTTGATAATCCAGAGGTAAGAATACTTGCTGTTTGTATTTAACGTGCTCATGATTGATCAGACTTGTGGTGATCAGCTGGAGCATGCTCCTGAGGATGAACTCCCTCTTGGAGTGGCACCTGGGATGGAGAAATACCTGAGTTGTTGTCACGATCGTAAATCGTTGGTACAGTTATCTCACATTGGGGCGCCGATATAACCGGGATTGGGAGCATTAGTAAAGCTCCGAGTCATTGCTACCTTTTGCTTGAAGGGTTAGGCGGGCTACAAGACCTAAGGATTACCTAAATTGGCCGGTCACCATTTAGTAGTATGACGGTTGTCCCAGTGAGATGGACAGTCACTCAACCACGTAGGATTACATCAATTGAGGATGAATCATTGGATAGCAAAGTACATAGTTCAAGGTTCATTGACCAGAGAGGAAGATGTCACGGACCAACACTTAAGGACTTGTGGTTTGGGCTGTGCAATCTCCAAAGTTGCCTGACCAAGACCAAGGGATGCAATGATTGCTGAATAAGGTCAATTGTAGGATGGGAGGTGCACCAGTGTCATGAGTCAACCTCAGACCATACACCACAGTTCTGGTGACCGCAATATCTTCCCTTCCCTTTGGGGCAGTGCAATATTACTTACTGCAGTACCCAGGGTAATTAGTGTCCTTTGCAACGCCGAACTCCCAACACTGGTGGCGGGGGTCATGACGACCGACGATATCCTCGATCACGTGCGCCAAAAAATACTTCCGGATACCCGGACTCCGTTCGACCTATTCCGCTCGGCGACTCGGCGAGTCCTTATGGTTCGACAAGCATCCACGAGGCTTTCGCCGTTCGGCAAATGTGTTGCTGTGCCATTTTGCATGACTAACCTCCTGTCACGAAGCTCCACTCTGTCTCCGATCAATTGCCCGATCACACAACCTTGGACGGGATGCTCGATGAGGTTGACGACTTGAGTCGACAAGACTCAACGAGGTAACCGAGGGCATGAATCTAGCGAGGACTGAATGTAGCCGCTAGAAGGATCGGAGGCAAAGCAAGATCGTTTTGAACGTGGTAAACGATGGGACTCAATCGAGGAACGCTGGGGAACCTCCTACAAGACGGGAACCTAT